>Ga0193728_1000987_pt1 | contig 14189 bp, 10 predicted proteins | sample U1c1metaG_FD_143037 | JGI IMG/M metagenome (GOLD analysis project Ga0193728, IMG submission 143037) | Soil microbial communities from a riparian zone of the East river system, Colorado, United States - U1c1 | ecosystem: Environmental > Terrestrial > Soil > Riparian zone | place: USA: East River...
CTCGCTGTGTGGAACCGCAACCTCTCGACGACGGCATCGCGCGTGTGGCTCGACTCGCACGTGCAGACGCAAGCGTTGTACGCGCAGGAGGTCGTCGTGCTCGAACGGAGCGGTGCCTGGGCGAAGGTCGCCGTCGTCGACGAGCCAGATCCACAGGACCTGCACGGCTATCCCGGCTGGCTACGCGTTGCGCAGCTTGCATCCGACTTCGACCGGTCCGGCATGCAGGTCGTCGTCACCGCGCGGAAGTCGCAGCTACTCGTGCACGGACGCACGGTTCCGTTGAGCTACGGGACGACGCTCCCGCTCGAACGGTGGAGCGGCGATTTCGCTGTCGTCCGCACGCCGGACGGGGTAGGAACGGCCGTGGGCGTCCGGCCGGCGCTGAAACCGTCCGCGGCAGCCGTCGTCTCGGAAGCGCAGCGCTTCGTCGGGCTGCATTACCTCTGGGGTGGGCTCTCCGCCTGGGGCTTCGACTGCTCGGGCCTCGTCTGGGACGTGTTCCGCGTCCAGGGAATGATCGTTCCGCGCGACGCCGACCCGCAGTTCCATCATGGGACGCCGGTCGCACGGTCGGCGCTCCGTCCCGGCGACCTGCTGTTCTGGGGCTCGAAGAACTATGCCGACCACGTCGCGATCTACGCCGGCAACGGCCAAATGGTCGAGGCGCCCGATTCGGCGCACAGCGTCCGCGTCGTCCCGGTGCGCTGGGACTCGTTCTATCTCGGCGCGCGGCGGTATCTCAGCAACTAGCGGTCAGGCGAGTCCCCGGACCTTCCAGTACGAGATGGCGACGCTCGCGACCGCCACGAACACGAGCCCAGCGAGGCCGGCAAAGCCGAGCCGCCCGTACGCCGCATGGCCCTTGCCCCAGCGCGCAAATGCAAGTGTGGCCAGGATGCCGCCGATCAGGCCGCCGATGTGGCCGCCGATCGAGATGTTGCCGCCGACGCCGTTGAATGCGAAGCCGATCACGAGGTTGAGGACGATGAGAGTCATCGCGTTGCCGCCGAGCCTGCCCGTTGCCTGCCACTCGAGGATGAGCATCGCGCCGAGAATGCCGAAGATCGCGCCCGACGCGCCCACCGTCACGGCGTTCGGCGATGCGACGAGCGCGCCCGCTGACCCCGCGAGCCCGGCCGCGAAATAGAGGCCGAGGAAGCGTGCGCGGCCGAGGTACTGCTCGACGGGCGCCCCGATCCACCAGAGCGCGAGCATGTTGAACGCGATGTGCACGATGCTCGCGTGGAGGAACGCTGCAGTGATCAGACGCCACCAGTCGCCGTGGTGCACGAGCGGGCCGTACAGGGCCCACTTGTTCCACAACGATCCGCCCGGCTGTCCGAGGCCGTTGCCCTGCACGGCGGTGATGAGATAGATCACGACGTTGATCGCAATCAGCGCCTTCGTCACGAGCGCCTCCGTGCCGCCGAGGCGCGTCTGAGGCATGACGAATTGGCGTCCGCCAACCTTCGGCCCGCGGGTCTTGCCCGCATGTTCCGGGCAGCGCAGCCCGACCGGCGCGGCCGTCATGCATTCGGTGCAGATGGGGCGACCGCACTCGGAGCACGAGAGGCCGGTCTCGCGGTCAGGATGCCGGTAACAGGTCGGCAGATGCGTCTCCGCGGTCGACATCGTGACCAGCGTAGCCGTGTGCGGGTTCGCATCGCCTCGAGGCACGGCTAGTCTCCGGGTCATGTCGGAGACGGAGGAGCTCGGCCGAGGCGGGCGGTTGCGGGGCGGTGCTGCCGGCGAGCTCGTGGCGGCCGCCTACGCCGCCGAGAGCGCGCACGGCCCGCGGCTCGCGTACGGCCTGTCGCTCGCAGATCTTGCGCATGCAGTCGCCCTGGTGGAGGGCGGCGACCTGGCCGGCGACGACGCGCGGGCGCTCGTGCGAGGACTGCTCGAGCTGCACGCGATTCCCGGCGACGAGTTCCCGTGGGATCCGTCGCTCGGCGACGCCTTCAATGCGCGCGAGGCCGAGCTCGAACGGCGGGTGGGCAACGCGGCGGCCGGATGGTTGAGCGCGGGGCGTCCACGCCGCGAGGCCTTTCGCGTCGGGCTCCGTCTGACGGCACGTCGAGCTGCGCGGGAGCTGCACGACGCGCTCACCGACCAGGCGGCCGCGCTCGCGCGACACGCCGGCGCGACCCGAGGCGCGCTCGCGACCGACTACACCTACCTTCAGCCGGCCCAGCCCACCACGGTCGGGCACCTGCTCCTGACGTACGCCTATCCGGCGCTGCGAGACGCCGATCGCGTCCGCACGTCGTACACGGCCCTCGGGGCGAGCGTCGCGGGCGCCGGCGGCAGTGCAGGTTCGCGCTGGGCGCTCGATCGAACGCGTCTAGCCGATCTGCTCGGCTGCGACGGGCTGATCGAGCATGCCAAGGACGCGGCGAGGCAGGCGGACGTCTACGTCGAGCTCCTCGCGGCCCTCGCGATCGCTGCCACGCACCAGAGCCAGCTCGGCCAGGACTTCGAGATCTACGCGAGCCAGGAGTTCGGCCTCGTCGAGCTCGGCGACGCTCACAGCCGCGCGAGCGCGCTCATGCCGCAGAAGAAGAATCCGTACGCCCTCGCCGCGATCCGAACCCAGGCCGGCCAGGCTGCCGGCGACCTGGCGGCTGCACTCGCGACCCTGCACACCGGGTCGGCCCGTACGGATCACTTCCACCTCTTGAACGGCACGGTCCCACGGGCGCTCGACGACGCAGTCGCGATCGCGCGGCTCACGGCGTCCGTGCTGAACGGCATCGAGTTGCGGCCGGCGCGCTTCGACCAGATCGCACGCGAGAGCTTCGTCACCGCGGCCGACGTCGCCGATGTGCTCGCGCTCGAGGGCGGCCTCGACTACCGCAGCGCGCACAAGGTCGTCGGACGGGCCGTCCGCGACCTCGTCGACGCCGGCGAGCCTCCGTCGGCGTTGACGCCGGCTCGCCTGTCTGCGGCTGCCGAGGCCGCGATCGGGACGCCGGTCGAGCTCGACGAGGCGACGCTGCGCGCCGCGCTCGATCCTGCTGCGTGCGCTGCAGCCCGCCTGCAGATCGGATCCTCGTCCCAGGCGGCGATAGGCGAGATGCTCGTGGGGCTCGATGCGACCCTGGCGGCGAACGAGTCGTGGAGCGAGGGTGCACGGGAGCGCGAGACGTCTGCCGAGGCGGCGCTGCTCGCGCGCGCCCGCGAGCTCGCCTGAGTCATCCGGGTAGCCTCAGAGCGGTGAGAATCGCTGCCGGGATCGCGCTCGTTGCCGTGGTTTGCGTCTCCGCGGGCTGGAGCAACGGGGCAAGAGCACAGCCGCGGCCGTTCCTCTGGCAGTGCGAGCAGATCCATCTCGACCAGGCGAAGGACGCCTGCTACATCCGCCTCCTCACGCAGGACATCGACCGCTCGGGCAATCCCGCGACCGAGCTACCGCGCATCGATCGGCTTGCGCGCGCAGCCGACACAGCGCTCTACGGACGCTGCCACCTGCTGATGCACACAGTTGGGCGGGAGTGGGCGGCAGCGCATCACCTGACGATCGAGCAGCTGCAGAACGTCGAGCCGCGCTCGAACGATCCCGGGTGCTCCGCGGGGTTCGGGATGGGGCTCGTGATGTACCTCGGACCGCAGATCATCGCGAGCGGTGGGAAGAGCGCGCTGCCGTCGTGCGTGCGCCTACCGACGCAATACAGGCGGTACACATGCGTCCACAGTCTCGGTCATGCGTTGATGCGCGGATATCACGAGACGCTGTTCCTCGCGGTGAATGCGTGCGCGAGGCTCGGTGCGCGGTTCGCGACCGACTGCGCGCAGGGTGCGTTCCACGACTACTGGATCGCGCTGCGCGGCGCCGACGACACGACGTCTCCGGTGAAAGCGGTGAGGTCGGCACGGGTGCTGTGTGCGAGCTACCCACGCTTTGCGGTCGGGTGCTGGTACCGCTACTTCATCGAGCTCGTGCCTGCGCCGAACATCTCGACGGGAGCGGACGTCGAGCGCACTTGCCGCGGTCTTGCCGGGCTGCAGCGTGCCGGCTGCGTCGGCGGCGCGTCGCTCGCGATCGCGGGCGACCCGTTCGAGCAGACGAGTCTTTGCTCGCGGCTGCCGGCTCGCGACGCGGTGCCGTGCCTGCACGGCGTGACCGCGCAGGGGACGGAGGGAAAGCCAGCGGCGCAGCGCCGGTTGATCGCGGAGTGTCGGACATTCCCCGCGCGTGCGCGCAGCGGCTGCGCACGCTGGTTCGGGCTGACGCTCAATCTCGTCACAAACGGCAAGTTCGCGCGGGTGTGCAGGACGATCGCGACGGCCGACCGCGCGGCGTGCGCGGCGGGAGCGCGGCGCTACACGGGGCCGATCGTCACGTTCTCCTAGGGCGGCGACCGGCCTAGACTGTGTCTGTGCTCGACAAAACCCGCATGAAGACGCTGCCCGTCCTCAACCGCGCCGCTGATTTCGTCCCGGCGGCCCAGGCGTGTTGCGGGGCCTGCCGCACCTGCATGACGACGAATCTGTTCAGCCTCGCGGCTGCGGGGATCGCAGGCGCCGGTGTGTACATCACGCGGCTCTTGCGCCGCTCGAAGCCCGCCTAGTAGCTTCTCGACCGGTCGCTGCTTGACAGGAGAACGTATGTTCGTGTAGAACATACGTTCCTGTGATCGCCTGCCTCTCCATCCCCGGGTTCGAGCTGAAGGCGGCATTGCGGAAGGCGCCGTCCCTCGCGTTGCGCCCCGCGGCCTTGTCGCCGGAGCCTGTTGGAGAGCCGCTGATCGGGCCTGTGACGCCCGCAGCGGAGGCGGCAGGAGTGCGTGCTGGGATGAGGCTCGGCGAGGCGCTCTCCACGTGCCCGCAACTCGTGCTCGTCGAGCCCGACCCGGCCGCTGCCGAACAGGCGTGGGAGGAGCTCGTCCGCGCGCTCGAGGACGCCGGCTTCTCCGTCGAGTCGGGCGCGCTCGGAATCGCGTACTTCGAGACCCGCGGGGTCGAGCGGCTGTACGGCGGTCTCGACGCGGCGCTGCAGCGAGCGCTCGCCGCGATCGGCACCACGTGGGACGCACGCATCGGCGCGGCCGACCGGCGGTTCGCCGCGCTCGCCGCTGCATCCGTCGCGCGGGCGGGACAGTTGCTCGTCGTGCGCAACGAAGAGGTGGGGCGGTTCCTCGCGCCCCTGCCGCTGACATTGCTGCCGCTCGAGCGGCAGCGCTACGCCGAGCTCGAGTCGCTCGGCGTGCGAAAGCTCGGACAGCTTGCTGGGCTCCCAGGTGGCGCCGTCGCCGAACGATTGGGGCCGGACGGCCGGCGCGCCTGGGGTCTGGCGAGGGGTGGTGCATCCGCGCGGGTCCGCGGTCGCCGCCCACCGGCGGAGCTCGCCGAGACGCTCGAGTTCCCCGAGGCGGTCGGCAACGAGCTGACGCTGCGGCGCGCACTCGGCGCGATCGTCGACACGGTCATCGCGCGGCCGGAGCGACGCGACCGCTTCGTGCGCAAGGTCGCGCTCTCCGCGAAGCTCGTCGGCGGCGGATCGTGGCGCAAATCGCTGACGCTGCGCGAACCGAGCGCCGATGCAGCTCGCATCCGCATCGCGCTCGCACCGCGACTCGCCGATCTGCCTGCTCCCGTGCTCGCACTCCGCATCGAGCTCGTCCAGCTCACCGAGCCCGCCGGGCACCAACTCGAGCTGCTCGCCGCCGGCGCCGAGGATCGCAGCCGGTTGAGCGAAGGGCTCCGCCAGGTGTCTGCGAGCACCGGCTCGGGCTCAGTCTGCAATGTCGTGGAGGTCGCACCATGGTCGCGCATTCCCGAGACGCGAGCGTTGTTCGTACCGCGGGACGACTGAACGAGCCGCGCCCCGCGCGCGTCGAGTGGAACTTCGACGGCACTCCCTGGCAGGTCAACCACCAGGCTGTCACCGTCATCCGCGAGGAGTGGCGCGTGCTCGACCGCTGGTGGACGGAGGAGCCGGTGCTGCGCCGCTACTTCGAGGTCGTGCTCGAGACCGGCGAGAACACCGTCGTCTTCCACGACGGCGCGGGAGGGAGGTGGTTCACCCAGCGGGGAGCGTGACGTCGTACTGGTCGTACTGCGCGGGATCGACCTGCTCGCCCGCGTCGACGCGGCGCAGGTACTCGGCGAATCCGCACGACGGTGCATGGACGTTGACAAAGCGCGCCTGGCCGACGCTCGTGAACGCGTGCACAACACCGGGCGGCACGACGACGGAGACGCCCGGGCTAACGCGGACGGTCTCGTTGCCGATGAGCACGTCGAGCTCCCCTTCCAACACGTAGAAGCAGTCCGCATGCCGAAGATGCACATGCGCATCCGCGCTTGCGTACTCCGCGCCGACGAGGAACTCGAACACGTCGAGCTCGGGTTGCGACGACTTCACGAGCAGCAGACGGTGCTCCTTCGCGAGACGGTTGCCGTCGCCCGGGCCGCTGACGTCGCCGCGCACGTCGGGGGATGACTCTTCGACGCCGAACGTGTCGTGCAGCGCAGGATCGGTGCCCGCAATGCGGCCGCGCGCCCAGACGCCCGGTCCGTGGATGTTCAGGTACCGCACGTCCCCGTCGCTACGGTTCCGAAAGCCGTGCACGAGATACGGCGGTGCCGTGACGCACGAGCCCGCCGGCACACGCACCGTGCCTTCGCCGACGCGGAGATCGAGCTCCCCGTCGAGCACGAAGAAGAGGTCCACGTGGGCGCGATGGATGTGTGGGACGACGCCCTCGTCTGGCTCGACCTTCACCTCGAACATCTCGATCTGCGGCAACAGCCCACGCACCTTCGTACCCGGGCTGCAGACCACTGCATTGCTCGGCGGCAAGGCCGTGCGCAGCGCACGCGCTGCCTTCTCCGGATTGTCCGCGTCACGGATCGCCCGCACCACCGCGACACCAGGCGCGCCGGCGATCGCGATCTCCTCGACCGTGTCGAGCTCAACACCTCCGATCGCGAACCACGGCAGGCGTACCGTGTCGCGCGCGAGCCGCACGAGCTCGAGCCCACCCGGCTGCGACTCCGACTTCGTCGGCGTGCCGTAGACCGCACCGACACCGAGGTAATCGGCGCCTGGATCCGCCACCTCGAGCTCCGCAGGCGTGCTCACCGAGAGACCGACGAGTAGCTCTGGCCCCACGCCGCGCCGCGCCTCCGTTACGGATCCATCGCTCTGCCCGACGTGGACGCCGTCCGCGCCGCAGCGGTCGACGAGATCGGGGCGGTCGTTGAGGACGAAAAGGGCTCCGTGCTCGGCGCACAACCGCCGGAAGGGCTCGGATGCGGCCACGAGGTCGTCGTCTCCGAGCTCCTTGTCGCGCAGCTGCACGGCATCGACCCCGCCGCGGAGGGCGGCCTCGAGGAGCGCCGACGGATCCCGGCCGTGCGGACGCGCGTCGAGCACGAGATAGAGCCGGGAGCGGGCGAGTCTCGCGCGCCTGTCGGTGCCGTCCACGGCGGCGGACCCTATCGTCCAGCTCATGGAGCGGTACGACGCGGTGATCGTCGGCGGCGGAATCATCGGCCTCGCCTCGGCCTGGCGCGCAACGCAGCGCGGGCTACGGGTGTGCGTGCTCGAGCGGGAGCGCGCAGGCTGTGGCGCCACGTGGGCAGCCGCCGGAGTGCTTGCGCCCGATCCGGAGACACCGACGTTCACGGCTCTCGCGGACCGCTCCGCCGATCTCTGGTCCGCCTTCGCCGAGGAGCTGCGGGAGTCGACCGGAATCGATCCCGGCTACACGCGATGCGGCTCGCTCGTGCTCTCGTTCGACGACTCGCGCCCGGACGGCGAGTGGCTCGAGGCGCACGAGCTGCACGCACTCGAGCCCGGCCTTGCGGCCGACTGCCGCGGCGCCGCATTGCTCGAGCAGGACGCACAGGTCGATCCGCGCCGCGCCGTCGACGCACTCTGCGCGCTTCTCGGTGACGCGGTCCGTACGCGCACCGACGTCGTCGAGCTGGATCCACAGGGCGTCGTGCTCGCAGACGGCTCGCGCATCGAGGGAGAACGCGTCGTGCTCGCTGCGGGGGCATGGACGGCGCGGCGGCTCGCCAAGCGCTTGCCGATCGTGCCCGTGAAAGGGCAGACGTTGCGGCTGCACGGCCCGCTGCCGGCGACGCGCATCATCCACAGCCAGCACGTGTACGTCGTCCCGCGTGCGAGTGGGGAGACGGTGATCGGGGCGACGATCGAGGACGCCGGCTTCGACACGACGGCGACCGACGAGGCGACGCAGACGCTCCTGCGCCAGGCGATCCGGGCAGTCCCGGCCGTCGCGGGCCTCCAGCTCGTCGAGGCGATCGCGAGCCTGCGCCCGGCCACACCCGACGACGGCCCGCTGATCGGGGAGTGGGAGGGGCTGATCGTCGCGGGCGGCCACTACCGCAACGGGATCCTCCTGGCGCCCATCACAGCCGAGGCGGTTGCGGCATTCCTCACAGGTGAGGAGCCGCCGGCGGAAACGGCGCCGTTCGACCCCCGTCGCTTCGATCTCGACGTTTGACACGAACACATGTTCGTGTAGAACAGGAGGGTGCCCTACATCGAGCTCCACGCCCACAGCGCCTACTCGTTCCTCGACGGGGCCTCACAGCCCGAGGAGCTGGCGGCGAAGGCGGCCGAGCTCGGCCACACGGCGCTCGCGCTGACCGATCACGACGGCGTCTACGGCTCGCTCGAGTTCGCGCACGCGGCGTAGCACTTCGGGATCCGGCCGATCACCGGGGCCGAGCTGACTCTCGACGGCGGCGCGCACGTGACACTGCTCGTCGAGTCGCAGCAGGGCTACGCGAACCTCTGCCGGCTGATCACGCACGCACACGCGCGCACGCGTCCGAAGGAAGGGAGAGACCCGCTATCGCCCTCGCTCGAGCCGCATCGGCTCGAGGAGCTGAACGACGGGCTCGTCTGCCTCTCCGGCTGCGCGCGCCACGGGCTCGCGATGCACGACCCAAAGGCGGCCGCACGAATCGCCCGCGCATTCGGCTCTGACCGCTTCTTCGTCGAGGTGCAACGCCCGTACGAGCGCGGTGACGTTCGCCGCAACGCCGCGCTCCGCGATTTCGCCGAGTCGCTGAAGGTCCGTACCGTCGCGACCGGCGACGTTCACGCACACGACGCACGCCGCGCAGCACTGCAGGACGTACTGGTCGCGATCCGCTGCCGCACCTCGCTCGACGGCTGCGAGCGCGAGCGGCGCGGCAACCATGAGGCCGTTCTCGCCTCGCCGCAGGACATGCTCGACCGCTTTCCCGACGATCGCCACGCCGCACATCGCACGGCCGAGATCGCGGAGCGGCTCACGTTCGACCTGACGGAAGAGCTCGGCTACCGCTATCCCGACTTCTCCGACGGCGTGGAGCCCGCGATCGTTCAGCTGCGCGCCGTCTGCGAGCGTGCATTCGCCGAGCGCTACTCGAGCCTCAACGGCCACAAGCGCCGTGTGCGCGAGCGGCTCGAGGAAGAGCTCGTGCTCATCGGCGAGCTCGGTCTCGCCGGCTTCTTTCTGCTGCACTGGGAGGTGCTCGAGCTCGCACGCGAGATCGCGTACGACGTGCGGGGCCCCGGTTCGATGCGACACGTGCTGCCCCCGGGACGCGGACGCGGCTCGTCCGTCGGCTCGCTCGTCTGCTATCTCACCGGGCTCTCGCACGTCGATCCCGTCGCGAACAACCTCTCGCTCGGCCGCTTCCTCAACCGCGAGCTGTCGTCGGTACCCGACATCGACCTCGACTTCCCGCGCGACATCCGCGAGAAGCTGATCGTCGGAGTCACCGAGAAGTACGGCCGCGAGCACGCGTCGCTCGTCGCGAGCTTCTCGACGTATCGCTCGCGCGGCGCGATCCGCGACATCGGCAAGGCGCTCGGCCTGCCGTTCGCCGATCTCGAGCGGCTCGCGAAGCTCTCCGACGGCTGGAGCGCCGCGCGCGTCGCCGAGGAAGTGGCGATGCTCCCCGACGCAGCGCAGAAGATGACGTCCCCGCGCTGGCGCGCGTTCGCCGACCTCTGCACCGAGATCTCCGGCCTACCGCGGCACATCTCGCAGCACCCCGGCGGCATGGTGATCTCCACGCGACCGCTCATCGACCTCGTCCCGGTGCAGCCGTCGGCGATGGCCGGCCGGCAGATGTGCCAGTGGGACAAGGACTCGTGCGCTGACGCCGGCTTCCTGAAGATCGACCTTCTCGGCCTCGGCATGCTCTCGGCTGTCGAGGAATGCGTCGACCTGATTGCGCGCACGCGCGGCGAGGCGATCGACCTCTCGCGCATCGCGCTCGACGACAAGGCCGTCTACGCGGAGATTCAGAACGCCGACACAGTCGGCTGCTTCCAGATCGAGAGCCGCGCGCAGATGCAGACGATCCTGCGCACCAAGCCGGAGAACCTCGACGACCTGACCGTTCAGGTCGCGCTCGTCCGGCCGGGCCCGATCCAGGGCAAGGCCGTGCACCCGTACATCGAGCGCCGCCAGTTGCTGCGCGAGGACCCGACGTTCGAGCCGCCGGCCGACCATCCGCTGCTGCAGGCGCCGCTGCGCGAGACGCTCGGCGTCATCGTCTTCCAGGATCAAGTGCTCGACGTGGCGATCCATCTCGCCGGGTTCACCGTCGGCGAGGCGGAGGGACTGCGCCGAGCGATGAGTCGCAAGCGCTCGCACGCCGCGCTCGAGTCCTATCGCGAGCGCTTCATCCAGGGCGCACTCTCGAAGGGCGTCGACGAGCAGGTCGCGCACGACGTCTACGACAAGCTCGTCGCGTTCTCGGGCTTCGGCTTTCCGAAGTCGCACTCGGCCGCGTTCGGGCTGCTGGCGTACCAGTCCGCGTGGCTGCGGCATCACTACAGCGCCGAGTTCCTCGCCTCGTTGCTGAACGCGCAGCCCATGGGCTTCTATCCACCGGCGACGCTCGTGCGCGACGGCCAGCGTCGCGGTGTCGAGACGCGCCCGCCCGACGTGAATCGCAGCGGCGCCGGGTGCACGATCGAGGACGGCGCCGTTCGCGTCGGGCTGAAGTACGTGCAGGGCGTGGGGGAGGACGACGCCGAGGTCGTCGTCGCGGAACGCGATCGCAACGGCGCCTACGTGTCGATCCGCGATCTCGCGCAGCGCGTATCCCTCAGCGAACCGGAGGTTGCGGCGCTCGTCGAGTCGGGCGCGTGCGACTCGTTCGGCCTCAAGCGCCGCGAGCTCCTGTGGCAGCTCGGCCTCGTGCCGCGCTCGCAGACAGTGCCCGGCTCGGGCGGCGACGAGAAGCAGCTCGCTCTGCCGCTCGAACCGACCGTCGCGACGCCCGACCTGCCCGATCCCACCGTGTGGGAGCGGATGCTCGACGACTACCGGACGACGAGCCTCTCGGTCGGCGTGCACCCGCTCGAACTGATGCGTCCGCATCTGCCGCCGGGGACGCTCTCGACGGTCGAGCTGCTCGACCAGCCGAATCGGTCGAACGTCCAGGTCGCCGGGATGGTCGTCGCCCGGCAGCGTCCGTCGACCGCGAACGGCGTCGTCTTCATGCTGCTCGAGGACGAGCACGCACAGCTCAACCTGATCATCCCGCCGCAGGTCTACGACACCTACCGCGCACTCGTACGCAGTGAGCCCCTGCTCCTTGCGCGCGGCCGCTATGAGCACGTCGATCGCAACCGCAACGTGCTGGTGCGCGAGCTCGTCGGCCTTGGGCCGCTCGCGCGGGAGCTCACCGACGGTGCCGACGTGCACGGTGCGCTGCCCTCCGCGCACCACTTCGGACATCGATAATCCGCGGGTGGACTCGGCGCGCGACCTCACAAAGCAGATTCGGCGAAGGTTCGACCGCGCCGTCGTCGGCCGAACAGCGCAAACGGCGATCGCCGCCGGGGCAGCGTGGGAGCTCGCGCGGCAGATCCCGGGGCATACGCAGCCGTTCTTTGCGCCGATCGCGGCGGTGATCGGGCTCATCGCGGAGCCGGGAACCCGCGGCCGCCAGACACTCCGTTTGGTCGCGGGCGTCGCGCTCGGGATCAGCGTGGGCGCAGCCGTCGTGGCGGTCGCAGGACGTGGGCCGTTGCAGATCGTCGTCGCCGTGGCAGTGTCGCTCGTCGTCACGACTGCGGTTGGCGCCGCGCCGATCACCGTCGGGCAGTCAGCCGCGTCGGCCATTCTCGTCGTCGCGCTTCACGTTCCGGGCTCGAACGTCGCGCTGCAGCGATTCGTCGACGCGCTCGTCGGTGGAGCCATTGCCATCCTGCTCGCCCAGCTGCTCTTCCCGATCGACCCTGTGATGCTCGTGCGGCGCGAGTCGCAGCATTTGCGGGACGATCTCGCCGAGGCGCTGCGCGAGCTCGCCGCAGCGCTCGAGGACCACGACGAGGTCCGGGCTGCCCGCGCGCAGACCCGCATCGACGGGATCGACACGCATCGCGTGAACGCGGCGCTCGTGCTCGCGCGGGACGTCGCTCAGCGCGCGCCGCGCCGGCGCACGGCTCGCCGGCGCCTCGCGCCGCTCGATCCACTGGTCACCGCCCTTGATGCCGCCGTCGCCGACGGGCATGCCGCGGCGACCGGCGCACAGCGGGTACTCCAGGCCGAAGGAGAATCGCCGGCCCAGGCCTCCGACGCGCTCCGTGCACTCGCCGACGCACTCCACGAGGTCGACCCGACGACCGTCAGAGCGGCCGTCGCACACGCGCGAGAGGCGGCGGCAGCAGCCCGCGAGGCGGACCCCTCGCTCGGCGTCGGCGTTCTCGTGCACGCGATCCTCGCGATCGCCGACGAGCTCGACATCGTCGTCGCTGCTCGCGAAGCGCAGCCGCCCGCGATTGACTCAGTCGTGCCGGGGGTGCCGCGGCGACGGTAGGTGCGGCAGCACGGTAAACGCGCTGTGGACGAGCGCCAGATGCGTGAAGGCCTGCGGGAAGTTCCCGAGGAGGCGCTTCCCGACGGGGTCGTACTCCTCCGACAGCAGCCCGACGTCGTTCGCCAGCGAGACGAGGCGGTCGAACAACGCGCGAGCTTCGTCGTGACGTCCGAGCAGCTCGAGGCAGTCGACGAGCCAGAAGGAGCACGGCAGGAAGACGCCTTCGCCGGGCGGCAACCCGTCGACGCCGTTCTCGTGCGTGCGGTACCGCAGCACGAATCCGTGCTCGACCAGGCCGCGCTCGACGGCCTCGATGGTTCCCTTCACCCGCGGGTCAGACACGGGCAGGAAGCCGACGAGCGGGATCATCAGGAGGCTCGCGTCGAGCTCCTTCGAGCCGTACGACTGCGTGAAGGAGCCGAGCTCGACGTCGAAGCCCTGATCACAGACCTCCTGGTGGATCGTGTCGCGGAGTGCGCGCCACTTCTCGAGGGGGCCGTCCATTCCCTGCGTCTCGACGGAGCGCACGGCACGGTCGAACGCAACCCACGCCATCACCTTCGAGTGCACGAAGTGTCGGCGCTCGCCGCGGATCTCCCAGATCCCCTCGTCGGGCTCGGCCCAGATCGATTCGAGATACGAGAGCAGGAGCTTCTGGAGCGACCACGCGGACTTCTCCTTCGGGAGGCCGTGCGAGCGCGCGATGAACAGCGCGTCCATCACCTCGCCGAAGACGTCGATCTGCAACTGCTCGCTCGCGGCGTTTCCGATACGGACAGGGGCGGAGCCCTCGAATCCCTGGAGCCACGGCAGCTCGAGCTCGGCCAGTCGTCGTTCCCCGGCGACGCCGTACATGATCTGTATGTCGGCGGGATCGCCGGCGACCGCGCGCAAGAGCCACGTACGCCATTGCGCGGCCTCCTCGACGTAACCCGCATTGAGCAAAGACAGCAGCGTCAACGTCGCGTCGCGCAGCCAGCAATACCGGTAGTCCCAGTTGCGGACGCCGCCAATCCACTCAGGCAGCGATGTCGTGGGCGCGGCGACGATCCCGCCGGTCGGTGCGTACGTCAGGGCCTTGAGCACCATGAGCGACCGCTGGAGCACGTCATGGGACTCGGGATGCAGCTTCACTTCGCAACTGTCGTTCCACTCGCGCCAGAACGTTTCCGTGTCCGACAACGCGACCTCGGGGTCGATCTCTGCCGGCGCGTCCTCATGCGATGGGAACCACGTCAGCACGAACGGAACACGCTCCCCTTCGTCGACGGTGAACGTCGACACCGTGCGCATGTTCTCGCCGTACGTGTGCGCAGGCGTCCGGAAACAGAGACCGTCGGGGCCCGCAATCGCGAGGCGCGCGTGATCCTGCCGCC
>Ga0193728_1000988_pt1 | contig 14184 bp, 17 predicted proteins | sample U1c1metaG_FD_143037 | JGI IMG/M metagenome (GOLD analysis project Ga0193728, IMG submission 143037) | Soil microbial communities from a riparian zone of the East river system, Colorado, United States - U1c1 | ecosystem: Environmental > Terrestrial > Soil > Riparian zone | place: USA: East River...
CGGATAGGGATACTGCCCCGGCGTGCCATCGGGCAGAAATTTACCCAAGTAGAGCCATTCATAGCCCGTCGACACCTGCGCGATAACAATCACGCGCTGGCCGTTCGCGATGAACCAATAGGGAATGCTCGCGTTCCACAGATAGACGAAGGCGTCCGGGGAGGCGCCCGGCTGGTGAAACCAATCGTTGCCGGTGATGAAGCCGACCGCGCCGCGCAGTCGCCAGTTGAAAATCCCGGTGCCCGCGTTGGTGAAGGCCTGCAGGTTCACGTAGATCTGCTCGGTGGTCGAGAGGCCGGGCGCGCGCAGATAGCTTTCGAACGTGACTGTATTGACCTGCGCGTTATCGGTGTGCGAGTACGGCGTCGAATTGGTCTTAAGCTCGGTCCAATTCTGTGAGAGCGACACCAGCGTCGCGTCGGTGGTCAAGAACGTCCGCAGCTTCGAGAGGAGATCGAGGTAATCGGTCGCGGTACCGGTGGCAGCGCTCACAGGGAGTTCCTCACGCGCTGGCCGTTGCGCGAAATGATGTTCAACACCGATCGCTCGCCGGCGGTCGTCGCCAGGTGATCGCCGAGCGCGGTCGGATCCATGACGTTGACGAGCTTGATCACCGGGGCGGCAGATCCGCCTCCCACCTGGCCGCCGGCGGCGAACTTGGGGACCTGCGTCGGTCCGTTGATACCTTTGAGGGAGCCGGCGTTGAGCGCGGTCAGGAGCGGCAGGATGCCGGGCTGCGCGGTCGTCTTGGCGTTGACCACGAACTCGCCATCGGAGAGGCGCGCCGGAATCGAGTCCGAGGTCGAGGTACCGGGCCCGCGGATGTGACCGCCCTCCGCGGCCGCGACCGTCGCAGCGCCGGCACCCGCACCGCCCACTGCCCCGCCACCCGAGAAGCCCGCGCCAAACAGCGATTTGAGCGCCTGCGCTTCGAGGGCTTGAATTTCCATTTTCAAAATATCAGAGACGATCGAGCGCGCCATGTCGGTGAAGGATTGCTTGAGCGATTTCGTACCCGAGGTCGCGTCGGTCAAGAAGGTATTGATGCCGCTGCCAACCGCGTTCTCAAAGCCCTGTTTTTGCTGCGCGACGGCTTGGCCCAAGGTATTGGCGCTGGCCGCGATCTGATCGACTTGTTCCTTGTAGGCCTTCGCGGCGGCGATATCCTCCGCTTTGCCGCTGGCCTCGGCGAGCCTCAGCATGGCCTCGGCGTCGGCCTGCAACACCGGCAAGAGTTTCTGTTGCTCCTGGACGATTTTCTGTGCCGCGTCGATCGAGAAGAGTTCGCCACTACGCACCCGGTCCTGGTAGGACTTGGTGAGCGTGGTGAGCTCGGATAGATCCGCCTTCGCTTTGGTGGCTGCGGCGGTATAGTCGATCGCCGCGTTGCCCTCGCCCGCGACCTTCGCCACCGCCCCGGCCCGATCCGAATCACTCACGCCAGCCTTGCGCAATTGGGCATCGAGATCGGCGATATCGAGCGCGAGCTTTAGACGCGCGGCCTCGGTCTTCTTGCCGGCGATGGTGAGGAGGCGCTCCTCGGCCTTCAGCGTGTCCTCGTACAGCTTGCGTTGCGCGTTCGAGGCCTCGTTCGTGTTGGCGACGAGCTCCGCGGTGCGCTTGAGCTCCTCGACATGAATGTCGGCATCGAGTTTTTCGAGCTCGCGTTTCTGATTGATCTCGCCCACCGGATCATTGACGTCGACCGCGGTCGAGGCGACGGCCGCGCGTTTGGCCCGCAAGATGCCGAGCTCCTTGTCGGCCTGGCTGCTGATGAGCGCCGCGCGCCGGGCGTAGTACTCGGTCAGCGAGATCTGGCCGTCCTCATAGGCTTGGCGATCGGCTTCTTTGACCAGAACGGCATGCGCGTTATAGAGCTTCAGTTCGTTGTCGAGCCGCGCCTCGAGCAATGCCAGACGAGCCTTCGCGAGCGCCGCGGCCTGCGCGCCCTCGGCGCCGCCGCCCCCGCCGGGCGCAGCGTCCGGCTTGGGTTTCTCTGGACCCGCATCGAATAGCGCATGCGCCGAGCCCGCAATGTCCGCGGTGAATCCCTTGAAGATATTGATTTGCTCGCGGTACGAACCGACCAGGGTCTGACCGGCTTTGGTGAATTGTCCGGTCAGCGCTTCGCCGGTCGCTTGCGCCAGGCCTTTGATATTCTCGATGCCGGCCGCAATCGTCGCGCCGATCCCTTTGCCGACGACCTCGAAAGCGAGCAGGATCCCCTTTAGAACAATCCCGGTTATATTCCCCAGCTCGTGCATGCCATTGCTGCCGCCGGTGGTCGCCTTCGCGAGCTCGTCCGCCGCGGTCGCCATGCCGGGCAAGAGCCCCGTGAGGAACTGCGTCGCGACGCCCTTGATCGTATCGTTGAGCCCCTTAAACCCCCCGTCCGCGTGCTTGATCGATTCGACCGATTCGCTGTCGAGAAACACGCCGAGATCCTTGAGATGTTTCACGAAGGGATCGAGGCCTTCGGTACCGACCTTGATCAGCGTCTGATCGAGCGAGACGCCGGCCTTGCCGAACAGCGCGACTTCATCACGTGCGCGGCGCGCGGGATCCGGTATCGCGGCAAGCTTTTGCGCGACCAGGGCCAGCTGCTGATCGGGATTCAGCTTCGAGAAATCCCTAACGGATATACCGAGGTCCGAGAGTGCCGCGGCGGATTGCCTGGAGCCGACGCCCGCCTTGCCCACGCTGACGGTGAACTTCGCGAGCGCGCTATTGACCGTCTCCTGGTCGATGCCGGTGTCGCGCGCGGCCTGCCGGTATGCCTGGATCGCGGCCGTCGAGATCCCCGTTTGCTTCGACAGCCGGTCGAGCGCCTCGGCACCCTCGAGCGTCGACTCGAAAAACTCCTTGAACTTCTCCGCGATCAGGATGATTCCGAGACCGCCGGTGAGAATCTTGCCGACTTCCTTGAGCTGCTCATTGAGGCCCTTCATTGCCCCCTCGGCCTCGTGGCCCGCTTTCTTGCCCTCGCTTGCGACCTTCTGGAATGCCGCAATGACCTCGGCCTGGCCCTCGGCCGAGAGTCGGACCCGGACGTCGGCCTGATTAGCCATCGAGCGCGATCTCCCGCAAGATCGGCGGCGGCTGCGGCGGCTCGCTCTTTTTACCCGAGTGCGGCGCGATCGAAGCCCACACGGCAAGCTCGTGCCGGTAGGCCTCGCGCGCGGACTGCATCATCTTCGCGCGGTAGCAGATCAACGCCTCGCGCATCGGCCAGCGCATCACGGCCGCGAACCCTTCGACGCGGTAGTCGGCGAGCTCGCGCACCATTATTCCCCATTCTCCGAGGACTCGGTCGAGCTCGCCGGCGGGCTGGGGCTTGAGGGCGGTGCGGCGCCGTTGAGGGCGTTCGAAGCATTCGGCAAAGTCCGCACGGAGACGATTCCTTGCAAAAAAAAACCCGCGACGATGTTCTTGATGTGCGAGTTGATCGCCGCCTTGTCCGCCGGAAGATGCAGACGGCGAATGAACTCCGCCTGTTCGTGCATCAGCGGCGGCCGCCACTCCAAGGGGTCCGTGCCCGCCGGGATGAGCACGCAGCCCAAGATCTCGAACACCGCGGGCGAGCTCATCAGGGAACGGAACACGCGGTGCGCCATGCCCTCGGCGGTCTCGCCGGCGTACATGGTCACGTCCGCGAGGCCGCAGCCCTGCACGAGATTTAAGAGCGTGACATCCCACTCAATCGTCGAGCTCGCGATGACATCGAACTCGCGGCCGCCCAGTGTCAACACGGGGTTAGGCGATTTGAATGATGCGGCCGATGGGTACCGTCGGATGACCGATCGGATCCGCAATCACCAGCCCCTCGAGCGTCCAGTTGCCGAAATCGTCCTGGATAAACCCGAGCGTGCCCGTGGGCGTGAACGACGCGTGCCAGTACTCGGCCTCGAATTTCGGCCCCTTCACGGGGTCGCCGATGAAGCGCACGTAGGCATCGACCGTGCCCTGGTTCGCGACGTTGATCGCGTTGTAGGTGTAGGCGCCATACGTGTAGTCGGCGGTGACCGCCGTGGCCGGCGTGACGGTGACCGAGGTCGGCAGGATATAAATCCGGCCGCGCGCGAGATCGGCGGTGTAGTCGGTGCCGAGGACCAGCGTGGTCGCACCCTGCTTGATGTCGGTCAAGGCCGTGACGTTGCGATTGGCAAGATCGTAGTAGCGGCCGAGCAGCACGCCCGGCGTCGGCGTGATGGTCTCCGCCGTGACGGTCGCGCCGGCGCCGGTGATCTGGGTCACGGTGCCGAGCAGCGCGCGCGCGAGGTTGTCGAGCGTGTACTCATCGCCGGTGATCTTCAAAGTGACGGTCTCGCGGGTGACGCCGCGCGCATACAGCGAACTCGCCTTATCCATCGACTCGTACTTCTCCTTGATCTCGACCTTGTTCTCGGTGTCGAACGCCGTGACGTTGCCGACCGCCTGTTGCCCGGTGCGATTGCCGTTGGCGTCGAAATTGTCGATATAGACCATCCCGCGGCCGAGCGAGACGTTCGCCGGATTCGGCGCCTGGTTGTACGGTCCTACGATTGCAGTCATGAAAAAATCCTCCAGTTAAGCGCCGAAAAAATCATTGGGTTTTCGAGGGATCGTTCTTGAGCGTCGAGTACTCGATGCGAAAATCAATCTGCAACAGGGTGTAGGGTTGATCGGCGTCGGCGTACTGCCACTCGAGCAGCGTCTCGTAGCAGTCCTCCGCCAAGGCGCCGAACGTTTGCTGTCCGAGCCGCTGGCCGATCCACACATACAAGGGATCGATGACGGAGCGCGGCGTGTCGGATCCCACGCGGATCTCGACGCGCAGCGTGAAGGCGCGCTTGACGAAGTAGCTCCAGCGCCCTTCCTTCTCCGATTGCCCGTCCTCGCGAATTTCAAACAGCACGATCGACGGCAGCTCGGCCGGTGTGTACGACTGCTGGCGCGCGTCATCGGCGAGCGGCGTGACATACGGCGGGCTCGCGTTGATGAGCGCGATCGCCGCATCGACGATTTGCTTGCGAACGCTGTCCGTCATGGGACCTCGCAGACGAGGTGGGTCACCGCGCCGTCGCCCAACTGCAGCGAGTCGCGCAACCGCATCGAGACACCATCGACGGTGAGCGCCGTCCGATTGCGTAAGGGTTTGGGAAGAATGCTGGTCTGCACGCTCACTACGATATCGGTCGCGCTGATGCCGCTGACGCCGCTGGAGAGCAGCACATCCTTGCCGACATAGTCGGGGATCCCGGGGATATCGACGCTCATGCCGGCGAGTCTTACGGCAACGCCGAAATCCGCTCCCAAGAGGAACGGAATATCGGCGTCACCGTAGAAGCCCGTCAGCATCGCGGCTTACGGGACCCAGGAGAGCAGCGCGAGCGAGGTCTTGTAGCTCGGCGTCGATCCGGAGCCCGCGGCAATGGTCGCGACGACGCGGATATCGGCGCCGGTGACCGCGCCCGAATCAAACGGGATCAGCCCGCGGAACGCCGTGCCGGTGATCGCAGCGGGGACCGCGGCGCCGACATTGGTCCAGGTCGCCGCGCCGTGCGGCGAGCTCTGCACCTGGAGTGATGCCGTTGATCCGGTACCGGCGGTGTCGCCGTCCATGTTGACGAGCACAGCGGCATCGCCTTTCACGCCGGCCGGCAAGACGCCCGTCAAGCTCGTGAAAGTCACTGTCTCCGTGGTCGCGGTGATTAAAGTTGCAACGGTCGCGCGCACCAGCGCGTCGGTGTATTGAAGGCCCATTAGCGTTTTCTCCTGGTAGGAACGGGGTCTCGATGAGTCGGAACGGGATCGCGATTTTTCGGCTCGTGTGGCGGAGCCTTTTGATCCTCGGGGGTTGGGAGCCGCGCTTTGCCCATCGCAATCACCGTGTTGGCGACGTGAGTCGGAACTTCGATAATGTCGCCCGGCCGCGCGGCCTGGCCTGGACGGGCGATGAAGCCCTCCAGGACCAAGACGTACACGGACGGCGGAATGAAGCGCGGCACGGTGAGCTTAGGCGTTCAAGCCAGTGGCGACCGCGTACGACCCGGGGTGACGAATGGCAACGTCCGCCATCTGGAAACTCGTCACCTCGATCAGCCCCTGCTTCTTCAAGCTGTACGGATCGACGATCATTTCCATGGCGCCGCCGAACTGGCCAATGAGCGTGTCCGCCCAGTTGCCATAGATCAGGCCGTGGAAGGAGCCCCCGGTGGGAGCGCCGGCGGCACCCATGGTCTTCGCGACCTGGTTGGTCGCGCGCGCGGTGTAGCCGTTCATCTCGCCTTGCTGCAGCTGCCCGTCCCACAAGGGGGCTCCTTGAGCCACGGCCGCGCCGGGGAACTTCAAGGTATTTTTCGCATCCCCGGCGATGCCCGGGGTCGTCATGTACCCCAAGGTGCCCAAGAGCGCGTTCGCATTGGCAACCAAGACTTCCATTTGGATGCAGCCCGCATAGCTGATCTTGTTGCCGGTGAGGCCGTAGCCGCTCGAGAAGGTGAAGTCGACCGTGCCGACGCCGGGCTGATTGTAGATACCCAAGGGCTGGTTGTTCTGCCCGGTACCGTGAATCGCCGCCAGGTCATACGCCAGCGCATGCGCCGCGGCGATCGAGGATCGGACGAAGGCCTCGACATCGATCGATGCCTGGATGAGGAGCTGCCGGCTGTAAGCGGAGCTTGCCATCAACGTATGCGGCGACAGCGTGACGAGATCGGTCGTCGGATTGCTGCCCGAAACGCCCGGTGCACCGGGGTTCTCCGCAAGCCAACTCGCGATGGCGTCCGTCAATTGACGCGGGAAGGTGATCGGTGAGGACAGGCCGGTGAGCACGCGCGCGCCCATCGCCACGACGAGGGCCATGTTACGCAGGATCTCGATCAGCTCGCCGCCGTACTCGGTGAACACGACTTCTTTGAGCGCATTCACGGTGGCCGAGTCGATCACACCCGAGCGCGTGGCTTCGACCAGCAGGTTTCGCGTCGCCGGCGAAATGCCGCGCGTGCCGCCCTCGTATTCCTTGATCCCGGAGTTGCGCAGGGACATCGGCACGAACACGCCGCCGTGGCGCTTATAGGAATTCGGCATGGTGCGCTCGAGCGTCTCAGAGATCTCAATCTCGAGGCACTTGGTCGCGCGCTTGCCCTCGGCTTGATCGGCGGCCGCGGAGATCGCGCGCGCGTACGAGTAGCTGCGCTGGTCTTTGACCGGCAGATCAATCCCGTTGTTGGTCGAGGGGTTGGTGACGGTCGCGGGGTCCGTGCCGCGCGCTTCCAAGATGATCTCGCGCACCTTATCGAGCGAGTGACCGGCCTCGAGCCATTCGGTCGTTTTGTCAGCCATGCCGTATCGGCTGGCCATCCGAGCGATCTCGGTCGGGAGTTTTGCTTTAGCTTGAGCGGCCGCATCGGCTGCCGCGGTTGCGGTCGGGTCCATTTGTCTAACCTCCAGTGATACCGCGGAAGCGGCGTTGATTGATCTGACCAAAACGGGAAATTGCGTGTCGCCGGCGCCGCGCTGTGAGCTGATGCCGACGGAGTTGTCAGCCGGTACCGGCGCGAGCGAGGCCTCGAGCGGTGTCCAGCGGGATGCGCGATAGGCATCGCCGGCATCCGCGGATCCGGGCGTGTACTCGTAGCTCTGCACGGAGTAGCCGACCGAGACCTCGCGCAGGCCTTCATCGACCATCGAACGCTTTTCCTGCGCGCTCGCATGGGAATAAAATTTTGCGGTACCGGCGAGCTTGCCGCCTTTCGTCCTCAATCCGCTGACGCGGCCGATCGGCTGCGAACTGTCATGGTTCCACAGCAAATTGATTCCGGTGGCGCCGCGGTCCAGATTGACGGCGTCTGACGAATGGTCGAGCGTCTCGGTGTACCAGCCCCGGTCGATCGGCGTGTCGCTCGAAAGCTCAATATCGTAGAGCTCATCGTCGCCCTCTTCGTCGTCGTTCGGGTCGTCGCCGGCGGCGCGAGTAGCGCGGGCAGCTGCTCTGGCGGCTGCGGCCGCGAGCGCCTCCGACGTCCTGGAGCGTCGAGTAATAACCGCGACGAAGTCGACCCGCTGCATCGGGAGCGCGGTCGGCGTCTTGTCTTTGGGATCCATGAATCAGCCCTCGCGTAGGTAGGTTGAGGAGACGAGCCGCAGCCGCTCGCGATTGCGCAGTGCGCGGGCGTTGCGTGCCTGGCGAACGCGCATGCTGCGGGCGCCGCGGCCGCTCGCGGAACTGCCGGAGGATCCGGCCGCATTGGCGGCGTCCTCTTCCTCGGCGTCTTTGCTGGTGTCGGCCGCGACCGCGCCGCCGCCGACGCCTAGGCCCGAGAGCTCCAGGCCAAGCTCCTCGATGATCTCCTGCTCTTCGGCGAGCTCCTCGGCGATCTGCTCGAAATCGTTCCCGGATTCGGCGCAGACGCGCTGCCGGGAATTAAGGCCATTGTCGATCTCGGCGACCGAGGCGTTGACGTCTTTGAGCGGGTCAACCCACTCCCAGCCGCGTGGCACGAAATGGACGTCGAGAAAGGCTTCGGCAGGGCGGCTGTCGAGCACGAGTTGATTCGAGAGCTGCGCGAAGTCGATCCACTCCGCATAGATGTTCTCGAGGAACTTCGGGATCCACAGCGCCTGCAGTGAGCGCCATTCATCGCGCTCGATCAGCATGTCGGCGCGGATGCTCGAGTAGTTGACGCCCTCCAAGTCGCTCGCGAGGCCGTTGTACCCGACGCCTAGACCTGCCGCGATCCAGCGCTGGATGGCTTTCAAGAAGTTCGGGAACGCGGTCGAGGGGTGCTCCGGGTTCCATTCCTTGAATTCGTACCCGGGCGGCAGTTCTTCGAAGGTACCCGGGGAGGCCTCCATCTCGATTTTGGCGCGCGGGTTGGTGCCATCGGACAAGGGCGGCTCGCTGTCGGCCGCGTCCTTCATCTGGAAAAAGCCCATTTTGGATGAGCCGATGCGTGCCGCGACGACTTCGGCTTCGACATAGCCGTCGAGCATCTTGGCCGGCATCATCACCGAATTGAACCAGGTCGTGCCGCGCGATTGCATCGAGCGCTCGGGCCGGAAGAAATGGATGATCTCATCCGCGGGAACCCGGATGCGCTTGCGCGCCGAGATGTTGATGAGGTCGGTCGGATGCCGATCCCAGAACCAGTACGCGACCGGTCGGCCGTAGGCGTCGATCTCAACCCCTAAGCGAATCTCGTTCTCGCCGCGGTTGGGCGCGCGAAAGAACGTGTGATCCAAGAGATCGGGATCGATGACCTGCAGCGCAAAGCGAAACAGATTCCCTTTGAAGTTGCGGATCTTGCGCACGCAAAATTCGCCGTCGGTCGCGAGGGACTGGATGAGCGATTGCGATCCCGAGGTCAACGTATGCTGACCGTCGACAAAGCAGTTTTTCGACCATTTGAACCAGGCCGATTCGATCTTTTTGTTGATCGCTGAATTCAGCTCCCCGTCGTTATTCTTGACGCGGGCTCGCAATTTGAAACCGTTCGGGCCGATGACGTTGGTCGCGAGCAGCTTTAGGTACTTGCGGATCAGCGGGTGATTGCGCCGCATCTCGCGCGCGCGGGCGCGCAGGCGCAAAAAGTCATTGAACATTTCCGAGTCGGCCGAGATCGGCGAGGCGACCCAGTCCCACCACAGCCGCGAGAGCTCAGCGCCCTTGAAGATCGATCTTGATTTGCCGCCGGCGACGCGGGAGAGCGCTCGGATCCCGGCGCGCGCCATCCGCTTGAAGATTCCCGGTTTCTTCACGGCGACCAGCCCACCAATTGAATCGCATCATCGAAGCCGCAGCGGCAAGCGCCGAATCGGGGCGTTACGATGCCCTTGGCGTCAATCGAGTTCAGTTGGGCATGGATCGAGCGGATGTACTGGCACTCGGGGCACTCGAAGGTCGCGATACAGCCATAGGCGCGGGTGGCGGCGTCCGCCTTGAACCATTTACCTTGCGCGATCTGCGCCACCTAGTCGCCCCGCCAGAAGCGCGCATGCGGAAAGGGCGCGCTGGTGGTCGAGCCTGGAAACGAGAAGGTGCCGGGGATCCCGATGCGCCCGGGATTGCGTTGGCGGTACACGATCCATTTGTACGAGCCGATCATCTCCCGAAGCTCGTGGGTCGAGACCTTGGTGATCGAGCGGCCGGCAATCGAATAGCTCTCGACCGCGCCGCCGGCGATCCGCGCGGTGAGCGCCGCCTGCAGCTGGGTGAGGATCTTCTCCTCAGGCGTCAGGTAGTCGCCGGCGGTCGCCGAGGCGATGTTGGGCGAGACCATGATCTTGTCGACGGAGACATCCCAGACTTCGCCATTGGTACCCGTCAGCCGCTCGACCAGCGTATAGGCGAGTGATGCCCCGCCGCCAGGGTTTAGGGGTTGCGTATCGGCGGGCGCGAGCACGACATGGAAGACGTTCGCGTCCACCGTGATTTGCGCCGGCGAGACAAAATTCGCGGTATGCGGTCCCGCGAAAAGGACTGACAACGACCAATTGGGAGCGCCGCCATAGCGCGAAAAGCTGCGATCTACCTTGAAAGTCGTCCCTGCCGTGATGAATTTCGGCCAACTGGTCGGGATCACGGGCTCGGGCAATGACATGATGGATCGGGACTATGCGACTTATGCACAGACTTATCAACAAACTTATACACAACAATCGCGTACTTATGCACAAAGTTATCAACAGATCACGCTTTTCTCCTACAGTGCCGCGCCCTCGCACGGCGTAGATTCTTGCCGCGTCAATCCACTCATTGGGGGAAATTCACATGAACATCGGAGACCGCGTCCGCGATAAAGGGACGGAATTTGTAGGCACGGTTGTGCAACTCGATCCGGCAACCGGCACAGCCACCCGCGTTTTGATCCAGGCCGACTCGCCACCGACCGGCCAAGTTGGGGACCCGCCGCCCGAGAAGATGTGGCAAAAGGTCGAGGAGGTCGAGCTCATCGACTTGGACGGCAAGCGCGTGACGGGCAAAGCCGGGCAGCAGTTGAAGCCGGGCGACGCCGGTGTCGATGCGGCGGCAAGCAAGGCTAAGCCGGCGGCAGCCGGTGCCTCGGCCGCGAGGTAGGCCGCCGATACGGGCCCGGGTGTAGCCCGGGTCCGGTCACATGGTGTAGGTTGGCACCGCCATGAAATTCGAAGTAACGGGACAGCCGATCGCGGAGAGTGAACTCGCCCACCTGAGGGTCCGCGCGTCCGATGGCACGCTCAGCCCATTGACCGGTCTATACGTCCCCATGGGTGCGACCCTGATCCAGGCGCTCGAACTGTTTGTCCACGATCACCCGGGCTATTCGATCGTGACCGCGCCAGTTGAGGAGCCCGCGCCGTGAAACGTCAACGCGTCCGATCAGCCGAATATCGCGCCAGGCGCGCAACTCGGCGCAGTCTCAACGCCAAAAGGTTCCTACGCCGCATGATCGCCGCTGGCGTCGACGTTGAGGCAATCATCTTCGAGACCATCGGAAAAATGGCGGCCGACGTGACGACCAAGGTCGGCCAATTCATGAAACGCGAGGAGGAGATCATGCTATATGTATATGGCGAGCGCGCGCCATGAAATACCGGGTCGAAATCACGACGACAGCGGGCTACGAAATCGAAGTGGAGGCTGACTCGGCGGCCGAGGCCGAAGCGAAGGCACGGGCCCTCTCGCCCTTCGATCTCGCTGCTCAATTCGAGCCAGTGTTCGCGGCGCTGGAAGTGGCAGAGGTGACGGCGGTCACTTCTTCCACGAGTTCACCCAGCCCTTCCCATATCCCTTGAGGTGCGAGCTCGGCCGCGGCGGCGGGACCAGAGGATTCGCAGCGACCGGCGCCGGCGGCTTCGGTGGCCCGACTTGCAGCGGTACCGACATCTCGGTCGCATAGGCGCCCAGGCGCTGCACCGCCGCGCGGCCGAGCGATAGGAGCGCGGCCAGCGCATACACCTCGAGGTCCAAGGCCTCATTGCGCTCGCGAATCTTGATGTATTCGCGCACCGTGCCTACGCCCTTCTTGTAGCGCTTCACCGCCTTCTCCGCGGTCAACTGCTCGAGGTACTCCTCGTCCGCCCAGCTGGGCAAATGGATATAGCCTGGCCCCGGGGTCGCCAAGTGCAGGCGCGCGAAAATGGTGTCCTTGATCGTGTCGACGCCTAAGGGCCAGAGCTTGCACTTATAGCGGTTGTTTTTGGTCGGCTTCGAAATCATCTCGCGCCCGGAGCCGCCCACGCCCTTGATCGCGTAGACGTGCTGCGAGAGGCCGTCGATGGTGCGATCCTCGCGCGGCTTACAGAACTTGTAGACGTGATCGGTATGCAGGCCGCCGGAGTCGACCGCGATCGCGCGCATCGGCATCCTGCGGCCGCTCTCGTGCGTGTAAACGGTTTTGAGGTCCTTGTCGAGGTCGAGCCAGGTCGCCTCCTTCGCCGGATCCCCATACACCTGACCGCTCGCAATCAGCCAGGATTCTTCCTTGTCGCCATAGCCCTTGACGACCCACTCTAACCGGTCGCCCTGGACGTCGACCGCGCCCACCAGGAGACCTACGCCATGAGGGACTTCTGCAGGATATTCCTCGAGCCGGGTTTTGAGATTGCTCGCATCGAACGCATCACTTTTTTCCTCCCAGGTCTCGCCGAGCACGGTATTGACGAAGGTCTTCAAGGCCTCGGTGTCGCGGACGGAGGCTAAGAACTCGGAGGCAATGTTTCCCCAGGTAGCATTGGGGCTGTAACTGTAACCGGCCCAAATGTGAAAGCCGGCATGCCGCGGCGCGCCGACCGCCGTCGCCCGCCACTCGCCGCCCTCGATCATTGCGCGCTTCTCGGTGTGCTCGATGCGACAGCCGTTCTCGCACACGTAGAACGCCTCCAATGGTTTGCCTTCCGGCCACTTCAATCCAAAGGGTTTCTCGCGCCCGCCAAATTTCAAATACTGAAATTCCCCGCAATGCGGGCACGGCACGAAGTGACGCCGCTGATCACTTTGCTGATACAGGCTCTCGATCTTGGAGAGATCCTTGATCGTGGGCGTGGAGCCCGCGACGATCTTGCGATTCCAGTAATACTCGGTGCGGCGAATGCCCAACTTGATCGGATCGCCCTCCGCGCCAATGCTGATCGGATAGCCATCCACCTCATCAAAAAAAACAATACGTCGCGAGACGCGCCGGAAGCCGCGGCCGCTGTTCGCGCCTACAAAACTCAACGTGCCGCCGGGGAAGGATTTCTGCAAAATCGTGTTGCTACTGTCTTTGGTCTTGGAGGATTCGACGAGGCCGCGCAGCACCGGCGTATCCCGAAACATCGGCGCGATCTCCTCCTTGCTGTAGCCCTCCGCATCCTCGACGGTTGGTTGCACGACCATCATCGGACAGGGATCGTGGTGGATGTGGTAGCCGATCGCGTTGTTGATGATCTTGGTGAAGCCGACGCGCGCGGATTTCATCACCGTGATCTGCTCGATCGCCGGATCGACGAACGCATCCATGATGCCGGTCTGGTACGGAATGACTTGCCAGCGGCCGGCCTCCGCGCTCGACTCCGACGAGAGATACGCGTTCTCGCGGGCCCACTCGGACAAGAGCATGCGCCGCGGCGGCCGAAACGCCTGGCGCAACTCCGCCATCACGGACTCAACCGTTGGCATTGACCAACTCCTCGAGCTCATCGCGGATCAGGTTCTCGATGATCGATACATCGAGGGCTGAGAGCGCCGGCAGTCGCGATTTGCATTTGATCGGGACCGACAGCAGCCGCGTCTTCGCTTCGGTGATGAGCTTCGCCCAGGCGGCCTTCATCTCGTTCGCATTGACCAGGAGCCCGGAACGCTCCTCGAAATCCGCCTGCGCCTGGCGTGCCAGGTAATCCTCGCGACGAGCACGTGCGACCGCGTAGTTATTGACCTCCGGTGCCTGGGTATCGAGTGACCCCCGCCTACGCTTCGATGCCTTCGTGGGTGCCTTGCGGGTCTTCTTGGCCGCCATCTGCCCGGGCTGCGTATTGGCTGCCCAGTCCCGGTCAGCGGCCGCAACGTCGACCTTTTTGCCGACGAGCGAGATTCTCCCCGTCTTGACGGCCTTGGAAACCGCCTCCGTGGTCACGCCGCGGCGCCGGGCGTACTCGCGCATCGAGACCAGCCGGCGCTTAGGGGCCATAGGTCAAAAACCTCTTTAAAATATGTAAACCTACCCAAACCCCGCGCCCGCCGGTACC
>Ga0193728_1000989_pt1 | contig 14176 bp, 10 predicted proteins | sample U1c1metaG_FD_143037 | JGI IMG/M metagenome (GOLD analysis project Ga0193728, IMG submission 143037) | Soil microbial communities from a riparian zone of the East river system, Colorado, United States - U1c1 | ecosystem: Environmental > Terrestrial > Soil > Riparian zone | place: USA: East River...
CAGCGTGGACGTGGTCGCCCCGGGGGTGGGGATCTCAAGCCTGGGGATTACCGGGACGGGGGAGTTCGAGGGCAGCGGGCCGCAGTACGCGGTCGCGTTCGTGGCCGGGGAGGCGGCGCTGGTCCGGGCGCGTTACCCGCGGCTGGGCGCGGCCGCGGTCGTGACGCAGATCGAGGCGACCGCGGACGGGCTGGGCGCCGGGGCGGCGCCGGGCCCGGTGTCGGGGTGGGGGCTGATCGATCCGGGGGCGGCGGTGACCCGGATGATCCCCGCGGGCCGGGCCCCGCGGCGGCCGGCGCCGCCGCCGGGTCCCTGGCCGCCGGCGCGGGCCTGGGCGCTGGTGATCAGCGTGCTGCTGGCCCTGCTCGTGCTGGCGCTCCTGATCCTGCGGATCCGCCGCCTCGTCCGCCCCGCCGCCCCCGCCGGCACCTGGCCGGGCACCCCCCCAGACGAGCGCACCTCGCCCGGCGCCCCCCTGGGCGAGGGCACCACCAAGGTCCGGCAGTCGGCAACTTTGCCGGCAGCGGATCAGCTTTCTCGGCGCAGGCACTAGCCGCCGGCGGTGTCAGGCCCGGCGCCACGATTACCTCTCACCGCATGCCATTCACCTGGCCCCGCCTGCCGGCCGCCCCAGAATGGGGACCTTCCGCTGTCGCGCGGGATCGCTAGTAGCGCGGATGACGGTCGGCGCCGGGGGTGAACCCGAAGCCGGCCGTGACGGCGGCCATCTTGTCCTGGGCAGCTGACCTGATCTCATTGGTGGCCTGGCTGAGCGCAGCGAGGGTCAGCGCTCCCAACGACTCGGCGTCGGCGTCATCGAACACGGCCGGGTCGAACACTACGCCGGTCACCTCGCCGTCGCCTCTCATGGTCACCCTCACCAGCCCGCCCCCGGCGACCCCGGACGCCTCCATCTCGATCAGGTCAGCCCGCGCGAGGACAAGCCGTCGCTGCGCCTCCTGCGTCTGCTTCACCAGATCATCCACTGACGGCATCTCGTCGGCCACAGCAGCATCCTCCTCTGCTCGCTTGCCTTACCCCGGCTTGAGTACTGCCACCGAGCTGTTACGGCCGTGCCACATCATGAGTTCAACGAGACGTGCTGACCGGGCCAGTGCCCAGGTTCGCGCCGCCCCGGCGGCGCCTCCGTTGCGTATTCACGCTGCCATCCCGGCCAGGCGCTCGATGGTCTCCTGCGGCGACGGCATCCCGGCGATCTCGCGCGCCACTTCCTCGGCCCGGCCCAGGGTCGCCTCGTCGTCCAGCAGCGCTCGCGCCTGCTCGCATACGGCTTGCGGGGTGAGGTCGGCAGGCAGAACCCGGCGGCCGAGCCCGGCATCGGACACCGCCTGCGCGTTGCTGAACTGGTCGGCGCCTTGCGGGATGACGAGGTGCGGCAATCCGTGCGCGAGCGTTCCCAGGGTGGTGCCGCTCCCGCCGTGGCTGACCACGAGATCGATGTACGGCAGCAGGTCGCCCTGCGGAACCCAGTCCTCGACCACGACATGCGCCGGTACATCGCCGATGTCGCTGCTGCCCATCCGTCCAGTGGACACGATCACGTCGACCGGTAGCCGAGACAGGCCGTCGATTACCTCGCGCAGCACCGCTGCGCTGCTCAGCGCCGTGCCGAGCGTCACGTATACCAGAGGACGGTTTTTGTTGCGCTCCATGACGAACAGCGGCAACTCGGCCCGCTCGTTCCACGCGACCGGACGCAGCGGGGACCGGTTCGCCAAGGCGAGGATCTTCGGCACCTGCATCGAGGGAGGGCAGATGTCCAGGTAGGGGTTGCCGAAGAACTGCGGATTGTCCGCGGGAACATCGATCCCGAATTCCTCCGCAGTGGCGATCCAGGTCGTGCACATTGCCTTCCAGGTCGCACCCTCGGACACCCGTCCGATACCGTGGCAGATCGCCGGAATACCGGCCCGGCTCGCCGCGATTCCGGCGCCCGGATTAAGCACCTCGTAAACGAGCAGATCAGGTTTCCTATCCGCCAGGACAGGCTCGAGATCAGCGATCGTGCGCCGCGGCAGGACGCTTCCGAACGCCTGCTGCGCCGCTCTAGAAGATGCGCCTGGCGGCGCCTGCCGGGCCGCCGTTCCGATCGCGGCCCGAACCGTGATGCCCGCCGAGATGGGGTCCAAGCCAGCCTCGGATAGCGCAGGGTGGAATCTGTCGTCGGTGGCGAAGGCGACATCGTGCCCGGCACTGCGGGCAGCAACCGCAAGCGGAACAAGCGGGACCATGTGACCGTACGCGCCGGCCGACGCGAAGATCAGTCGCATGGGCGGCAGCTCACGAGCACTCCCTGTTCCGCAGCCAGCCGCGGACACCGACGAGCAGAAAGAGGCCGCCGCCAGCGATCGAGAGGATGAGTGACTGCCAGCCTGGGCCCGCCATGACGGCCACGACGTTGATGAATGTCACCCAGATGCCCAGCCGGAACTGTGCAGGGTCCCCCCAGATCGCGCTGCCGGCCATGTGCAGGGCACCGACAAGGCCAGTCGTAGTCGCTCCCCACAGCAGACCCGTCGTGTCAGCCGAGAGGCCATGGGTCAGCTTGCTCACGGTGAGCAGCAGGCCAGCGAAGCTCAGCAGCCAGGCCGTGCCGTACCACTTGCCCTGGCGCGCTGAGTGCTCGTCTGCTGTCCCCCGGGCAAGGACCCGGCCGCCGAGAACGGCTGTGGTCGCGCCCGCGCCGGCCAGCAGCACGAAGAGGACAGTGAGCGGCAGCCAGGACGGCATAGGGACGAATGTCCGGCCGCCTGGGCCGTCGTGCAGGAAGACTAGCCCGTACCCGACCAGCCATGCGGCGCCCCATGCGATATGCATGAGCTGCACCGCGTTGTTGATACGCACCATCAGACCGGTGCTTGGCCGGTGGTCGCCGGGCGCCTCGCCCGCGGCGGCGGCAATGTATGAACTCAAGATTTCATGCGCTCTTTCTGGGTCGTTCAACGGGATCCGTTCTCCTGTGGACGTTTCGGCAACATGGCGGAGTGCGAACGGGGCGACGGTAACTGCCCTCCCGTCCACGGCGCCGGACGAGTTTACGGATCCTGCCACCCGATAGTTCAGCCCTATTGCTCCTCCGACCGGGCTACCCGGAAACAGAGAAGTCCTTAAAGCTGGAGGTTTGTGTTCGCTGGCCTAGCCGGACACGATGGGCTCGGGCAGGCAGCGGAGTGATCTTGGTCTGTGGTGATCGCCTTCGCGGTCAGCGATGGCAGCGTCGACGGCTCGTCCGGAGGTGATCCACTGGTTGATCATCGCGGCGCAGCCGACGAGTCCCTGGCGCTCGCCGAAGGTGGCGGCCACGATGCGCAGCTGCCGCGTCGACAGCGCGGTCGAGCGCTGGTAGACGGTCTCGCGGAGCCCGGCGACGAACGGCTCGTAGGCGCCGGCCAGGTCGCCGCCGATGACGACGACCTCGGGATTGAGGAGGGTGACGGCCGCGGAGAGGACTCCGCCGACGCGGCGCCCGGCGTCACGGATCATGCCGAGGGCCTCGGGGTCGCCTTTCGCGGCGATGGCGACGACGTCGCGGACGTGGCGCACGTCGCGGCCGAGTTCCTGGAGCGCTCTGACGATGGCCCAGCCGCCGGCGACGGCCTCGAGGCAGTCGGTCTGGCCGCATCGGCAGAGCACCCCGGTGCCGTCCCAGATCGGGATATGGCCGAGCTCGCCGGCGGCGGAGAGCGAGCCGCGCTGCAGCGCGCCGCCGCTGACGATGCCGACCCCGATGCCGGTCGAGGCCTTGACCATGAGCAGGTCCCGCACGCTGCGCAGCGGGCCGCGCTGCTCGGCGAGGGCCATCACGTTGACGTCCTTATCCACCAGCACGGGAACGTCAAGATCGCGGCGGAACAGCGGCGGGAGCTCGATGCCGTCCCACGACGGGAGCACTATCGAGCTCACCATCGCACCCCGCATGGGGTCCACGCTGCCGGGCACGCTCACGCCGGCGCCTCGCACGTCCGCCAGCGGTCGGCCGCAGCCCGACAGCATCTCATGCAGCCGGTCGACGACGGCCGGCAGGCAGCGCTGCGGGCCGCTGGACTGATCGACCTCGAGTGACTCCTCGGCCAGCAGCGAGCAGCCAAGATCGGCGACCGCCAGCTGGATCCGGCTGCGGCCGATCGAGGCGGCCAGCACCACTCCGCCCGAGGCGTTGAACGTCAGCCGCCCGGCCGGCCGCCCGCCGGTGGACTCGATTGTCGCGTCCTCGACGATGAGGCCGTGTACGGCGAGCTGGTTGACGCGCGCGGTGACCGCGGTGCGGGACAGCCCGGTGAGGCGGCCGATTTCCGACCGGCTGTTCGCCTGGCCGGACAGGATCAGCTGGAGAACCTGGCCCGCCGTGGCCGGGCGGGTCATCGCCGACGGGCCGGCGGGCGCGGCGTGAAGATTCATCCTGCCCAAGTTAACCAGCGGTGACTTACGCATGACAAGTTCCTCGCTATACCGACTTTTGCTTTTTAGAGTGCTTAACTCTGTTGCTTGGCGGACGTAATACGGCTTACTGTGAGCTGGCTCACGCACTCGACCACGGGAGTAGCTCATGGCAGCGTCAGCGGTCCCGACGTGTGACTTCGTCGTCTTCGGCGGCACCGGCGACCTCGCCATGCGCAAGCTGCTGCCCGCGTTGTACCTGCGCGATCAGGACGGCCAGCTCCCGGACGGGTTCCGCGTCATCGCGGTGTCCCGGGCCGGGCTGGGCACCACCGGATACCGCGCCAAGGCGGATGCCGAGCTCCGCAACCACCTGCCGGCGGCCGTGCTCGCCAATGACCGGGTGGCAGGCTTCCTGCAGCGTCTGCACTACGTGAGCGCCGACGCGGACGGTGGCGGCGACTGGGCCGGGCTGGCCGGGCTGCTCGCCGCCGCGCCCGGGCGGGTCCGCGTCTTCTACCTGGCCTGCGCCTCGCGGCTGTACGGCCCGATCAGCCGCCGGCTGGCGGACTGTGAGCTGGTCAGCGAGCAGGCGCGCGTCGTGCTCGAGAAGCCGATCGGCGCCGGCCTGGCGTCGGCGCGCGAGACCAACGCCGAGGTCGGCGCGATCTTCAGCGAGTCGCAGGTCTTCCGGATCGACCACTACCTCGGCAAGGAGGCCGTGCAGAACCTGCTCGTGCTGCGCTTCGCCAACATGCTGCTCGAGCCGCTGTGGAACGCTGCCACGGTCGACCACGTCCAGATCACTGTCTCCGAGTCGATCGGCGTCGGCCAGCGCGCCGGGTACTACGACGGCTCCGGCGCGCTGCGGGACATGATCCAGAACCACCTGCTGCAGCTGCTCTGCCTGGTCGCGATGGAGCCGCCGTCCAGCGTGGCCGGCGACGGCGTGCGTGACGAGAAGCTGAAGGTACTCCGTGCGCTGCAGCCGATCACCGGCGGCCAGGCTGGCCCGCCCGCGGTCCGCGCGCAGTACACCGCCGGGCTGATCGGCGGGCAGTCCGTGCCGGGCTACCGGGACGAGCTGGGCGGCGCGCCCAGCAGCACCGAGACCTTCGCCGCGGTCAGGGCTGACGTGCACAACATGCGCTGGCGCGGCACCCCGTTCTACCTCAGGACCGGCAAGCGGCTCGACCGGTATCGCTCGGAAATCGTCGTCGTCTTCAAGTCCGTGCCGCACTCCATCTGGCCCGGCCTGGAGGACGCGATGACACCCAACCGGCTCGTCATCCGGCTGCAGCCCGACGACGGGCTGCAGCTTTCGATGCTCGCCAAGGAACCCGGCCCCGGCGGCATCCGGCTCCGCCCGGTGAGCCTCGACCTCACCTTCGCCGAGCAGTTCGGCGGCCGCGCGCCGGACGCTTACGAGCGGCTGCTCATGGACGTGGTCCGCGGCAACCCCACCTTGTTCATGCGCCGCGATGAGGTCGAGGCTGCCTGGGCATGGACCGAGTCCATCCTGCAGGGCTGGCAGGCCCCCGGCGCCGCGCTGCACCAGTACCCGGCCGGCACGGCCGGGCCGGCGGCCGGCACGGCGCTCATCGAGCGGGACGGGCGCCGCTGGCACGACGAGGCGCCATCATGACCACGGCCCAGCAGGCCGGCCTGCACCCCGTTGTCGACCGGGTCACGCGCCGAATTACCGCCCGTAGCGCTGACAGCCGGGCCATTTATCTTGAACGGATCGCGTCAGCCGCGGGCCGCGGTCCGGCGCGCGGTCGCCTGGCCTGCGCCAACTTCGCCCACGGCCTGGCCGCCATGAACCGCCCGGACAAGCAGGCACTGCACGGCCTGGTCAGGCCGAACGTGGCGATCGTGTCCGCCTACAACGACATGCTCTCGGCCCACCAGCCGTTCGAGACCTACCCCGCCGTCCTGAAGGCCGCGCTGCGGGACGCAGGCGGGACCGGGCAGTTCGCCGGCGGCGTGCCCGCGATGTGCGACGGCATCACCCAGGGCCGCGACGGCATGCAGCTCTCGCTGTTCAGCCGGGACCTCATCGCGATGGCGACGGCGGTGGCGCTGGCCCATGACATGTTCGACGCCGCGCTGCTGCTCGGGGTCTGCGACAAGATCGTGCCCGGGCTCGTGATCGGCGCGCTCGCGTTCGGTCACCTGCCGGTCATCCTGGTGCCCGCGGGCCCGATGCCGTCCGGGCTGCCGAACAAGGACAAGGGCCTGGTCCGGCAGCGGCACGCCGAAGGCCGGGCCAGCCGGGAAGAGCTGCTCGCGGCCGAGACCGCCTCCTACCACTCGGCCGGCACCTGCACCTTCTACGGGACGGCGAACTCCAACCAGATGCTCATGGAGGTCATGGGGCTGCACCTGCCCGGGGCCAGCTTCGTCAGCCCCGGCTCGCCGCTGCGGGCGGCCCTGACCGCCGCGGCCGCCCGCCAGGTACTGACCCTCACCGCACTCACCGACCGGTACACGCCCGTCGGCCAGGTCATCGACGAGCGGGCCGTCGTCAACGGCGTGGTGGCGCTGCTCGCCACCGGCGGCTCGACCAACCACACCCTCCACCTCCCGGCGATGGCCGCCGCCGCGGGCATCCAGCTGACCTGGGACGACTTCGCGGAGCTGTCGGCTGTGGTGCCGCTGCTGGCCCGGATCTACCCCAACGGCCCCGCCGACGTGAACCACTTCCACGCCGCCGGCGGGACAGCGTTCCTGATCAGCGAGCTGCTCACGGCGGGCCTGCTGCACCCCGACGTGAGCACCGTCGCGGGCGGCGGCCTGGACTCCTACCGGCGCGAGCCCGCCCTCGACGGGGCTGCGCTCGCCTACCGGCCCGGCCGCGGCCGCAGCGCGGACCCCGGCGTGCTGCGCCCGGCGGCCGACCCGTTCGCTCCCGACGGCGGGCTGCAGATGCTGCGGGGAAACCTGGGGCACGCCGTCATGAAGGTGTCGGCAGTGGCGGGCGAGCACCGGTCCGTCAAGGCTCCGGCCGCGGTCTTCGACGACCAGCATGACTTCCTGGCCGCCTTCGGCCGCGGCGAGCTCAACCGCGACTTCGTCGCGGTGATCCGCTACCAGGGCCCGTCGGCCAACGGCATGCCCGAGCTGCACAACCTCATCCCGGCCCTCGGCGCGCTGCAGGACCGCGGGCACCGGGTCGCCCTGGTCACCGACGGCCGCATGTCCGGCGCATCAGGCAAGGTCCCCGCCGCCATCCACCTGACCCCCGAAGCGGCCGCCGGCGGGCCGATCGCCAGGATCCGCAGCGGCGACGTGATCCGCGTCGACGCCACAGCCAGCCTGCTCGACGTCCTGGTCGACAGCGAGGAGCTCGGCGCGCGCCCCGTCCAGGAGCCGGACGACGCGAGCTGGACCGGCACGGGACGCGAGCTGTTCGCCTCGTTCCGCCATCTCGTCGGCACCGCCGAACGCGGCGCCAGCGTCATCCCCCGCCTACCGGAGCGCACCGCCTGATGCCCCGCCTCACCCCGGCCGACCTGCTGGACCTCGCGCCCGTCATCCCCGTCGTCGTCATCGACGAGCCCGCCCATGCTGTCCCGATCGCCCGGGCACTGCTGGCCGGCGGCATCCCCATCATCGAGGTCACCCTCCGCACCCCCGGCGCGCTGGACGCCATCAGGGCCATCACCGGCACCGTGCCCGACATGGTCGTCGGAGCGGGCACTGTCACCACGCCCGCCCTCGTCCGGCAGGCCGCTGACGCCGGCGCTCAGTTCCTCGTCTCCCCCGGAACGACCGGCCGGCTGCTCGCGGCCATGGACGACGCCGGACTCCCCGGCCTGCCCGGGGTCGCCACCGTGTCGGAGGTCATGCGCCTGCTCGATCGCGGCCAGCCCGAGATGAAGTTCTTCCCCGCCGAAGCCTGCGGCGGACGCGCGTTCCTGAAAGCGATCGCGGCGCCGTGCCCCGCCGCGCAGTTCTGCCCGACCGGCGGCATCACGCCCGCCACCGCCGCCCTCTACCGCGAGCTGAGCAACGTCGGATGCGTAGGCGGCACCTGGCTCACGCCACTAGACGCAATCGCCAGGCAGGACTGGCGGCGCATCGAAGAACTCGCGGCCGAGGCCGCCCGCGCCCTGGCCCCGCCGCCGTACACGAGAAAAGAAGACCGGTTGCCGGGCTGATGGCTGCGGCTTGCCGGGGTGCTCAGGCTGCCGATGCGGAAACGCCGACCGCCCGGCCAGCAGCGCGGCGGATAGCTCGTCCAGGTCGGCGGTGACGACAGTGTGCTTGTGCAGGTCCCGTGCCGTTTATCGGTACTCGGCGAGCCGCCGGCTGATTCCCCAGGCGCACCCCACCGACATGACCAGCGCAGCGGCGATGACTCCGGCCTCCAGGCCGCCGAACGCGTCCGCCCCAGCGGTCGCACTGGACCGGAAGGTGACCTGGTTATCGGCCATCGCCGAGCTGAGGCCGGCCTCGATCCGCGCGAAGGCGACCGCGGAGCTGGTCGGCCCCGTCCCGATCACCAGCTGGGCTTCGGCAGCGTAGTGCGCCGCGACGTCGAGGCGGAAGACCTGCTCGCTCGCGGCGTACCACGCGCGCGCGGCACGCGCCGCGGCAGCGAGGTGCCGTGCGGCCGGACCGCCGCCAGAGGATGCAGCGTCCGTCACCAGGGTGCCCGGGCCGGGGCCGATCTCGGAGCGCAGCGCGCTGAAGTTCTGCTGGAATGAGGTGTCGCCGCTGCGCGAGATCAGGTTGAGTAGCTCATCCCCGCGGGCCTGCTGCACGGCGATGCCCGCCTGGGCCAGGGCCTCCGCCGGAGCTGACCCGTTCCCGACGCCGCGCTGCAGATCCGTGCGCGCAACCGCGAACGCGATGATCAGCCACAGCCCGCTGATGGCAAGGGCGGCCGACGCCGCGAGCAGGCCGTAGTTGACGAACCTATGGGTACGCCGCCACAGCCACCATTGTGCGCGGCCAAGGACGATGCCGATGGCGACGGCTATCGGCGGTCCGGCGGGCGCAGCGGCCGGCGGCCTCCCGGATACGACGTGAAGGTAGCGTTGCTGCTGCTCTTCCAGCAGCGATCGCACGCTCATGCGGCTTTACGACGTGAACGTAACCTTGCTGCTGCTATTGCGACAGCGACTGCACGCTCATGTTGCCGTCCCGGGTCCAGTGCCGCGCCAGGACACGCCAGGGTCCTTGACGAGCCACGATCAGTAGTCATGCGACAGTCTCCCTGGGGTGAGCAATCTTCCCTGTGATCATGAGTCGCTGTTTCCGCAGCCCGGAGCCGGCCGCGCGCATGGTGCGGGCGGTGCGCGTGATACGTGCGGCGCGGGACCCGGCCGCGGGGCGGAGGCGGAGGTGTTTGCCATGATCACGGCGACTTGCCGGGAAGGAAGAGGCGGTCGTATCCGCGGCCCGGCGGCCCGCCGGGCGGGAGCAGCGGGTGGCGTTCCCCGATACAACGTGACCGTAGGGACGCTGCTGCTAGAGCGACAGCGAGTGTACGTTCATGTCGCTGTTCCGGAGGGTCGGTGGCCCTCGCCGAGCGCGCCCGCGGTGCCGCAGTGCTGGGAGCGGCCGACGTTCGGAGAATCCTAGGGTGGTTCCTGCGCCAACCGGCACCCAGATATGCGAGCCGCTGAGCTGGGACCTGTCCGCGGCCGATGCGCTCCGCCTGGTCCGCGATGATGCGCACTCCGCTGCGCTCATGGGGGCGTGGGCGGGTGGCTGCGACCTGGTCTGCTCAGAGCCGACCGCCATCTGCTGCGAGCCCGAGCTGCCGTGGCCCGCGCTGGATGCGACAGGCCCGCACCCGGCCAGCCCGGCCGCGGCCGGGCTGGCCGCCACGAAATCTGGTATGGACCTTCCCGCTTTCGGCGGCGGGTGGATCGGCTATCTGGGGTTCGGCCTGGCTGGCCGCGTCCGGCCGGCACCGCCGCCGCCGGGCGGAGCGCGGCGGCTGCCGTCCTGGTGGCTGGGGCACTACGATCACGTGCTGCGCCGGGACCGGGCATCAGGCCAGTGGTTCTTCGAGGCGCTCTGGACGCCGGAGCGGGCCAGCACGCTGGACGCACGGCTGGCGACACTGCGCAGCCGGGCCCGCACCATGCGGCTGACGCCGCGCCACTACGACTGCGGGGGTTTCCGGCTGATCCCGTCGCCGGCCGGACACCGGTCAGCCGTCCGCCGCGCTATCGACGCCATCCGCCAGGGCGACATCTTCCAGGCCAACATCTGCTTGCGGCTGGAGGGCGGGTTCGACGGCGATCCGCTGGATGCGTTCTGCGCTGCGGTGACCGATCTGGACCCGCCGTACGCGGCCTTCCTGCGCCCGTCAGCCCGCAGCGCGGTGGCCAGCCTGTCGCCCGAGCTGTTCCTGCGCCGGGACGGCAGCACGGTGTGGTCGCGGCCGATCAAGGGAACAAAGGCCAGGCCGGCCGGGCCGATCGAGGCCGACGCCCAGCTCGCCAGCCTGGAGCGCTCGGCCAAGAACCGCGCCGAGAACATCATGATCGTCGACCTGATGCGCAGCGACCTCAGCCGGGTCTGCGTGCCGGGCACCGTCCGGGTGCCGGAGCTGCTCGCGGCCGAGCCGCATCCCGGCGTCTGGCACCTGGTGTCCGAGGTTCGGGGGGAGCTTGCTCCCGGTCTTAGCGACAGCGATCTCGTCCGGGCCACGTTCCCGCCCGGATCGGTGACCGGGGCCCCGAAGGTGCGGGCCATCGAGATCATCCACGAGCTGGAGGCGTCGCCGCGCGAGGTCTACACCGGCACCATCGGTTACTGCAGCCCGGTGGCCGGCCTGGAGCTCAACGTCGCGATCCGTACTTTCGAGTTCCAGGCGGGCCGGGTCTGGCTGGGCGCCGGAGGCGGCATCGTCGCCGCATCCCGGCCAGCCGACGAGTACCGCGAATGCCTGCTCAAGGCGGGACCGCTGGTAACCGCCCTCGGCGGCCGGATCAGCAGCAACCCGGCCTCGCGGCAGCCGGGCCGCACCGGGCTGGCCAGGCCGGACCAGCCGGATCCGGCCCTCCCGCCGCGGCCGGCCACCGGGATCTTCACCTCGGTGCTGGTCCGTGGCGGCATCGCGGATCGGATCGGTGACCACCTGGACCGCCTCGACTCCAGCGCCAGGGCCCTGTTCGGCAGGGGCCTGCCGGCCGGAACGCGCGACGACCTGGCACACTGCCTGTCCGGCCGGCCCTCGGGCAGGCTCCGTATCACGGTGCGGCCGCTCGGCGGGCCGCTGCACACCACGATCGAGCTCGTTCCCGTCCAGAGCCCGCCGGCCTGGGCGGACCTGGTCCCTGTCGTCATCCCCGGTGGCCTCGGCGGTCACAAGTGGGCCGACCGGCGCCTCCTCGGGCACTACGCACGGGCGGCACGGACCGGCCCGGCCGGCCAGCTGCTCATCGAGGATGCCGACGGGCAGGTGCTGGAAACCGACCGGGCCAACCTGTTCGCCGTCACCGGCGGGATGATCCGGACGCCGCCGACCGACGGCCGGCTGCTGCCCGGCGTCACCCGGGCGGCGGTGCTCGAGCGCGCCTCAGCCGCTGGCCTCGCCGTTGAGCTCGCCCCCCTCACCCGCCGCGACCTGACCACCGCCAGCGAGGTATTCGTGACCAACTCGTTGCGCGGCGTGCTGCCGGTCCGGTCGGTCGCCGGCACCGAGCTGCCCGCGGCGCCCGGCCCGGTGACGGCCCGGCTGGCCGCCGCCCTCGCCGCGGAAGCCGCTCACGTCAGCACGCCTTGCGTTCGGGCCCTGGCGAGCTGTCCCCGTGGGAGCACCGTGCTGGCCGGCCGTCCGGCGGCGGCGCTGACGGTGGTCGTCATCGACAATTACGACTCATTCACCTACAACCTCGTGCATTACCTGGCGGCGGCCGGCTGCGGCGTCGAAGTGGTCCGCAATGACGAGGTCAGCGCCAGCCAGGTGGCGGCCTACGGCCCAGCCGGGGTGGTGATCTCGCCGGGCCCGGGCGCGCCGGCCGACGCCGGGATCAGCATCGACGTCGTCCGCGCCTGCGCACCCGGCACCCCCGTCCTCGGTGTCTGCCTGGGCCACCAGGCCATTGCCGCCTGCTACGGCGCTGCGATCATCGCGGCCCCGCGGCCGGTCCACGGACAGACCTCGGTCATCACTCATGACGGCCGCGGCGTCCTGGCCGGACTGCCACCGCGCTTCCGCGCTACCCGCTACCACTCCCTGATCATCGACGAGCAGACTCTGCCGTCTTTCCTTCAGGTCACCGCCCGGACGAGCAGCGGGATCCCGATGGGGCTGCGGCACGCCGTGCTGCCGCTGGAGGGCGTGCAGTTCCACCCCGAGTCCATCCGGACCGAGCACGGCCAAGCGATCATCGCGAGCTATGCCCGACGGTGCCAGGCCACAACATCAGACGGCCAGATCAACTAGCTAAGCTAGTGCTCTTCGCCGGTCGGGGTGAAGTGCATGCGGAAGCCGAGGTGAAGCTCCCGGATTGTCCCCAGGGCCTGGCGGCGTGAACGGTCGGTGGTGACCTCGCGCAGGCACGCGAGCTCACCGTCCCAGTCGTCAGTCGGCCAGGGGGTGCATCGTGATGACCTTGGTGCCCGCGAAGATCCTCGTTGATGATGAAGACGAAGCCGGGCGGCGAGATCGCGGCCAGGCCTGGGCATCGGCCGCCCGGCCGTCCCGGTGCACTGGTGCACTGGTGCACTGGTGCACGACCACCAAAGGGGGCTGGTGCACTGGTGCACTGGTGCACGACCACCAAAGGGGGGAACCCCTGGCCCGGCCAGCGGGCACGCTCAGCCAGGGGTTCCCCGTAGCCGCAGGCCGACTGAAGTTCCTGGCCGCGGCATTGGCGTGTCCGCTGGCCGAGGTTGGGGGGCTGCGAGCCAGCGGCCGCCCTGGGTATCTCTACGCGAAAAAGGCATAGTGGGTTCAGGCCAGCGCCACCCAGAAATTTTGGGAATCTCATGAGTCGACGGGGCTCCGTGCCTGGCGCGTCGCGGGACCGCGGCGAGGCCCTGGCCGTCAGGCCCTGGTGGGTCACGGTGGTGCTAGCGCGAGTCGGAGCTGCTGCTGGATCCCGTCGGCGTTCAGCTGGCCCGCGGCCACGGACATCGTCAGGGCAAACGCTTCGTCGTCGGTCAGGTCCAGCACGTAGCCGTTGACTCGCCCCGCTCCTGCTGATGTTCGCGCCTGGGCTAAGAGCGAGGGCATCGAGGTCAAGGACAAGGGGCGGATCCCCGCCGAGCTGATCGTCAAGTTCCAGACGGCAAGCCTGGGCTAAGTTCTGCTGCCATCCCACGCCTCACAGTGAAGCGACCCCTCGCTTGTAAGGGGAGCCACCACCACTCCCCCAACCTGCCCCAATGATCGTCCCAGCAGGTCAACGTGCAGCAGGAGCGAGTACAGCCAAGCACGGCCGAGCCCTGGCGAGCAAGGTGCGCTTCCACCGGCGCTCCCACGCTGACGTAGCCATTCGCCCCAGCTGGAGCGCAGTCCGTGAGCGTCGGCGGTTCTACCGACCGTTCATCCCGGCGAGGCGAGGCCCGGCACGCTGCGGCGAACACGCGGGGCGGCTATCTCGCCGCGTCCGGCCGGCTGTCCGCCCGCCTGACCGGCGTGGAATCAGCCACGATGGGCTTCGACCACTCGTACCCGTACGTGCTGAGCGCGAACGCCAGCCGTGCCCGGCGCTAGCCTCGTTTTCCGCACGTGCGGCGGTGCGTCGGGCTGCTCGCGGAACCCCGGGGGCGGGAGCCCGGCCCGGCCCGGCGGCGCGGCCGCCGG
>Ga0193728_1000991_pt1 | contig 14166 bp, 17 predicted proteins | sample U1c1metaG_FD_143037 | JGI IMG/M metagenome (GOLD analysis project Ga0193728, IMG submission 143037) | Soil microbial communities from a riparian zone of the East river system, Colorado, United States - U1c1 | ecosystem: Environmental > Terrestrial > Soil > Riparian zone | place: USA: East River...
GGCAAGCGGATCCGAGGCTCCGAGCTCGAGAAAGTCCCCTTCACGGTGGTCTACGGCGACCGGGAGAGCGATGCGAGCCTGGCCGTCCGGGAGCGCGGAGGTGGCCAGTCCACGGAGAGTCTTGCCGATTTCGCGGCCCGGCTTGCTACGCTTGTCTCCTGAAAAGCAGGGGCGGACCCGTTCCTCACCTCCCGAGCGCAGGTAGCTCGTTGGGGTTCAACCGAGTCGGATTTCGAGACGAGGAAGCGGGCCGCTGCATGCAGCGGCTTTTCTGTGTGCAATCGACTACGAGGAGGAGTAAGCCCAACTTGGTGATCTGCCTTTGAGGCCGAGACGCAGGCCCGTAGAGCACGTCCGCCCGTCCAACCGGGACTCGACGCGCATCAACGACGCCATCCGCGTGCCGAACGTCCGTCTGATCGATGACGACGGCGGCCAACTCGGGATCAAGACCACGGACGAGGCCCGCGAGTACGCCTACGCCAAGAATCTCGACCTCGTCGAGGTTGCGGCGCAGGCCGACCCGCCGGTCGCGAAGGTCATGGACTACGGGAAGTACAAGTACGAACAGGAACAGAAGGCGAAGCAGGCTCGCAAGCACCAGAGCCAGATCCACGTCAAGGAGATCAAGCTCCGCCCGAAGATCGGAATCCATGACTACAACACCAAGAAGGGGCACGTAGAGCGGTTTCTGAACCAGCGCGCGAAGGTCAAGGTGACGATCATGTTCCGGGGTCGCGAGACGACCCATCCGGAACGCGGCCGCGACTTGCTCCTGCGCCTCGCCGAGGACGTCAAGGAGATCGGGGTCATCGAGTCACAGCCCCTTCTCGACGGCCGCAACATGGTGATGCTGCTGGGACCCACAAAAAATGCAGGAGTGAGACGAGATGCCGAAGACCAAAACGAAGAGCTCCGCGAAGAAGCGGTTCAAGGTGACGGGGACGGGCAAGATCATGCGCCGGCCGACGATGCGCAGCCACAATCTGGAGCACAAGTCGTCGAAGCGTAAGCGCGGTTTCGGGCTCGAGCGCGAGGCCGCCGGTTCCGACCTGAACGCCCTGAAGAAGATGCTGAGGATGCGCTAGCCATGCCGAGAGTCAAGCGAGCAGTCCACGCGCAGAAAAAGCGTCGCAAGGTCCTCGAGCAGGCGAAGGGGTACTTCGGCTACAAGAGCACCCATTACCGCTACGCGAAGGAACAGGTCGAGCACTCGCTCGTCTACGCCTATCGCGACCGCAAGAACAAGAAGCGGACGTTCCGCCGGCTCTGGATCACGCGGATCAATGCGGCGGCCCGGATCCACGGCCTGTCGTACAACCAGTTCGTCCACGGCTGCGGCAAGGCGGGCATCGAGCTCGACCGGAAGGTGCTCGCAGACCTCGCGGTCAGCGACCCCGCTGCGTTCGGCGCGATCGCCGAGCAGGCGAAGGCCGCGCTAACGGCGTAGCTTCGCTCGCCTTCACGGGGGAAACCATGTTTCCCCCGTGGGCCCCCTTCTTCGGTGTGCTCCCGGCAGGCGGAATCACTGCTGCGCCGAGCAAGCTCGGCTCCGCGACGGTGCAGCGCCCAGGCGACTACGGTCTTGGTGTGATCACGTCGAAGGACAACGAGAAGCTCAAGCTCGTCCGCAAGCTCCATGACCGGCGCTGGCGTGACAAGCTCGGGCTGCTCGTCGCCGAGGGTGAGGATCTCGTCGAGGCGGCGTCCAACGCCGGTCTCGAGCCGGTGGAGCTGCTGATCGCGGGGGAGACCGTTGCGCCGGAGTTGATGGCCGACATCTCGACGCTCGGCCATCCGCCGCGGGTGATCGCGGTCTACCGGAGCGAAGACCTGCCACGGGGTACACGGCCGGTGACGCTCGCCCTGTGGCACGTCGCCGATCCGGGGAACGTCGGCACGCTGCTGCGCTCCGCCGACGCGTTCGGCGCCGCCATTGCGCTGTCGCCGGGCTGCGCCGACCTGACGGGGCCGAAGGCGCTTCGCGCGTCGATGGGCGCGGTGTTCCGCGTCCCGGTGAGCGGCTTCGACGCGCCGGAGGGGCGCCGGGTGGCCCTCGTCGCGCACGGCGGCACACTGCTGCCGGAGGTCGACCTCGACGGCGACGTCGTCTTCGTCCTCGGAGCCGAGCGGGACGGCCTGCCGAAGGACGTCCTGGCGCGGTGCGACGCCCTGGCGTCGATCCCGCAGAGCGGCGACATCGAGTCGCTCAACGTCGCGATGGCCGGAACTGTGGCCTTGTACGAGCTCGCGCGCCGCGGCTGAGCCGACATGTCCGACTGATATTCAGGTGTCGGACACCGTTCGGAAACCGTCACGGCTTCCACGAGAGAGTCCGGCGCCGCTCTGCAAGCCCGCATGGCGCCGCTGATATCCAGGTGTCGGACACCGTTAGGAAACCGCTACGGCTTCCACAAAAAAGTCCGGCCCCGTTGCCGGGGCCGGACCAAAAAAATTCACCGAGTCGGTTGCGCTTTCGTCCGCCTCGACCAACCGGCCTTCCGCCTCCGGGGTTGCCCCCTTCTTCGTAGAACCGCTCGGTCGTGGTTTCGACCTAATCGCGCTCCGTGCTCGGTGCAAGAGGGAACTTACGATGCGATCGAGCGGAGTGCAAGGGGTGCGCGAAAAAATTTTCGCAATTTGCGACGATCATCTTCGGGAGGCGATCCAAACGGTGTCTTCGCCTCCCGCATAGGGCCGCCGGTCGAACCAGCCGTAGCACGCCTCCACCGCGAAGCCCGCTTCCATCAGCAGTGCGTTCCACCGTGGCGGCTCGAGCCACCAGAGCGTCATCGACGACGCTCCCTGGGCGCCGCGCACCGACAACGTCAGGGTCCGCGCGTCGAGATCCCAGTCGGCGCGCTCGTCGATGCCGGGCTCGCGCTCGATCCAGCGGCCGTCCGTTTCCTCGACGTCCTCCTGCGACGGAGCGAAGACGTCGAAGACGAGACGGCCGCCCGGGTCGAGCAGCTCGCGCACAGCGCCGAGCGCCTGGAGCCGCTCCTCGTCCGAAGCCAGATGGAGGAACGCGCGGAAGGGGCAGGTGACGAGGGCCACGCGCTCGTCGACGGGCGGTCGCCTCAGGTCTCCGAGCCGGAGGTCGAGCAGCGCGCCGACGCCGGCCTCGTTGCCGCGCTCGGCGCACACCGCGAGCATTCCTTCGCTCGCGTCGACGCCGATCACATGCACGCCCGCCATCGCCGTCGGGATCGCGATGCGCCCCGTCCCGACGCCGAGCTCGACAACCGTCCCACCGGCTGCGAGCGCCTCGTCGACGTAGAACGAGATGTCCTCGACGACGCTCGCGCTCCACGGGTCGTAGAGGCGCGCGATGGGGTCGTACTCGCTCACGGCTTCCTTGCGACCCAGACCATCTCGAGCGTCGTCTCGTCGTACGGCTCCTGGTGGAACCCGCCGTAGAGCGCCTCGACCTCGAGGCCGGCGACGTCGACGAGGCCTTCCTGCTCGGCATGCGTCAGCCACCACAGCGGAATGACGTCACCGTTTCGGATCAGGTCGATGCGGTTGTCGGACGGGACGTTGCGGATCTCCTGCCACGACGAACCTCGCGCCTCGCGCTGCCCCTCGTTCGCCACGGCGAGGAAGGGGCTGAACGCGAAGACGTTCCAGGCGAACCGGCCTCCCGGCCGGAGCGCCGCGGCGACGCGCTCGAAGAGCCTCCGCTTGTCGGCCCACGTGCGGAGGTGCATCAGCGATCGGGCCGGACAGATGACGAGCTCGACCGGCTCATCGAGCTCGAGGTCGCGCATGTCGCCCTCGCGCAACTCGACCGGCAGACCGCGGGCTCGCTCACGCGCCACGGCGAGCATCGCCGGCGAGAGGTCGATGCCGATGACGCGCTTTCCCGTTTCCCGCGCGATCGGGATCGCGACTCTGCCGCTGCCGACCGCAAGCTCGACGATCGGCTCGGCCGCCTGCGACGCGAGCGAGACGTACCACTGGACGTCTTCGATCATGTCGGCGGCCCACAGGTCGTAGTCCGCGGCGAAGGGGTCGTAGTCGGCCATCCGGGTATAGTTGCGGTCATGCAGGTCGTCGCGCACCGCTTTATGCAGCCCCGGCTCGAGGCCGGGGCGCCGGCGCGCCAGCAGTAGCCGGTTTCTCCGCGAGCTCGAGGCTGCCCAGCTCGAGTTGGGCGTCAGCCCGACTGCCCGTGCCCGCGAAAGGAGGAATCGATGAACGACCACTCGGATACAGTCGCCGCCGTGGATTGGGATCCAGACACCTACGTGCGCGACGCGACCGCTGCGCTCGATGGCGCCCAGACGACCGACGAGGTCGAAGAGGCCGCCATCACGTGGCTCGGCCGGAACAGCACGCTCAAGCTGAAGCTGCGCGAGGTCCGCGACCGCGAGACCGGGATGAAGCTGAACGCGATCCGCCGGCAAATCGAGGAGGCGCTCGAGACACGGCGCGACGTCGTCGGCGCGGCGGAGCTCCAGCACAAGCTCTCCACCGAGCGTGCCGACGTCACGCTTCCCGCGCAGATGCTCGGCCCGGTCAAGCCCCGCAGGCGCGGCACGCTGCACCCGTCGACGCAGGCACGGCGCGACGTCGAGGACATCTTCCTCGGGCTCGGCTACGAAATCGTCGACGGCCGCGAGGTCGAGACGACGCGTTACAACTTCGACGCCCTCGGCTTCCCCGAGTGGCACCCCGCCCGCTCTCCACGCGCCTCGCTCTATCTCACGGACGACACGCTGCTCCGCACCGAGACCTCGCCGGCGCAGATCCACAAGATGGAGTCGCAGCGCCCGCCGATCTACATGCTCTCGATCGGCCGCGTGTACCGCCGCGACACGATCGACGCGACGCACTTCCCGATCTTCCACCAGTTCGAGGGGCTCGCCATCGACAAGGGCATCACGATGGCCGACCTCAAGGGGACGCTCCTCTATGTCATGCGCCAGCTGTACGGGCCCGAGCGCGAGGTCCGCTTCCGCACGCACTACTTCCCGTTCACGGAGCCGTCGATGGAGCCCGACGTCTCGTGCCCGATCTGCGGCGGCGCGGGCTGCGCGACGTGCAAGCACGCGGGCTGGATCGAGATGGGCGGCTCGGGGATGGTCGACCCGTACCTCTACGAGTTCGTCGGCTGGGGCCCCGAGGAATACACGGGCTTCGCGTTCGGCATGGGCATCGAGCGCACCGCGCAACTGCGCAACGGCATCCCCGGCATCCGGCCGTTCTGGGAGAACGACCTCCGCTTCCTGAGGCAGTTTTAGATGCGCGTCCCTGTCAGTTGGCTGCGCGAGTACGTGCGCACCGACGCCACCGCGGAGCAAATCGCCACAGTGTTGTCGATTTCAACTGCCGAGGTGAACGGTGTGCACCGCCTCGGCGTTCCCGGTGACCTGTCTCTCTTCCGCGTCGGCCACGTGCTCGACGCGGCAAAGCATCCGAACGCCGACCGGCTGCAGCTCACACAGGTGGACGTCGGAGAAGAGCGGCCGTACCAGATCGTGTGCGGCGCGTGGAACTTCGGCGCCGGAGCGAAGGTCGCCGTCGCGCTGCCGGGCGCGACACTGCCGAACGGTCTGACGCTCGAGCGGCGCAAGCTGCGCGGAGAGACCTCCGAGGGAATGATTCTCGCCGAGGACGAGGTCGACCTCGGCACCGACCACGAGGGGATCATGCTGCTCGACGATGCGCTTGCCGCGGGCACACCGCTCGCCGACGTGCTGCCGCTCGTCGAGGAGGTGCTCGACGTCGAGCCGACGGGGAACCGCCCCGACCTGCTCTCGGTCTACGGGATCGCGCGCGAGGTCGCCGCGCTGTTCGACGGCGAGCTCATCTCACTCGACGCGGCGGACCCCGAACGCGGAGGCGACGAGACGGTCGAGGTCGACGTCCAGGATCTCGAGGGCTGCCCGCGGTACATCGGGCGACTCTTCCGCGACGTCGAGATCCGTCCTTCGCCGATGTGGCTGAAGGCGCGTCTACGCGCCGCGGGCGTGCGCTCGATCTCCAACGTCGTCGACGTGACGAACTACGTGATGCTCGCGCTCGGCAGCCCGCTGCACGTCTTCGACTACGACACGCTCGAAGGCGGGCGCATCGTCGTCCGTCGCGCAACGAAGGGCGAGGAGCTTCGCACGCTCGACGGCACGCTGCGGAAGCTCGACCCCACCGATCTCGTGATCGCCGATGGAAAGCGCGGCGTTGCGCTCGCCGGGATCATGGGCGGCGAGGAGACCGAGGTGACGCAGCAGACGACGTCGGTGCTGCTCGAGGCGGCCAACTTCGAGCCGGTCGGGATCCTCCGCTCGTCGGAGCGCCACGCGCTGCGCACCGAGGGCTCCAACCGCTGGGAGAAAGGCGTCGACCCGCACGTCGCGGGACCCGCGGCGACGCTCGCGACGCGACTGATCGTAGAGCTGTCCGGTGCGCGCTTAACCGCTCACAGCGACGTTCAGGGCACGCTGCCCGAGCGCGCGGTGATCCAGCTCCGTCCGGAGCGCGCCGACGCGGTGATCGGCCTGAGCGTGCCGGCCGGCGAACAGGCCGCGATCCTTCACAAGCTCGGGTTCGAGGGCGACCAGAAGGGGTTCGCGGTGCCGACCTGGCGTGCACGCGACGTGACGCGGGAGATCGACCTGGTCGAGGAAGTCGCGCGCTTCAAGATGGACGAGATCCCGTTCACGCTTCCGAGCCGCGACGTGACGTTCGGCCGGCTCACGCGCTGGCAGCAGCTGCGTCGCCTCGCCGAGGACGTGCTCGTCGGCTGCGGCTACTCGGAGGCGTACACGTCGACGTTCGTCGCCGAAGGCGCGCTGCGCCTGCCGGAGCCGATCTCGTCGGAGGCAGCGGCTCTGCGCGGTGCGCTGCTCGACAGCCTCGCCGATGCCGCACGTCACAACCTCGCCGTCGGCAACGCGGAGGTCGCGCTGTTCGAGATCGCGCGCACCTATCACGCCGCCGGCGCGCTCCCCGACGAACGTTGGCACGTCGCCGGCATCGTCGACGGCGGCTTCGCCGACGCGAAGTGGGCCGTCGAGCAGCTCTACGCCGCGCTCCGCCTGACGCCGTCCTACGAGCGCGCCGCCGAGCCCTTCCTGCATCCGGGCAAGGCGGCCCGCACCGCCGAGGGATGGGTCGGCGAGCTGCATCCGTCCGTCATCGACGGAACGTGGGGCGCATTCGAGCTCGACCTCGACGCGCTCGTCGCGCGGTCGGGCGAGTCGTTCGAGTACCAGGAGGTGAGCCCGTACCCGGAGGTGCGGCAGGACCTCGCGTTCGTCGTCGACGAGGACGTCCCGGCCGCGGCGCTGCTCGCGGCGATCCAGGAGGCCGCAGGCGCCGAGCTCCGCTCGGTTGCACCGTTCGACGAGTACCGCGGCGAGCAGATCGGCGCCGGGAAGCGTTCGCTCGCGTTCAGCGTCGCCTTCGGCTCCCCCGAGCGGACGCTGACGGACGAGGACGCCGCGGCGCTGCGCGACAGGATCGTCGACGCGCTCGCCAAGCAGTTCGGCGCCGTCCTCCGAGCCTGAAACCGATCGGCCGGTGGCTGCGTACTCTCCAGGCGTGAGGATCGGGGTCTCCATCGCAGCCGCTTCGGTGGCCGTGCTCGCACTTGTCGCGGGCTTCGCCGGTGCGGCGCGCGCAGACAATCCCGTGTTGACGGCCGACGTCGGCCTGAGCGACGGCTTCACGCTGACGCTGAAGGACTCGACCGGCGCGCTGGTGAAGCATCTGGACGCCGGGACGTACACGCTCGTGGTCCACGACCACTCGAGCTTCCACAACTTCGATTTCTCCGGCCCGGGCGCCGCCGTCAGCACGGACGTCGAGTTCGTCGGCGACAAGACGTTCACCGTCACGCTCTCCGACGGGACGTACTTCTTCCAGTGCGACCCGCACTCCGGACAGATGCACGGCAGCTTCACGGTCGGCGCCGTAACCGCTCCGACAACCACCACGACGGCTCCGACGCCGGCGCCGAGCGCCACACCGCTGTCAGCGTCGGTCGGTCCCGGCGCGGCGATCTCGCTCCGCCCGAGCTCAGGCCTCTCCGTGGGTCGCTACTCGATCACGGTGAACGACCGCTCGGCGACCGACGGATTCCGGCTCTCAGGCCCAGGCGTCTCGAAGGCGACCGGCGCGGCGTTTCGCGGCAAGGTCACGTGGAAGATCAGGCTCGCCGCCGGCCGGTATTCCTACGGTTCGGCGCTGCACGCGAAGAATCGCCGCGTTTTGATCGTTTCTCGCTAGCGGCGGCGGCGGAGCAACAGCCGCGCAGTGGCGCGAAGGCCGCCGGACGCCACGAAACCGAGGCCGACCGCACCGGCAGCTGCGACCGGCAGCTTCGCCTTCAGCCTGGCGCGGAGCGTGTCGACCGCCTCGGCGAGCTTTTCCCGCTCCTCGCCGATCTCGCGGCGAATGTCTTGATCACTGCTTGCCATTCTTCACCGCCTCTGCCGTCAGCTTCGCCTCGGCGATCGCCTGCTCGGGCACAGGCAGCGCGCCCTTGCGGATCGCGGCGATCCCGAAGGCTGCGAGCACACCGACGAGCGCGAGGAGGCCGCCGGTGACGATCAGCAATGCGAGCCACGTCGAGACGACGGTGGCGATCGCAGCGGCTACCGTCGCGAGTGCGAACGCGAATGCGAAGAAGGCGAAGAGCGCTGCACCGACGAGCAGCGCGATGCCGACGCCGAGGGCCACGACCTTCTGCTTGATCTCGGTCGCCGCGAGCTGGAGCTCGAGCCTGACGATCGAGCGGGCGCGGTCGGCAACGGCCTTCGCCGCTCCGCCGAGCCCGGCCGACTCACCCGCGCGGATCCGCATCGCCTTCGCCGCTCAGTACGACCGCGCCTTCGAAGATCCCGGCGATGCGGTCGGCCGAGACATATTCGGCCTTGCCGAGGAGGCTGTGCTTCAAGGTGATCCCGTCGAAGATGTCCGCTTCGATGTCACCTCGCACCTCGGCGACCTTGCCGAGCTCGTTGCCTTCGGCGTCGCGCACCAGCCAGCCCGGCTCCATCACCTTCCAGGCGACGGGATCGGGCACGCGCTCAGACCGCCCTGCCGCCGACATACCAGACCGGGCCTTGCGTGCCGACCGGATGCGTGTCGGACATCAGTCGCAGCACGCGCACCGTGCCGGGGATCCCGGCCGCGTCGACGCGCTCCAGGCAGCGTCGCGTCATACCGGGCGAGGCGCCGTACCCGAACGTTTGCGCGACGCGAAACTGGAATGTGAGGTCGTCGATCTGGCGCAGCGGATTCGTCGGGCCCATCAGCAGCGCGGTGAGGTCGATGTGGTCGCTCGACGTGACGCCGATCTCGCAGAGCAGGTCGCTCCAGTCGGCCGGCAGATCGGCGAGCCGGGCATCCCACGACTCCGCGAGCGTCGTCTTCGGGACCTCGACCGCGACCGTCGTCTCGGACGCCGCGACGAGCTCGAGCGAGCCTTCGATGGCTTCGGCATCGATTCGGCGCAACATTCGTCGAACTGCTTCGGGTCCCACACCATGCCCGCTGCGCATGACGTGGAAGCGGATCGTCGACCCGGTGCGGCCCGGTCCCGCCGGTGCGAGGAGTGCTGACGCCCGCTCGGCACGTGCCACATCGTCGACCGTGAGCACGACTCGAGCGTCGCTCCACCTCGGATCCAGGCCGGTCTCGATGGTGTTCCACTGGTCTGCGAGAGCCATTGCTCGAACCATAAACTGCGCGCGGTGGCAAAGGTCGAGTCAAAGACGACGCTCGCGAAGAGCGATCTCCCGGATGTACTCCGCGAGATGTTGCTCATCCGCCGTTTCGAGGAACGGGTGGAGGAGCGCTTCCGCGCCGGCGAGCTGCCTGGATTCCTGCACGTGACGATCGGTGAGGAAGCGTGCGCCGTCGGTGTCTGCCGCGCGCTCGAGGAAGGCGACGTGATCGCATCGACGCATCGCGCGCACGGGCACACGCTCGCGAAGGGCACGCACCCGAACGAGCTGATGGCCGAGCTGTACGGCAAGCAGGAGGGCTGCTCGCATGGGTACGGCGGCTCGATGCACCTCTACGACGTCGAGCGCGGCAACCTTGGTGCGAACGCCGTGGTCGGCGGCGGCCTGCCCCAGATCACGGGCGCGGCGCTCGCATTCCAGATGCGCGGCGAGCCGCGCGTCGCGGTCGCATTCTTCGGCGACGGCGCGACGAACATCGGCACGTTCCACGAAGCGTTGAACCTCGCACAGCTCTGGAAGGTCCCTGCGGTCTTCGTGCTCGAGGACAATCACTGGGCCGAGTCGACGCCGGAGTCGCAGCATTCCCCGATCCGCGACCTCTCGGACCGCGCGAAGGCCTTCGGCATGAAGGCGATCAAGGTCGATGGACAGGATGTCGAGGCCGTCTACAAGTCGACCCGGCAGGCGCTGGACCACGCACGCTCCGGAAAGGGTCCGGTGTACCTGCACCTCGACACACTCCGTTTCTCGGGTCACTACATCGGTGACCCGCAGGTCTACCGTCCGAAGAACGAGGCGAAGAAGCTGCGCGACACACGCGACCCGATCGAGTTGCTGCGCGCGAAGATCGCGCTGCCGGACGCCGAGTTCGAGGAGATGGACGCCGAGGTGTCGGAGATCGTCGAGGCGTCGGTCGAGTTCGCGAAGAACGGCACCGACCCGGCGCCCGAGGATGCGTTGAAGAACGTCTATGCCTGAGATGTCCTACAGAGAGGCCGTGCGCGACGCGCTGTCGACGGCGATGCGGCAGGACGACGACGTCTTCATCATGGGCGAGGACATCGCGGAGATGGGCGGCTCGATGGGTGTCACGCACGGGATGGTCGAGGAGTTCGGCAAGGAGCGCGTGCGCAACACCCCGATTTCGGAGATGGCGCTCGCCGGCGCGGCGATCGGTGCAGCGCTGCAGGGCATGCGCCCGATCGCGGAGATCATGTACGAGGACTTCATGACGCTCGCCTCCGAGCAGATCGTCAATCAGGCGGCGAAGCACCGCTACATGTCCGGTGGGCAGTTGAACGTGCCGGTCGTGTTCCGGACCCAGGGCGGCGCCGGCTGGTCGCCGGGCGCGCAGCACGCACAGCAGCTCGAGGCGTGGTTCGTACACATCCCGGGTCTCAAGGTTGTCTTCGCGTCGACGCCGGAGGACGTGCGCGGCCTGCTCTGGTCGTCGATCTACGACGACAACCCGGTCGTGTTCTTCGAGCACCGCACGCTGTACGGCATCAAGGGCGACGTGCCGGCGAAGATCGAGCCGATTCCGATCGGCAAGGCGCGCGTCCACCGTGAGGGCGAGGACGTCACGGTGATCGCGACCGGCCGCATGGTGCACGAGTCGCTCGCCGCCGCCGTCGAGGCCGAGAAGGAAGGTATCTCCGTCGAGGTCGTCGATCCGCGCACGCTGCAGCCGCTCGACGAGGAGACGCTCGTCGCGTCCGTCAAGAAGACGAACCGTGCGGTCGTCGCGCACGAGGCCGTCACGAAGATGGGCTTCGGCGCAGAGGTGGCGGCGGTTCTTCAGTACCAGGCGTTCGACTGGCTCGACGCGCCGATCGAGCGGGTCGGCGCGCGCTTCACGCCGATCCCGTTCGCGCCGGTCATGGAGTCGTTCGTCGTCCCGCACATGGAGACCGTGCTCGAGGCGATCTATCGCACCGTGACCAAGAAAAGCTGACGCATGGCGACCGAGGTCAAGCTCCCGCGTCTCGGCCAGGGCATGGAGTCCGGGACGATCGTCAAGTGGCTGAAGTCGGAAGGCGAGGCCGTCAAGAAGGGCGACGCGCTCTACGAGCTCGACACCGACAAGGTGACGCAGGAGGTCGAGGCCGAGGCGAGTGGCGTCCTGATCAAGATTGCGGTTCCCGAGGGCGAGGTCGAGGTCGGCCGGACGATCGGGTTTATTGGGGATAAGGGGGAGACCGTGGCCGAATCGGCTGAGGCCGATTCCGCGAAGCCGGAACCCGCTCCGGTCGAGCGGGCAGCGAACGACGTGCCGCATGCGGCGACGAACGGGTCGAAGGGGAGCGAGGCCGCCGCGCCTGCCGCAGCACGGGAGGCCGGCGGCCGCATCAAGGCCTCGCCGCTCGCCCGCCGTATTGCGCGCGAGCGTGGTGTCGAGCTCTCCCAGGTTCGCGGCACCGGTCCGGACGGGCGCATCGTCGCCGAGGACGTGGAGCGCGGCGAGACGCAGCCCGCAACCGCAGCCGCCGCACCCGCCGCTCCGGCAGGCGAGGTCGAGTCGCGGCCGCTTTCGAACGTCCGCAAGACGATCGCGCGGCGCCTCACCGAGGCGTGGACGGTGCCGGCGTTCCAGCTGACGGTCGATGCCGACATGACGCGTGCGAATCAGCTGATCGCGCGGTATCGCGAGCTGAACCCCGACGTGCGCGTCACGGTGACCGATCTCTTGACGAAGCTGTGCGCGCAGGCGCTGATGCGGCACCGCGACATGAATGTGCAGTACACCGAGGAAGCGCTGCTCGTCTTCCCGAGTGCCAACGTCGGCATCGCGGTCGCTGCGCCGCAGGGTCTCGTCGTGCCCGTCATCGCCGGTGCCGATCGTCTGACGCTCGCGCAGATCGCATCCGCGCGGGGCGACGTGGTCTCTCGTGCGCGCGACGGGAAGCTGCGCAGCGAGGATCTCCAGGGCGGGACGTTCACGATCTCGAACCTCGGCATGTACGACGTCGACCAGTTCATCGCCGTGCTCAACCCGCCGCAAGCGTCGATCCTGGCCGTCGGCGCGACACGCGACAAGGTCGTGCCCCGTGACGGCGACCTCGAGGTGCTTCCGATGATGACGCTGACTCTGACGTGCGATCATCGCGCCGTGGACGGAGCGACGGGAGCGGACTTCCTGCGAACGGTCAAGGCCTACCTCGAAGCCCCGGGGCTCGCCCTCTAAGTCATGGCACCCGCCGTCTGGTACTACGTTCGCGACCTCGACGGTGCTCGGCAGTTCTACCGCGAGACGCTCGGCTTCGAGGAAACGGGCGTCGACTTCACCGCTCGCTGGTCGCTGCTGAAGCACGGCGCAATGGAGATCGGCCTCGCGGAGGGCGAGCCGCGGGACGACAGCGGCGTCGCCCACGTCGACGTTCCAGACTTGAAGGAGAAAGCCGACCTGCTTCGCGCGGCAGGCGTCAACGTCGGCATCGTCTTCGAGCTGCAGGGCGAGATGCGGCTGCTCGACGTGTACGACCCGGACGGCAACCGGGTGCAGCTCGCTCAGGAGTTATAGGTGCTCCGGCCGGTCGACCTGCACGACGTGCGCTTCCTGCGCGACATGCTTCGCCACGCGTACCACTGGCGGCTCTCCGAGGACAGCGAACGACCCGTCTATCGCTACGTCTCCAACTGGGGCCGGCGCGGGGACGTCGGGGTGATGGCGCTCGAAGGCCCGCACGCGTATGGCGCCGCGTGGTTCAGGCTCTTCACCGCGGACGAGCCGGGGTTCGGGTTCGTCGACGAGACGACGCCGGAGCTGACGATCGCCGTCGTGCCGAGCCGGCGGGGCAAGGGCGCCGGCAAGGAGCTGCTCGAGGCGCTCCTCACGCGCGCCCGCGAGGACGGCTACACCTCGGTCAGCCTCAGCGCCGCGAAGGCGCAGACGGCGTACTACGAGCAGTTCGGCTTCGAAACCGTGCGGGAGACGGAGCACGCCGTGACCATGCTCGCCCGATTGTGATGGTGTAACTAGCATCGACGTAGTGATCGACGAGGAGACGAGACATGGACGTTGACGTCGCCGTCCTCGGAGGCGGCCCCGGCGGCTACACCGCCGCAATCCGCGTCGCGCAGCTCGGCGCGAAGGTCGCCTGCATCGAAAAGGAGCCGGAGCTCGGCGGCACCTGCCTGCGCGTCGGCTGCATTCCGACGAAGGCGTGGGTCCAGACCGCGTTCGCGCTCAAGGAGGCCGAAGAGAGCTTTGCGAAGTTCGGCGTCCAGGTCGGCGAGGCGACGCTCGACTTCGCGGCGTCGAATGCCTGGAAGGCAGGCGTCGTCAAGCAGATGACACAGGGTGTGGCAGGCCTGTTCAAGGCGAACGGGGTCGAGTGGGTCAAGGGCACCGGCACCTTCAAGGACGCGATCACGATCGCCGTCGAGGGCGGGGAAGACGTGACGTTCAAGAGCGCGATCGACGGCGATCGTGTTCGCGTCCTTGAAGGTGCCGGTGCCCTTGACCCACTCG
>Ga0193728_1000992_pt1 | contig 14162 bp, 10 predicted proteins | sample U1c1metaG_FD_143037 | JGI IMG/M metagenome (GOLD analysis project Ga0193728, IMG submission 143037) | Soil microbial communities from a riparian zone of the East river system, Colorado, United States - U1c1 | ecosystem: Environmental > Terrestrial > Soil > Riparian zone | place: USA: East River...
AGAGAAAAAAGAGAAAGACACTAAAATAGATTCAAATGCACCTAGTCACTATTACCGAATTGTAGAAGAAGCCAGAAAAATGGAGAAGAACGAAGATGGGAACGATGTAACGAGTTCCTATTATGAAAGACGATAATGCTTAAATCTGGCCGATTATTATTCTGATAATCGTATAGTATGTATCAGCAAGGCAATGACAATCGGTACGAAGAGTACATAGCAGAGCATATTAAGAAGGGAACAACTACTTGTGCTTTAACTTGTAAAGATGGAGTCGTCTTGGCTGCAGATACAAGGGCAAGCGCTGGCTTCTTTATTGCCGATAAACATGTTATGAAAATTCAGAAAATTGATAGACACATTGGTATGACTATGGCAGGCGGAGTGGCAGATGCCCAAAATCTAGTTGATATCATGCGATATAATGCAAACATCTACCGTCTTACAAATAAAGATCCTATACCAATCAAGTCTGGCGCTAGATTGTGCTCCAATGTGTTATTCAATCAGCGATACTTTCCATTCTTCGTCCAGATTATCCTTGCCGGAGTCGATAAGACGAAGGAGGAAGGACAAATATACAATATTGACCTGTTCGGTTCAATGACAAGTGAGAAGTTCATATCTACTGGTAGTGGTTCACCGGTGGCATATGGTTACCTTGAAACAGAATTCAAAGAGAATCTAACTGTAAACGATGCTTACAAATTAGCAATACAAGCAATTGCAGCAGCCATCAGAAGAAACTCAGGTACTGGTGATGGCATCAATGTAGTCATTATAGATAAAGATGGCTACCGCGAGCTGCCGAAGGAAATGAAAAAAGCTGTCAGTGTAGTTTACTAAGAAAACTTTTTACTAGACATAATAGAGCAGACTTACCATCCTGGTACTAAATATTATCGGTTTTTCTATAACCGAATTTCTCCTAGGCTGTTTAGGTTGAATTATTACAATGAATTTGAACAAGTAAAGTATATTCCAGCCTTCTAGGAGTATAATGTTGCTATGCCTCTCATATGACGCGTTAAATTAACAGAACACGTCAGTACAATCTATAAATAACATAGGAGAATTTGAGTATTTGAAATGTCTTCTACTACCAGTCCGTCTTATAGATGTGAAGTATGTGGTACATCATTTACTTCATTACAAGAACTTGATCAGCATAAGCGACAAGAGCATCAGAAATAATTCGACAGAGTGATATCATCTCTCAAGTAATAGTTATTACCAAACTTATCGGTGGTCCCAGGGCTTGTATTGGGAAGCCGTTTGCATTGACTGAGGGTACACTAACGACCGCTATTATCGTTAGGAGATGGAAGATGAAACTAGAATCAGGTCATCCAATTGCACTCCAACCCCTTGTCACATTGCGCCCCAAATATGGTATGCGCGTGAGGCTAATACGAAGAAATGTGTAGATTTGCAGATCGTTTAGCATCAGAAGATAACTATTTCTGATGCTAAAAATGCAATCCATCCTCACTCATCTTCCACTCCCAGGAAGTCCAAGGACTTTTGTTGGTGAGCGATAATCGCCCTGAACCACTATTCCCTCATTGGTAGATATTTTTACAGTAGTTATATTAGTATCTGGTTTGGGAGAAAAAAAGAATGTTTGACCTGGATCTAGAATGCTTAGATGTTGAGTATCATTCTTTCCTAGGACAACTGTGATCCCTGTAAGCTGATTCAATCCAACATTATTAACCCTTACACGGTATTGAATACCTGCCATATCAGTAGTGTCTTTAGTAGGATCGAGTTCGAGAGCAAATTTGGGCTTGTTTATTTGGGTAGAGTAATAGTAGAGAGATATCAAACCGGCAGCTGCTAGTATTATTAAGTAGTATACAGTTCTTTTCATACTTAGTCCTAGCTTATCTCTGATAAAAATTTGGCCTTTCGTCATGAGATATGGAGTGTAGCTCAGGTTGATGACTTCGTTTTCTTTAGGTGCAGCTTTGGGTTCTTGCTGAATTTTGTTATTATCATTTGCTTTTTGTTGAGCTTCTGTACTTTTGAGGTCACTACTATTTGGCCTTTGAGTATTATCAAAACTACTTTCTATTTCAGACCTTTTTATCATTGCTACATCTGGTTTGGATATAAGGTCAGAGGTCCAATCTCCCATAACTTTTAATTTCTTCTTTATTTTTGGAAGGTTACCTAAATAGTAAGTACGCCAAAGCCACCATGCTGCAAATCCATGTAATTTGAATCCGAGTATCGTTGCAACACCTGTTCTTTTTCCAATTTCTGCCATCATTCCTTTTGTTTTATAATCAAATTTAGTCTTCCTATTCTCTCTTTCACCTTTAATAGAAGAAATTATATTTTTTGCAGCTACTTTTCCCTGTCTTATTGCATGTTGTGCTGTCGGAGGATAGGGCTTTCCTGTATGTGGATCTGTTATACACGCACAATCACCAAGAACATACACTCCATTATAGCCCAGCACTTCTAAATAGTTGTTAGCTACTATTCTATGTCCTTTGTCATGTTCACAAGGAAGATCTGCAATTAGCTTATTTGGAGTTACACCTGCAGTCCAAATAAGGGTATAACATGGTATTATTGCATTATTGTCATTATCTAGCTTACATTATTTGCAGTTGCGTCAATAACATGACTATTCATTATAAATTCTACACTCCTAGCTTTTAGTTTTTCCAATGCAAATTTACCTAATGGTTCATCTATTTGTTCGAGAAGCTTATCAGTAGTATGGACAAGTATTACCCTTACTTCTGTCATATAGATATTCTTGTAATAACCTATAATGGATTCTCGTATAAAGTCATTTAATGCTCCTACCGTTTCAACACCATTGAATCCCCCACCAACTACCACAAAAGTTAAAAGACTCTTTATTATCTTCTTCTAGACTTGCTTGTTCAAGTATGTTTATGATGTGGTTTCTCAAAATTATGGCATCACCAATACTCTTCATAGTAAAGGAGTGTTTCTGAATATCAGACATATTAAAGAAATTATTTTCACTTCCTAATGCGATAACAAGGTAATCATATTTCAGTGTGTGTTCGCGCCAATCGTTTGGTTGAGATTGTCTGCCAATTGAATGAGTCAAAGTAACCTGTCTATTATCAAGATCTATTGATTCTACATTGGCTTCATAGAACTTGGCTTTTTTACAAAATGATCTAATCGGTGTTACTATATGTCTTGTTTCAATCATGCCAGATGCTACTTCAGGTAGCATTGGAGTAAAGAGAAGAAAGTTATCTTTACTTACCAAGGTAATTTCAATATTCTTATTACTGTGAAATTTCTTCTGAAGCTTCTTTAAAACTTCGATTTAAGCAAAGCCACTACCCAGAATTACTATGCGCTTAGTGCTGCGAAGAGAATCTTCCTCAAATTTAAGTTGCGACATGTATTCTATACCTGCACATAAACCCTAAAAATGGTTTCGGGTTAAATTCAAGAATCAGCTAAGCTACCACATGATATTATCATTTTAGCTCGGGAAGCAATCTAGTAAGCCATGCCAGATCCATCTAGGAACCTTAGAACAATCAACAAATAATAGACGATATGAACTACTCTTCCTAAATCAATATTAGAAATATCTTGTAGGGTATTAGACAACGACAGTAAATCCAAAAGGTTCTATAACCGAATTGCATGTTTCCGCAAGTAATTCCACATACCTTCTTACATCATAAGAAGTAGTATTTTCATTTATCAGCTCGATAGGAATAGCCCTCCTATTTTTAGACTGCGTTTCATAATAATCGGTTATAACATACTCTAAAATCTCTCCTGCTTTCAGAGATTTACCTTCAACATCCAGAAGATGTATTGAATTGCTTTCAACTGTGTTCCTTTTTTGATATTCTTTTGAATTCTTCGAAATTCTTTTAGTGAATACCAATTCTTCAAAAGGGATTTTGCTTTGCTTTAGAAGCTGTACATATTTTTGAAAAGTTCCATTCACCTTTGGCATCAATGCTTTAACCTCTCCGATATTCTTACCTTTACCTTTAGACATTACTTCTAGAATTTCCTGCTGAAATTTGGATAATAACATAGGCGTATCATGTCTTCTAGCTTCTATTCCTCTTATTTTTAAACAGCCATCTTCAAATACTCCAAAGTAACGGTTTGCTACAGGTAGAGCATTGTTTACCTTAGAATGTACAAATGCAATCCATTTGTACTTCCCTTCAAATGGTATTGTAAAGCCTGTCTTCTGTTCTATTGATCTTTGCAATCTTGCATAGTTCTCCTCATCTTGCATCATATTTGTTATTTTTGTATTCCTTTTCCTCTTAACCCATATTGAATCTACAATGCCATGCAGAACTCTAAATCCATGTCTTTCAGCTATCTTTACTGTTTGTAAAAGAATTTGTCGATCAAAGGCACATACGGCAATATGAGCATCAATCCTACCAAATTTTGCGTTATTAAATCCTAGATATCCAAAAGAAGTTACAAGAATCCACTTTAGCGAGTTCTGTCTTGCGTCATAAATCTCCTTTGATTGAGAATCAATAGCAGAATTAGAATTTTTTAATAATTCCTTGTACTTTGCTCGCTTTTCCAATACTATTCTTAAAGATGTCGGTACTATACCAGTTCTTTTCTCGCATATATTGTAGTGTAATTCAGGTACTCTTAGCTTAGAGTCTGGACAACAACTACATCGGATAGTTTCTGCAGACAGATTCTTTTTTAACATAATATTTGGATAAAGCGAAACAAAGTCAAATTCAGCAACCTGTTCATGTACTCCTATTTCAGGTTCAAAGATAAATCCACCTCTATCTGCGACAAGAAGATCCTCAAAGGTCTTCAGATGTTCGGCTAACGTTGGCTTCCAAGGTATTAAAATCTCTTTTTGTGTGGCATAATAAAACTGCAAACTACTCAAACACTTTCCTATCGAAGCTCTAGCTGCTGTATGAAGTGGCATCCTGCAAATTCTTGCAATTTCGTATAAACCTTGTAATCCAGAATCGTTCAAAATAAATGAGTTGTTAATATCAAAATGTATTCTACCAAATAACCTGACAGTAGTTGGTTTAAAGTATATTCTTCCATATGAAAAATAAGATGTACCTCCTTTGTAATTTCTCTTCAATGACATTGTTGGTTCTCTTCCCAGAATTAATGCTGTACCATTTTGTTCAGCTCTATGAATAAGATAAGGAAATGTAAAAGAATCGCCATCATCTGTGAATATAAAATCTGGATCAATCTTCTTTGTTATCTCCGTTACAAATTCATCGATCATGTCGGCTTCTGATTCACTCTGAATTTCAACAATAGTGGCTTGGGAGTCTTGTTCTTCTTGTTTAATTAAAATCGATTCGATTTTATCAGTGTGTTTAGATATCTTTCCTTCTTTCTTTAGATTTAATTTTAGATGAACGGTTTTAAAATCTGGCACTTTGTAGTCCGTTGACCAGACATTATCTTTGATGTTCCAACTTGAACAATAACAACAGTTATTATTATTGAGTTTATAAAATGCAAGCGGAAAAATATCGTGTTCATAGAAGTAAGATTGCGCTGGCGGTAAATCAACATTGTATAGTCTAAACTTTCCAATCCCATCACCATCAAGTCTTCTTTCAATATCTCTTGCTAACTTTAATGCTTTTGTAGAGTCTGACAATGTTAATTTCAGAACCTCAGACTTAGTATCATCTGTAATTCTTTCATATCGAGATACGAATTCGTGGTCTTTAATTAACCAACCATTATTATTATTATTTTCAGTCTGTTTTGCAACTATTACTGATAAGATTGACTTCAGATCTGACTTGTTATCCGCTGCAACATAAATTGAATTACTCCAACTGTCTTCTAATCTGTTAGTATTACCATTCTTTTGCTTTACCCAAAAAACCATTTTATCACGTAGTGGATACGCATCAAACAACCACCCCTCAACCAATTGGTTATATACATCCTTCCCGTCGTCCACGACAATTTGATAATAGATACATTTCAGGCAAGTACGGTAAAGTACGGTATCTAATAAAGCATACTAAAGATATAATTATACTGTCCAATTGAAGCATTGCTGCGAGACTGTGTTCGTAAGACCGAGCGTCTTGCCAGATAAGTAACACAAGAACTTTTAGATGCCAAGATAAACACTGAATTAGCGTTTAGGTGAATTTCGCATCGTGCATATATCTGTCGTAATTCACTAAAATGATGAGACAAACTAAGACGAAAGATCGAACAAATTCAAACCTTCCAAGCATTAGAGCTAGCCTTAACGTAGAAGCATTGAAGTATTACTACCTTTGGTCCAACTCGTCTTGTAATAATAGTAATAACCTTGATAAGAAATGTACCACATATATCAAAATCAAATAAATAGACAACAATTAATCGATCTTTATTGTTTATTACGAAATCTAACGCATACATATTGATATACAACCACAAAGCATTCACAAATGGTGTGGCGCATAAGATCGAGGATTACATTCAAAGTGAGGTCAAAAAATATGGCACGTTATGCTTTCCACTTATAGATTCTGAAAATTCTGCTGGGGCAGCCTCAATTGCAAAAAAGGTTGAAGGAATGGGAGCTTCAGCTGTTTTAGTAGGGGGATCTTCGGCAATTGATCAACTTGAACTGACGGAAATAGTTTCGAGTATCAAGCTACAAATTAATATTCCTGTGATATTGTTTCCTGGCAATGTTACCGGAGTATCGCCCAGAGCTGATGCAATTCTATTTAGCACTCTTCTTAACTCAGAAGATCCCTATTTCATTACAGAAGCCCAGGCGTTGGGAGCTCTTTCTGTCAAAAAGTATAACATCGAACCGTTGCCAACTGGTTACGTTATTATCGGGGAGGGTACTACTGCATGGTTCATAGGCCGGGCACGCGGAATTCCTTTCAACAAATACAGAATTGCAGTCATGTATTCGCTGGCGGCTCAGTATTTAGGTATGAGATTTTTGTACCTCGAGGCGGGTTCAGGCGCTACGCAAAGTATCTCGCCCCAAATGATATCTTCTGTAAGAAAACACTACGAAGGAATACTTATAGTTGGAGGTGGAATTCGTACTCCTGAAACAGCAAAGGAAATAGCTAAAGCTGGTGCAGATGTCATTGTAATCAGTACGATGATTGAGCAAGATGGAAGCTGGGAAGATAAACTCTCTACAATTATCAAGCAGATAAGAAGATGACAACAAAACATGATATCACAATGATCGGTGAGGCCGAGCTCCGTCTAAAAGATGTGTGTATGCCAGCTTATTATTTAAATTACCAACACAATATTTTGAAAAATGTACAAAAGAATTTTGAACTTGCTGCGAAGGCACGGAAACTGGGTTTAGATGTTTCAGACGGAGTAGAGCCAAAAATTGCATACGATCTAGCTGATAGAGTTGCAAAAATGCATAATATCGATATTGCAGATCGATTGCGTGTTTTACTTTCGTGGTCCACCAAAGAGAAGGCAGCACTTACAATTGCTGAAGAGATAGCTTTGGCAGAATACGGCAATGGGGACTTATGTACGAGACTGGACAATGCTGTACGTGTTAGTCTAGCTATAGTTACCGAAGGTATGACAATTGCTCCTTTACAAGGAATTGCTGATGTGCAACTAAAGAATAACAATGACGGAAGCCAATACCTGTCCATATCGTTTGCAGGGCCTATCAGGTCTGCAGGAGGAACTGAGGCCGCATTTACAATGCTAATAGCAGATCACGTAAGAAAAATTACTGGCTTAGAAAAATATGCTGCAAATTCATACGATGACGAGACAGGAAGATTTGTCGAAGAACTCAGAATTTATGAGCGTGAAGTTGGAAATTTCCAGTTTAAGGTCTTAGATGAGGATGTAGTTAAATGTATAACCAACTTACCGGTGGAGCTCGATGGAATAGATACTGATCCGGTAGAGGTTTTGGGTCATAGAAGTATGAAGAGAATCCATACCGACAGGGTGCGAGGCGGTGCGCTGAGGGTAATGAATGATGGTCTGGTCGGTCGCAGCAGAAAGTTACTCAAAATGGTTGAGACATTAAAACTGGAAGGCTGGAATTGGCTCAAGGAACTGCAAGGAGCTATTCAAACAGGCAATGATGATGCGGCTAATCACAGAATGTCTGAAGTGATTACCGGTAGGCCAGTGCTTTCAATGAGTAAGAAAATCGGAGGGTTCCGGTTAAGGTACGGTCGATGCTACAATACTGGTTTGGCAACTATCGGAATTCACCCTGTTGTGCCCATATTATTAAATCATGCCATTGTTGTGGGTACACAAATCAAAATAGATGTACCCGGAAAGGCATCCAGTATAGCACTTGTAGATACCATTGAACCTCCAATTGTTAGGCTTGACAATGGTAATGTCATACAGGTATCAACAGTGGAACAGGCTGCACAGATCCGACCTAACATCGACAGGATACTCTACATGGGCGATATTCTAATAAGCTATGGTGATTTTCTTGAAAATAATGCTCAGCTGCTCCCAGCGAGTTATGTAGAAGAAGTTTGGTCTTTACAGTTACAGGCAAAATTGTTGGCATTGCAAACCTCGGACTCCATCCTAACTGGAGAAAAATTAAGCAAAAGGCTAATCCAATTATCAAAAGAGCCTTTCTCGACAGTACCTACAGTTGAAGAGGCATTTGAAATCAGCAGAAGGTTTAACATTCCACTTCATCCAAAATATTCGTTCTATTGGGATTGTGTCAGCATAGATGAAGTTTTATTACTGAGAGAAAAATATTATCAGTATCAACAAAATGCTAAGCTAACTGATAACAGTAGTTCTTCTTATTCTTCTCCTTCTTGCTCGTCTCTTTTACAATTCCCCAATGATAATCCAAAGTTAAAAAATATCTTGGAAAAGCTTGGTATAATCCATTCAGTAAAAAATGAGGGTAAAATTATTAAGATCGATAACCTAGAGCATGCGTATTCGCTAACCAAGTTATTGATTCCTAGTTCTGCTGAGAGAAACACTGCGTTTCCATCACCATCGCCTGTTGGTGATGATGCTGATTGCTTTCTCGAAGCTAAGGATACATTGGAATTTATTTCAAAGACGTCCGGAGTTGAAATCAGAGCAAAATTTGCTTCTTCAATCGCTGTCAGAGTAGGACGCCCCGAAAAGGCTGCTGAACGTAGAATGAAACCTCCTGTTCATGTATTGTTTCCTATTGGTATCAAAGGAGGCGCAACACGCGATATTTTAAGAGCAGCAAAGGATGAATCTTTTTATGCTGAAATCGCAAATAGATTTTGTAATAATTGCAAACTGCCTTCAATTGGAACACGCTGTCGTAATTGTTATGCTCTTACTCCCATACGAAATCTATGTGTAGTTTGCAGGGAGGAAATTACAGATGGCATTAATAACAATCGGTGCTATAGGTGTGGTAAGGATGGCAAGACTTACTCTCCTGTCAACTATTCACTAAAAACAGCTGTTGAAGAGGCGCAAAGAAAACTTGGCACTATAGCAAGAGAACCACTCAAAGGTGTTAAGGGTCTTATGAGTAAGCACAAAGCTGCCGAGCTATTAGAAAAAGGAATACTGAGACAAAAATTTGATCTCTATAGTTTCAAGGACGGGACTGTTAGGTTTGATGCAACGAACGAGCCTCTGACCCACTTTAAACCTGAGTGGACTATAAGTAGCATACAAAAATTAAAGGAATTGGGTTATACAAGAGATTATCTTGGTAGAGAGATAGTATCGGCTGATCAGTTGGTCGAACTGCTGATGCAAGACGTGGTACTACCTTTGGATTGCGCTAAACATTTGCTCAATGTAGCCAACTTTATTGATGAAGAACTTGTAAAATTATACGGGCTTGAGCCATTCTACAATTCATTCTCTGTGGAAGACCTGATAGGACACCTAATAGTCGGATTGGCACCACATACATCTGTTGGTATTATAGGGAGAATTATAGGTTTTACCAATTCTCAGGTCTGTTTGGCCCATCCGGTATGGCACTCTGCAAAACGTAGGGATTGTGATGGTGATGCAGACTCTATAATGCTATTAGCTGATGCGTTCCTAAACTTTTCAAATGATTTTTTGCCGGATAAAATTGGTGGGCTCATGGATGCACCCCTACTTATTCAGCCGATTGTATTGCCAAATGAGGTACAAAGACAAGCTCATAATATTGATGTTACCTCAGTTTATCCGCTTGCATTTTACGAAGCAACTTTGAAACAATCTAAGGCAGGAGACTTTGTTAACAAGATAGAAATTATTAAAAACAGGCTCGGAAAAGAAGACCAATTTTTTGGTTATGGATTCACCCATTCGACATCCCTGCTAACGACCAACATACAACGCAGCGCATATTCTAGACTAAATTCCATGGATGAGAAATTGGAAATGCAGCTTGCTACTGCAAAACTAATCAATGCTGTCGATCCTGATGAGGTAGCATCAATGGTGCTGACGACACATATTTTGCCAGACATCATGGGCAATATGCGATCCTACTCATCACAATCCTTTCGGTGTAGCAATTGTGGAGAAAAATATCGCAGAATGCCACTTATGGGCAAGTGTATTGAATGTGAACATGAACTTTTGCAAACAGTCACTAGAGGTTCGGTTGAAAAATATGCCGATATTGCAATAAATATGTGTACTCAGTTCAGAGTTAATGATTACTTACGTGGCAGAGTTGAATCTCTAATGACGGAATTAAAATTGATCTTTAGAGAACGAAAGAAAGAACAGTTTACCCTGACTGAATTTATGGATTAACTTGGTCCGAGATACTATTTTAAATGGGATAGGACGGCATCAGACAATTTAATCAATACTCAGTTGAGTCAGAATATGGGGTCAATGATCCTCAATTAACTATTTTTTAATTCTTGTCTATTCGTTTTTCTATCTCTTTTGCAAGGTTAATGTCTCGTTCGGTTATAGCATCAACATCAAAGGATTTTAAGGAAAGTTTGACAGTCTTCCAGTTACTTGTAATAATCGGGTGATGGTTGACCTTCTCAGCAATTTTTGCAACATCATTTACAAACTCAATAGCCTTCATAAAACTTGGGAATTGAAATGATTTTACAATCTTACCTTCTTTTAATTCCCATCCGCTATCTAATTCTTCGATTGCTCTTTTTATTTCTTCATTAGACGACATATGATTATTATTGATTATCCATTCGATATTATATTATTATCCGATATGACCACAATCTGTGAATATCAAAAGGATAAAATATTTCGCTCATCTTAAACATCAGAGTCTCATGAGCAATTCTCTAGTTATCTCAGGTTATCTGGGGCATGACAAAAAAGTACAAAACCTCCTTTTGTTTCAAGTAATCACAAGTGGACGCAAGTGGAAACCAAGCTGAGAATTCAAGGTTTTGCAGGAAGTTTGAGAGTGGGTTCGTATAACAAAGCCCTTCTAAGCGCCACTACTGAGTTCCTCCCCGAAGATCATGAGGCCATTGTGACGAGGCAGCTCAGGGTCCTACTGTGTTCCCGCCGAAGAGCGAATTATCTGATTATCAAAAAAGATATTATTCTTTGACGTGGGATCTTGCCAAATCTTCAGCCCGTGTGGTGTTAAACCAAGTATTTTATTTGAAGAGAATGTGTTCCCTGATGAGCCACTCGCTACAAGCAAAGCACTAGTTATAGAGTGTGATATAGTATTTGCGAAGATTTTGTTATTGGAAGAACCAGAATTTACGTTAATTCCAACTCGACTCGTCGAAATTGTATTATTGTATACCCGATTGTTATGTGATTGTGACACAAAGACGCCCGAGGGTTCATCATAAACAATATTGTTTCTGGCAATAGAGTTCGTCATGTTTCTACTAAAATCTATTCCGTTCTCTGCATTATCATGAACTTTGTTATTTTCAATTAGTATATTGTAGCAATTTAAAGAACATATTATCCCACTTCCGTTATTATCATAGATTGTATTATTCCTAACTATCGTATCATGCGTTCCTGTATGTGGGTCAAGACCATAGTGTCCACTATTACGAATAATATTGTTCTCAATAATCATGTGACCTACACCGATAGAATAGAAGGCAAAATACACATGGTGTATATTGTCATTTCTCAGAATACTTCCATCACCTCCAGAATAGGCAAACCCTGAGGCACCTAGATGCTTACCGCCTTCATATCCTAAATATGCAATCTCTGAATTCATAATATTGGTAGGACCTGTTGCATCTTTTTCAACTATAATGCCTGGTCGTGGAGCACCGAAAATAAATTGGCCGATTCCCGTTCTTGAACCGTTAGTTATAGCATAGTAGTTTGTTGTTGGATCCCAAGATGTTATTTTCACTGAATCAATCCTCATGCTGCCATGTATATCTATGTAATATGCAGAAGTCTTGACAAGACTACCACTAATTACCTTAGAGTTTATCTTTAACCAGTTAGTGTCTGTGGGGTCTATATGAAAGACAGCCCCTCTAGTAATCAGTAAGTTTGCGCTAAGAAACCATGTGCCTGTTGGAGATTGCTTAGCCAGAACACTATTATCGTGAAGTTTATTATCGATATCTGTAAGTCTTGCTAAATTACAGCTAACAGTAATCGTTCTTGTGGACGGATTGTAATTGATGCAACCCACAGTAGATTCAGTGTCAGGTTGAGAAGAGGAAGAGAGAATTGTATTGCGTTCATTTGAAATTGGATCATTAAGAGAAGTTTTGTGCTGGCTAGCTTTTGTCTCCTGTATAGCCAATGGAAGCACGTTAAACGCAACATGCTGAAATATCAGGAGTGCAATAAGAGCTAAGACAGAAGTAACGAAGACAAAACAAAGAGTGACACGGTTATCCATAGAGTTTTCTATTCCTTGCTGGTTAATATTATCAACTAATGTAGAGGAATGTTATCTTCTAAAAAGAGCATTTCTATCTATTTTATTTTAGCCTCATATACCATGTTGAACGGTGTCTGGGTAGCCCTCTTAAAGTGTTTGAAACCTCCAGCCTTTACTACCTTCGAAATAGCGTCCTCACCTGCCTGAGCACCCATCGCTGGCCCGTGGTATGCTAATGAAGCAGGCACACATACCATAGTTGATGCAGCATAAAATACCCTGCTTGCTGGGTGTTTTAGATTGTCCTCTAGTTTATCATTGGCAAAAGGTTCAACTATCATTAATGTCCCATCTGGTTTAAGACTCTTTAGAACATGAGCAGCGGCACCTATAGGATCGCCCATATCATGCAAGCAATCAAAGAATGCTACTAAATCATAGTTATTGCCAGGGAAATCAGTAGACTTGGCAACTTCAAATGCTACTCTATCTGCTACTCCTTCTTCATTTGCCTTTTTGCGTGCCCATTCGATAGAGGGTTCATGATAATCAAAGCCAACGAATTTACAATCAGGATAGGCCTTGGCCATCAATATGGTAGAAGCACCATGACCACAACCAACATCCGCTATTTTTGCACCTCCTTGTTTAAATTTCTCTTCTACTTTTCCGTTTTCAAGTGCAGGAATCCATGAACTTACCAAGTTGGAGACATAACTGGGTCTAAAGAAACGTTCTGTGCCTTCGAACAGCCCTGAATCATGTTCGCCCCAATCAACACCAATTCCTGTTTTAAACGCATTTGTTATTTTAGGTTCATCTTTATATAACGACATGGCAATTTGAAAAGCACCTAGAGCATATACTGGACTTTTTTCGTCTGCTAAGGCTAGTGCATGTTCTGGAGGAAGGGTGTATTCGGATGTATTGGGATTATACGTAATATATCCACTTGCTGCCTGATTTGCCAACCATTCTCTTACATATCTTTCCGAAGTGTTGGTTTGCTTGGCTAGCTGAGTAGAAGTAAACGGTTGTCCTGAAGTTCCCATAGCTTTGTATAAACCAAGTTTTTCTCCCATGTATACCAGAATTGTGCTCCAAGAAGCCCCGATATCCGATACAATTTTTCCCATAAACTCATTTAGCTTGGATTGATCAATTATGGTTGAAGTCATTGTATTATTCTCGCTATCTCTCCGCGTATTATAGGCTTTTCTTATCTACTGATCCTGTAAAATTGCCGACTTTGAGGACTGTTTTATCAGTTACTCACTTATTGGACTCCCTTTAAGGGAGTAACACTCTCTTAGATATTAGTCTAAGACTTAATCATCAC
>Ga0193728_1000993_pt1 | contig 14155 bp, 11 predicted proteins | sample U1c1metaG_FD_143037 | JGI IMG/M metagenome (GOLD analysis project Ga0193728, IMG submission 143037) | Soil microbial communities from a riparian zone of the East river system, Colorado, United States - U1c1 | ecosystem: Environmental > Terrestrial > Soil > Riparian zone | place: USA: East River...
GGGGGGTGGAACCGCGAGGACGGCCAGGCGTACCGGGCGCGGGTATCCCTGCCGGAGGCCGGGACAGCACCGCCGGAGGCCCAGGTGACGGCCTGGGAGCACCTGCCCGGCCAGCAGCCGAACCTGACGTCGGACGAGTGGCATGAGTGCGACGAGATGCTCCGCGCTCACCCGCAGGTGGTCGCGGCCCTCGCCGCCCGGGGGCTCACCGACCCCGGCCGCGCGCTGACCGATGTCTGGGCCTACGGCGCGGAGCTGGTGCCCGACCGGTACCAGGGGCTGCGGATCGGCTGGGCGGACGTGTGGTACCGGGGCAGCGCAGACGGCAACCCGTACGCGCACCACGTCACCGGCCTGCATCCCATCGTCGACCTGAACCGGATGCAGCTGCTGGAGCTGGAGGACAGCCCCGAGGCCGGGGCGGCGCCGGAGGTCATGGGCGAGTACCTCCCGCGGCTCATTCCGATGCCGCTGCGCGAGGTCAGCCTGCTGCGGGTGAGCCAGCCGGACGGGACCTCGTTCCGGCTGGAGGGGCGGTTGCTGCGCTGGCAGAACTGGCAGCTGAGGCTGGGGTTCACCGCCCGCGAGGGCCTGGTGCTGCACACCGTCGGGTTTGAGGACGCCGGCCGCCTGCGGCCGGTGGCCCACCGGCTGTCGTTCGCGGAGATGGTCGTCCCGTACCGGGACGCGACCCCGGACCACTACCGGCGGACCGCGTTCGACATCGGCGAGTGGGGCCTGGGCTTCATGACGACCTCCCTGGACCTGGGCTGCGACTGCCTGGGCGAGATCTCCTACCTGGACGCGGTCGTGCCCGACGCGCGCGGTGAGCCGCGCACGATCCGCAACGCGGTCTGCGTGCACGAGGAAGACGACGGGATCGGCTGGAAGCACGTGGACGAGCGCACCGGGGCGGAGGTGCGGCGGGCCCGGCGGCTGGTGATCTCGTTCCACGCCACGGTGGCCAACTACGAGTACCTCGTCTACTGGCGCTTCTACCAGGACGGCAGCATCGAGTGCGAGGTGCGGGCGACCGGCCTCATGGTGACCTCGTACTTCCCCGAGGGCCGCCAGCCGCCGTCGGGCACGTTGGTCGACCAGCGCACCCCGCCATTCCACCAGCACTTCATCGTGGCCGCGCCGAGAACCCCCACGGGCTCGCCCTGGTGGTGCGCGAGACGCCGCTGCGCACCGAGGCCGAGGGCCGGCAGGACTACGACTGGCAGGCCCAGCGGGCCTGGAAGGTGGCCAGCAGCCAGGTCCGCAACGGGCTGGGCACGCCGACCGCCTACCAGCTGGTGCCGGGCGGCTGCTTCCCGGCGCAGTTCGACCGGTCAGCCCCGGCGCTGCGGCGGGCGGAGGTGATCGGGCACCAGCTGTGGGTCACGCCCTACCGGCCCGGCGAGCGATGGCCCTGCGGCGAGTTCCCCAACCTCAGCGCCGCCGACAGCGGGCTGCCGGTCTGGACGGCTCAGGACCGGGCGATCGCCGATACCGATGTCGTGCTCTGGTACGTGTTCGGCCTGCATCACATCACCCGGCCGGAGGACTGGCCGGTCATGCCGTCCGACCGCACGTCGTTCTGGCTCAAGCCGTGGGGGTTCTTCGACCGGAACCCGGCCCTGGACGTGCCGCCCGCCCCGCACGACACTCAAAGTTCCTGAAATAGGGCGACTCGCCCTGGCCGACGTACTGTCGGCCAGGGCGAGCCCGATGCCCGGTCCCCCCGGATTCATCTCTTTGGGTCCCCCACGCACAGGATCGCACTCCGTGAGCAGTCGGTCACAAGCGGGCCCCCGGTCTGCGGCAGAGCCGCCGCGGCAGCAGCAGATCAGAAGAAGATCAGCTTTACGGACGCGACCACGCCGATCGCGACGATGAAGATCCGCAGCGCGGTCGCCGGGAGGCGGCGGCCGGCCCGCGCCCCGATCAGGCCGCCCAGGGTGGAGCCGACGGCGATCAGCAGCACGACGATCCAGGAGACGTGGGCGAAGATGACGTACACGACGGCGGCGACCCCGTTGACGAAGCCGACCAGGACGTTCTTGGCCGCGTTGATCCGCTGCATGGGCTCGTCGAGGAACGTGCCGAGCAGCCCGATGACGAGCACGCCCTGCGCCGCGCCGAAGTAGCCGCCGTAGATGCCGGCGCCGAACAGCCCGCCGGCCAGCACCGGGCCGCCCCGGATAGCCCGGTCCCGGCTCCCGCCCTCGGCGCCGGCCTCGCCCTGCTCGCGCTCGCGCCGGGCGGCGATCCGGGCGCTGAGCCGGGGCTGGAGCAGCACGAGCACGCAGGACAGCAGGATCAGGACCGGGACGATCACGTTGAAGGCGCCGGCGGGCAGGGCCAGCAGCGCGGCCGCGCCCGCGACGGCCCCGAGGGCCGAGAAGATGGCCAGCCAGAGCAGGCGGCTGCGCTGCCCGGCCAGTTCCCGCCGGTAGCCCCAGGCGGCGCTGGCGTTGCCGGGGACCAGGCCGACGTTGTTGGACACGTTCGCGACGACGGGCGGGATCCCGAAGGCCAGCAGGGTGGGGAAGGTGATGAGCGATCCGGAGCCGACGATGGCGTTCAGGGTCCCCGCCGCGACGCCGGCGACGAAGATCGCCAGGTCCTCAAGGACGCCCACGATGTCCCGTGTGTCCGTGCTGGCCGCCCATGGCCATGATCGTAGCCAGCGTCAGGACAGCTCGATCGCCTGGGCCGACCACCGGCCGAGGTGCCGGGTGACCCGCAGCGGGAGGCCGAAGCAGCGGGACAGGTGCCGCTCGGTGAACACCTCCTGCACCGGGCCGGCCGCCAGCACCGTGCCGCGGCGCAGCAGCATGGCGTGCGTGAACGCCGCGGGCACCTCCTCGACGTGATGGGTGACCATGACCATCAGCGGCGCGCGCGGGTCCACGGCGAGGCCGGCGATGCGCCGGAGCAGGTCCTCCCGGCCGCCGAGGTCCAGCCCGGCGGCGGGCTCGTCCAGCAGCAGCAGCTCGGGGTCGGCCATCAGCGCCCGGGCGATCTGGACGCGCTTGCGCTCGCCCTCCGAGAGCGTCGCGAACCGCCGCCGGATGAGGTGCGCGCAGCCCATGGCGTCCAGCAGCTCGACGGCGCGGGTCACGTCGAAGGAGTCGTAGTTCTCCGCGGTGCGCCCGAGTATCCCGTACGAGGCGGTCAGGACCAGGTCGATGACCTTCTCGGCGGGCGGCACCCGGTCGGCGACGGCCACGCTGGCCAGCCCGATCCGGGTCCGCAGGTCGGTCAGGTCGGCGTCCTCGAGCGGCTCGCCGAGGATCTCGACGCTGCCCGACGTCGGGGCCAGCATGGCCCCCGCGACCTGGAGCAGGGTGGTCTTGCCGGCCCCGTTCGGGCCGATGACCACCCAGCTCTCATTGCTGCGCACGGTCCAGTCGACGTCTCTGAGCAGCATGGACTTCTCGTAGCTGACCGCCACTCCGCGTAGCCGCAGCACTTCGTCTGACACGCTGCTCCCTTTCCACCTCGGCCGCCAACAGCATGAACCTACGGCATCGGGCCGCCCGGCACCGACGGCTGGGCCGGACGGGGGCGGCCCAAAAGTAACCGCAGCCCCGCGGCGGGGCGCCCGGCGGCTATCGGTAGCGTTGACTGCGCTATGTCACAGCCGCAGACCACCCTGCTCGTGACGCTGACCGGCCGCGACCGGCCCGGCGTCACCTCCCGGCTATTTTCCGCCCTCTCGGCCTACCCCCTGAGCGTCGTGGACGTCGAGCAGGTCGTGATCCGGGGCCGACTCATCCTCGGCGTCCTGCTGTCGTGCCAGGCGGCGCCCGACCTCACGGCGATTCACCGGCAGGTCACCGGGCTGGCGGCGGACCTGGGCATGGACGTGGAGATCACCATGGGGTCGGTCGAGCGGCCGCCGCGACGGCGGGGCACCATGCACGTCACCGTGCTGGGCCGCCCCCTGGCGCCCGCGGCCATCGCGGCCATCGCGGGCCGGATCGCGGCCAACGGCGCCAACATCGACCGGATCGGCCGGCTCGCGCACCAGCCGGTGACGTGCATCGAGTTTGACGTCTCCGGCGCGGACCCGGTGACGCTCCGCACCACGCTGGCCCACGACTCCGTCGGGCTCGGGGTCGACGTCGCGGTGCAGCGGGGCGGCCTGCACCGGCGGGCCATGCGGCTGATCGTGATGGACGTGGACTCCACCCTGCTCCAGGACGAGGCCATCGAGCTGCTCGCGGCCGAGGCGGGCTGCGCGGTCCCGGTTGCCGAGCTGACGGCTGCGGCGATGCGCGGCGAGCTGGATTTCGCCCAGTCCCTCCGGGACCGGGTCGCGCTGCTGGCCGGGCTGGAGGTCACGGTCATCGACAAGGTGCTGCGCGGCCTGCGACTGGCGCCGGGCGCGCGGACCCTGATCCGGACGCTGAAGCGGCTCGGCTACCGCTGCGGCGTGGTCAGCGGCGGCTTTACCCAGTTCACGGACTGGCTGACCACCGAGCTCGGCCTGGACTACGCGGCGGCCAACACGCTGGAGGTCGCCGACGGCAGGCTGACCGGCCGGGTCACCGGCGAGATCATCGACCGGCCGGGCAAGGAGCGCGCGCTGCGGCAGTTCGCGGCGGCCGCCGGGGTGCCGCTGAGTCAGTCCGTGGCGGTCGGGGACGGCGCCAATGACCTCGACATGATCGCGGCAGCCGGCCTGGGCATCGCCTTCAACGCCAAGCCCGTGGTCCGCAGCGCCGCCGACACCTCGGTCAGCGTGCCCAACCTGGACGCCATCTTGTACCTGCTGGGCATCTCCCGCCACGACATCGAGGCCGCGGACGCCGAGGACCTGGCCCTCGAGGACGAACAGCCCGTCGGCTAGCGGGCCGCGAGCTTCGGCGTCCAGTAGGCGGCCAGGTCACCGGGCCCGTCGGCGACCGACGCCCACGGGCCCGGGAGCGCAGCCACCGCGATGGCGGCGGTCGGGAACTCCAGCGGCTGCCCGGTGGCGTCCGCCGCCAGCCGGGCCATGGCCGGATTGTGGCCCACGCACAGCAGCGTGGTCACGTCCGGCGCCGTCGCCGCGATGATCTCCCGGATGGCCGCGGCGTCCGCCGTGTACAGGGTGTCGTCCAGGTTGGGCACGCTGACCTCGCGGCCGAGTTCGGCCGCCACCGCCTGCCAGGTCTGCAGAGTCCGGCGGGCCGGCGAGCACAGGACAGCATCCGGCTGCAGGCCGCGGCCGGCCAGCCAGTGGCCGGCCGCCGCGGCGTCCCGGTGGCCCCGCGCGGTCAGCGGCCGCTCGAAGTCCGGGCCGCCGGGCAGCTTTCCGGCCTTGGCGTGCCGCATCACGACCAGCCGCAGCGGCCCGGCTCCCATGGCCGGTCAGGCCGTGGTCTCAGCCGAGGCCTTGCCGGGCGCTTCCTCCTCGCCGGCCGCCGGGACGTCGGTGACGATGGTGCCCGTCCCGGTCCCGGCCGGGGCCGCCGTGATCTGGGCCGCCGCGCCGTCCGCGCCGTCCGGGCCGGCCGACCCGGCCTGGGCGCCGGTCGCCCGGCGCTTGGACACGACCACCGCGCCGACGATGATCGCGATCGCGGCGATCGCGACCCCGGCCCGCAGGCCGAGGCTGTGGCTGTACTTCACGACGCTGCTCGCGATCAGCAGCGAGACCAGGTTCATGACCTTGATCAGCGGGTTGATCGCGGGGCCGGCCGTGTCCTTGAACGGGTCGCCGACGGTGTCGCCGATGATGGTGGCCTCGTGGGCGGGCGAGCCCTTGCCGCCGTAATGCCCGTCCTCCACCAGCTTCTTGGCGTTGTCCCAGGCCCCGCCGGAGTTGGACAGGAAGACGGCCATCAGCGCGCCCGCCGCGATGGCGCCGGCCAGGAACGCCCCGAGCGGCGCGTAGCCGAACGCGAACCCGACGGCGATGGGGGCCAGCACGGCCAGCAGGCCGGGGGTCGCGAGCTCGCGCAGGGAGTCCTTGGTGACGATCTCGACAACCCGGCCGTACTCCGGCTTCTCGGTGAAGTCCATGATCCCCGGGTGCTCGCGGAACTGCTTGCGCACCTCGTAGACCACGCGCCCGGCCGCCCGGCCGACGGCCATGATGGCCAGGCCCGAGAAGAAGAACACGACGGCCGCGCCGATGATCAGGCCGAACAGCACGTTCGGCTGGTCAATGGACAGGCTGAACGTCCTGGCCGCCCCGCCGAGCGCGCTCTCGACCTGGGTGCGGAACGCGCCGAACAGGGCGGTCGCGGCGAGCACCGCGGTCGCGATGGCGATGCCCTTGGTGATGGCCTTGGTCGTGTTGCCGACCGCGTCCAGGCGGGTCAGCACCTGCGCGGCCTCGCCCTCGACCTCGCCGGACATCTCGGCGATGCCCTGGGCGTTGTCGGACACCGGGCCGAAGGTGTCCATGGAGACGATGACGCCGACCGTGGTCAGCAGGCCGGTGCCGGCCAGCGCGACGGCGAACAGCGCGATGGTGGCGTTACCGGTGCCCAGCAGGAACGCGACGTAGACGGCACCGCCGATCAGCAGGGCCGAGTAGACCGCCGACTCCAGGCCGACCGAGATGCCGGACAGGATGACGGTCGCGGGCCCGGTGCGCGAGCTCTCCCCGATGTCCTGGACCGGGCGGCGGTTGGTCTCGGTGAAGTAGCCGGTCAGCAGCTGGATGGCGCTGGCCAGCACCAGGCCGACCAGGACCGCGCCGATGGCCAGGTAGCGCGGGTTGCCGCCGTGGTTCAGGACCGCGGCCGAGGTGACGCCCGTGAGCCCGCTGAACTTGTCCGGCAGGTACACGAACGCCGCGACGATGACCAGGATGAGGGAGAAGACGGCCGAGACGAAGAAGCCGCGGTTGATGGCGGTCATCCCGCTGCGGTCGTTCTCGCGGGGCGCGACGACGAAGATGCCGAGGACCGCCGTCAGGACGCCGATCATCGGCACGATGAGCGGGAAGATCAGGCCCTGGTCGCCGAACGCGGCCTTGCCCAGGATGAGGGCGGCGACCAGCATGACCGAGTAGGACTCGAACAGGTCGGCGGCCATGCCCGCGCAGTCGCCGACGTTGTCGCCGACGTTGTCCGCGATGGTCGCGGCGTTCCGCGGGTCGTCCTCGGGGATACCCTGCTCGACCTTGCCGACCAGGTCGGCGCCCACGTCGGCGGCCTTGGTGAAGATGCCGCCGCCGACCCTCATGAACATGGCCAGCAGGGCCGCGCCGAATCCGAAGCCCTCCAGCACGCTGGAGGCGTTGGCCCGGTAGATGATCACGACGATCGCCGCGCCGGCCAGTCCGAGGCCGACCGTGAACATCCCGGCCACCCCGCCGGTGCGGAACGCGATCCGCATGGCCCGGCGCTCGCCGGACTCCTGGGCCGCGGCGGCCACCCGGACGTTCCCCCGGACGGCCAGCCACATCCCGGTAAACCCGGCCAGGGCCGAGAACAGGGCGCCGATCAGGAAGAAGAGAGAGCGCCCGATCCGGATGGACGCGCCGCCGTCGGCGGGGAGGATCAGGAGCAGGAAGAAGATCAGGACCACGAAGACGCCGATGGTCTTGAACTGGCGGCGCAGGTAAGCGGCCGCGCCTTCCTGGACGGCCTTGGCGATCTCCTGCATCTTGGGCGAGCCCTGGCTGGCCGCCAGTACCTCACGGACGAGAACGCCCGCCACGGCCAGCGCGAGCAGCGCGATCACGAGCACGACGATGACCCAGGTCAGGTTGGCGCCGGCTACAGTGACCGCTCCGCTCGCCACAGCGGGGTGGTTGAACATCTGTCCTCCTTGACAGGGGAAACACGACAAGGCCGCGCCGCTGCCGGAAGGCAAGGGCGAAGCGCACCGGCGTGGGCCCTGCGGGCAAGCAAGCTGGCGGCATGGCGCCACGGATCGGTGCCGGGGAGTCTACGCATCAGGGCAACTCGATGGTAAATCGGGTCCCGCTCTGAGCTAGCTGGCCGTCACGGCCGACGGCCAGCTCATCCGGATGCTCGTGCCCGCCGAGGTCTCGCTGATCTGCACGTCGTCGGCCAGGCCGGCGATCACCGCGATGCCGAAGCCCGGCGGGTAGGCCGGGCCGCCCTCGGCTCCGCCGCCCGCCATGCTGGTGTCGGTCACCTCGACCTCGAACCGGCCGGCCAGCTCGGTCAGCGCCAGCCGGACCGGCTCGGTCGGGCAGTGCAGCCGGTGCTCCTCGACCGCCCGGGAGCAGGCCTCGCCGACCGCCAGGCGCACTTCATCTAGCAGGGACTCATCCACGCCGCTGCGCCGGGCGACCGCGGCCGCGACCAGCCGGGCCGTCCGGACGTGGGCGGGGAGCGGGGTGAAACTGAGCTCGACCGTGGCCATCTCGGGGACTGCGCCTCGCCTACTTCTCGCTTCTCGGCCTACTTCTCGGACTTCCGGGCGGCGATGGCCTCGTCCACGGTCTCGTGGATGCCGAAGACCTTCGTGAGGCCCGTGATCCGGAAGATCTTCAGAATCCGCTCCTGCGTGCAGACCAGGTCCAGCGACCCGTCGTGCGCCCGGACCCGCTTGAGGCCGCCGACCAGGACGCCCAGGCCGGTCGAGTCGAGGAACTCGACCTTCTCCATGTTCACAACCAGCTGATAGAAGCCGTTGTTCACCAGGTCGATCAGGAGCTCACGCAGGCGGGGCGCGGTGTAGACGTCGATCTCGCCCTCTACGTCGACGATCTCGATTCCGTCCTTGCTGTGGTGATCCAGCTTCAGATCCACAAATCCTCCAGCGCCATGTATGGCTCTCGTATGAGCGCAAGCCTGCCCGCCAGCGCGTGCCGGCACGCTTGCTCCGTCGCGCATTCAACCACGCTCTGGGCTCATGTCTATACCAGATTGAGGTTAGAGGCACCTTGCCTCGTGATGACACACTGAAACCCGATGCCTACAGTCAAGCTACCGGTCCACGCCGACATCGCGCAGGCCCCCGCGGTCCGGGTTGGCCCCGTGTCGGCGGCCGCCGCCCCGCCGGACGCCGCGGCCGGGGGAGCCATTCCCGCCCAAGACCGGATTCTCCGCCGCGGCGCGCAGACCGGCCGGCTGACCCACGTGCAGGAAATCCCGGCCCGCCGCGGCCGGCGCGCCGCGTGGCCGCCGTGGGTCCCGCCCGACCTGGCCGGCGCCCTGGCCCGGTCCGGGGCGGAGCGGCCGTGGGCCCACCAGGCCCGGGCCGCGCGGCTGGCCCGGTCGGGCCGCAGCGTGATCATCTCGACGGGGACGGCCTCGGGCAAGTCCCTGGGCTATCTCGTCCCGGCGCTGTCCGCGGTGCTCGAGGGCGGGACCGCGCTGTACATCGCCCCCACCCGCGCGCTGGCCGCCGACCAGCTGCGCCTGGTCACCTCCCTCGGGCTGCCCGGCGTGCGCCCGGCCGTGGTGGACGGCGACACGCCGTACGCCGAGCGGGCGTGGGCGCGCTCACACGCGAACTACGTGCTGACGACCCCGGACATGCTGCACCACTCGCTGCTGCCCCGGCACGCGTACTGGGCCGGGCTGTTCCGCAAGCTCGGGCACGTCGTGGTGGACGAGTGCCATACCTACCGCGGCGTGTTCGGCTCGCACGTGGCCCAGGTCCTGCGGCGGCTGCGCCGGATCACGGCCTGGCACGCGGGCGGCGAGGCCGTGTTCCTGCTCGCCTCGGCCACCATCAGCGAGCCGGCCCGGTGCGCGGAGCTGCTGACCGGCCTGCGGGCGACGGCGGTCACCGGCGACAGCGCCCCCCGCGCGGCCCTCACCATCGGGCTGTGGGAACCCCCCATGACCCAGTTTCGCGGGGAAGCCGGTGCCCCGGTGCGGCGCAGCGCCGCGGCCGAGGCCGCTGACCTGCTGACGGACCTGGTCCTCGACGAGGTGCCCACGCTGGCCTTCGTCCGGTCCCGGCGCGGCGCCGAGTCCCTCGCGCTGGCGGCGCGCCGCCAGGTCACCGAGGCGGGCCGGGCCGAGCTGGCCGGCCGCGTCGCGGCCTACCGGTCGGGGTATCTCGCGGCTGACCGGCGGGCGCTGGAGGAGGCGCTGCGGGCCGGGACGATCACCGCGCTGGCCACCACGACCGCGCTCGAGCTGGGGGTCAGCATCGCCGGCCTGGACGCCGTGCTGATCGCGGGCTGGCCGGGCACCCGCGCCGCGCTGTGGCAGCAGGCCGGGCGGGCGGGCCGGGCCGGGCGCGGGGCGGTCGCGATCCTGATCGCGCGCGACGACCCCCTCGATACCTACCTGATCCACCACCCCGAGGCGCTGTTCGGCGCGCCGGTCGAGGCCACCGTCCTGGACCCGGCCAACCCCTACGTGCTCGCGCCGCACCTGTGCGCCGCGGCGGCCGAGCTGCCGCTGACCGACGCCGACCTGGCCGCCTTCGGCCCGGCGGCCGGGCCCGCCGCGGCCCGGCTGAGCCGCGACGGGCTGCTGCGCGCCCGCGGCGGCCGGTGGTTCTGCACGCGGCGGGGCGCCGTGGCGCGGACCGGCCTGCGCGAGTCCGGCGGCCAGCCGGTGCGGATCGTCGAGACGGCGACCGGGCGGCTGGTCGGCACCGTGGACGAGCCGTCCGCGCACGTGCTGGCGCACGCCGGCGCGGTGTACCCGCACCAGGGCGAGATGTACCTGGTGCGCGAGCTCGACCTGGCCGGCTCGGTGGCGCTGGTCGAGCCCGGCGACCCCGGCTACGCGACGTCGGCCCGCGAGGTCACCCAGATCGAGGTGGCGGCGCAGCACACGGCGCAGTCCTGGGGCGAGGCCCGGGTCTGCTTCGGCGACGTGCGGGTGACCCGCCAGGTCGTCTCGTTCGCCCGGCGCAGCCCCGAGACCGGGCGGACCCTCGGCACCGTGGCCCTCGACCTCCCGGCCCGGACGCTGGCCACCCGGGCCATGTGGTGGACCATCTCGCCGGCCCAGCGGGCCGCGCTCGCGGCGCAGGGCATCGACCTGGCCGGCGCCGCGCACGCCGCCGAGCACGCCTCGATCGGGCTCCTCCCGCTGCTGGCCTCGTGCGACCGGTGGGACGTGGGCGGCGTGTCGGCGGACCCGCACCCGGCCACCGGCCTGCTCACGGTCTTCGTCTACGACGGCCACCACGGCGGGGCCGGGTTCGCCGAGCGCGGGTTCGCCGTGGCGCGGCAGTGGCTGGAGGCGACGGCCCGCGCGATCGAGAGCTGCGCCTGCACCGCCGGCTGCCCCTCCTGCATCCAGTCGCCGAAATGCGGAAATGGCAACCATCCGCTGGACAAGCGCGGCGCCGTGGCCCTTCTGGACCTCCTGCTGCGCGCCGCCGCGGCACGCGGGCCGGCAACCTGAGGAAAAGGGGCGACCCCCGCCGGGGGGGAGAGCGGGGGTCGCCGTACGGTCCGACCCCGGGGGGGCAGAGTCGGCACCGATACGAAGAAAGCCTACGCGGGACCGGCCGAAGTTACCAGCGGGTCGGGGTGAACGGGGTTCGGGGGAAATGTCGCGGACCGCGTCCCCAGCCGGGCGCGGATCCGCTGACTGCGCGCCGGCCGGCCCGGCGGCCGGCCAGATCAGCAGCTCAGCGCATGCGATGACGGCCATCGATCAAGATCCGGCATCGGTCGGGGGGTTCCCCCGGACGCGGATCAGGCATAGAAAGAGGTCACGGACGGTAAACGTCCGGGCACGTCAGCCAGGTACCCACGCGCGACCAGCCGCGGGAGGCGTGCCGTGGCAGGCGGGGCCCGCTCGCGCGGGGCTCACCTGCCCGGCAGTGAAGGTGCACGCTTGGTAGCCCGGCCGGACGTGACCTGACGGGCGACGGCGCCCCGGCCCTGGGGCGCCGTTAGCCTTTTGCCCCGCTTTGCAGGGTTCTGCGCAGGCCGAAAAATGTTCTCATATATCCGGCCCGCCCGCGCATATCGCGCGTTTAGGACAGCCTCTGATCGCACTTTACGGCGGTCGTTCGCTTCGCTGATAACATGCAGCACTCCATGCCGTCCGGGCTGCGCTTCTCACCTTTTTCCCCGCTACCGGCACGCCGCCCAAGGCCCAGCCGCGGGTATGAGCAAGACTCGGACGTGAACATGAGCGATGAGGGGTGAGATCCATGGCCGAACCGGCCGGGCGGTACTCGGCAGGCGCCGCGAGCCAGGAGTCCGTGGGCGGTCTCGTGTCCCTGGCCGTCAAGGACATCACGCAGCTGATCAGGTATGAGCTCGACCTGGCCAAGATGGAGCTCAAGACCGACGTCCGGCGGATCGGGATCGGCGCCGCTCTTTTCGGCCTGTCCGCTTTCGTCGGCTGCCTGGTCCTGATGCTGCTGTGCTTCGCGCTCGCCTACGGCCTGATGGCCCTGGGCATCTGGGGCTGGGCCGCGTTCCTGATCACCGCGGGCACCTGTGTCCTGGTCGCCGCGCTGGCCGTCGGGGTGGGCATCCTGTCGGTCAGGAAGTTCGGCGGCCTGCCCCGGACCCGCCGGACGGTCTCCGATGACATCGCCATCCTGCGCCGCGGCGACGGGGCCGGCGCGCCGCCGCGCACTCCCGTGAAGTAGCCATGCCCGCGCACGGCGATGCCTCGATCTACCTCGACGGCCCCTGGTCCCACCGGGCCGTGAGCGCCAACGGAACCCGGTTCCACGTCGCGGAGAGCGGCGACGGCCCGCTGGTGCTGCTGCTGCACGGGTTCCCGGAGTTCTGGTGGACGTGGCGCGGGCAGCTGAGCTCGCTCAGCGCCGCCGGCTACCGGGTGGCCGCGCCGGACATGCGCGGCTACGGGGGCAGCGACAAGCCGCCCCGCGGCTATGACCTGATCACGGCGGCCTCCGACGCGGCCGGCCTGATCCGGTCCCTCGGCGAGGCCAATGCTATCGTCGTCGGCCACGACTGGGGCGGCCTGATCGCCTGGACCATGTCGGCCTATTTCCCGAAGGTCGTCCGGCGGCTGGCCATCGTGTCCGTGCCGCACCCGCTCCGGCTGCGCGCCGCCGTCCTGTCCGACCCGCTCGGGCAGGGCCGCAGCAGCGGCTACGCGCTCGGCTTCCAGCTCCCGCTGCTCCCCGAGCGCCAGCTGCTCCGCAACGGCGCGCAGCGGGTCGGCCGCATGCTGAACGCCTGGTCGGGTCCCGACTGGCCCGACCCCCGGACCGAGCTCCGGTACCGCAACGCCATGCGCATCCCGCACGTGGCCCACTCGGCCCTGGAGTACCACCGCTGGTTCCTGCGGTCCCGGTTCCGCCCCGACGGCCTGCGGTACGCCCGGGTCATGCGCAAGCCGATCCAGGCCCCGACCCTGCACCTGCACGGCGCGCTGGACGGCTGCGTCCGGCCCAGCGCCGCCCGCGGCTCGGGCATGTACGTCGAGGCGCCGTACCGGTGGCGCCTGCTGGACGGCGTGGGCCACTTCCCGCACGAGGAATCACCCGACCGCTTTGACAGCGAGCTGCTGTCCTGGCTCGCCGACCCCGAGCCAGAACGCTAGTCCGTGCCGCCCGCCCAGCACCGGCCGGAGGCGGCCGCCCGTGACGCGGTCGGACGGGACGCCGCCGGACGGGACCGGGACCCGGCGGGGCGGGCCCGGAACGCCCGGCCGCGAGACGGCCTGGGTCGCCCGCTGCCGCGCGGCGCGGACGGCGAGCCGCCGGTGCCCGACGCGCCGGCGCTGGCCCCGGCGGCGGCCCTGGAAGCGGCGCAGCGGCTGCTGGATGCCGGGCGCCCCTTTCATGCCCATGAGGTCCTGGAGGCGTCCTGGAAGGCCGCTCCGCCTGCAGAACGGGACCTGTGGCAGGGCCTGGCCCAGCTGGCGGTCGGCCTGACCCACGCCCGGCGCGGCAACGCCGCCGGCGCGGCCGCGCTGCTGCGCCGGGGCGCGACCCGGATCAGCGCGTACCGGGTCGGCGGCGGCGCGGGCGGTGGCCGTCCTGGCGGCGGCCGTCCGGGCGGCGCGGGGACGTACGGCGTCGACCCGGCCGCGCTGGCGGCGGCGGCCGCCGGGCTGGCCGGGCGGATCGAGTCCGGCGGCCTGGACGGCCTGGCGCCCGGCGAGCTGGACCTCCAGCTGCGCGCGGCGTCGGGCCAGTCGCCGGACTAGGTCAGCGGTTCGGATTACCCGTCGATATTGGGGGGTGATCCGAACCACTGATGACTACCTCATGGGGGCGGCCGTTCGGTGGACCCCGGATGGCCCGCTGGGGGCTCCGCGGCGGGCGGTGCGGGGCGGTT
>Ga0193728_1000994_pt1 | contig 14147 bp, 12 predicted proteins | sample U1c1metaG_FD_143037 | JGI IMG/M metagenome (GOLD analysis project Ga0193728, IMG submission 143037) | Soil microbial communities from a riparian zone of the East river system, Colorado, United States - U1c1 | ecosystem: Environmental > Terrestrial > Soil > Riparian zone | place: USA: East River...
ACGTAGTGCAGTCGCTGGTCACCGATATCGGCGTAGCCATCGCGAAGTTCGGTGCCTTCGGCCATGATCATCGCCCCCGTGGAACTAGCTTGCCCCAAGTACCAGAGGGTGCCCGCGAACAGGCTGGTTGAACCCGCACGCGGGCGCTAACCGGGTTCCAGCAGGGGACCCAGCCGCGTGTCAAGGGCGTCCTGGGCGAGGCAGCCGCCTCCGCGGCCAGGACCGACGCCTTCCTCGGCGAGCGTTACCGGCGGATCTCCCGCCGCCGCGGCAAGCTGCGGGCCCTAGTCGCCGTCGCCCGCTCCATCCTGGTCATCGTCTCACTGGCACCTGCATGCCGACCCCGTCGCCCGCTTCAGTGAGCTGGGCGCCGGCTACTACTCCAGCCGCATCGACACCGTCCGCAAGGCCCGCAACCACGTCCGCCAGCTGGAAGCGCTGGGCTACACCGTCACCCTCGCCCAGGCCGCCTGACGAAATCAGCAGACTGCCCGCCGGTCTCCGGCTGGGGTTCGCTGCCCGGGGGAGGAGGGGCCAGGGGCGAGTACCTCGCGCTTCACTGTCTGCTCGCCCGCTCCAGGGCTGGTGGCGGCCACGACCGGGTACGCGGTGCACGCCGAGCACGGCCTGGAGGCTGCCAACCTGCGTCTGCACCTGGCCCGCGACGCCGGGACAACGCCCACCGCCTACCGGGCCGCCTACCAGGGCCGCCAGCCGGTACGCTGACCTGCCGGGGGCGTTCACGCAGTCCGGAACTTGCCGACTGGCTGTGAATCACTCAGAGCGCCTGGCATAACCCAGGACTGAACCGGCGCTACGGCGGGAGCTGCCGCAGTCAGCGGGCGTCATAGATCGCAACCTGCGCGCTGGGGGAAACCGCCTGGTGCGCATAATGTACTGCTCCATGCGACGATCGGTTGAGCCGCCATCGCCCGTCACCCAGCATGACGGGCGATACCGGCTAGGCCCGATCAGGTGAAGCCGACGTTCAGGAAGAAGTGCCCGAGCCTCAGGTTGAGTGCGCCGCCGCCGGCCCAGTGCACGATGAACGCCAGCAGGATGATGGCCAGGATTACGACGACCACCCAGAAGAAGAACACGATGATGCCGGGGACGGTACGCCCGGCTACAGTTCTCGCTCTAGCCACGGCCCTCAGGTGCCCACCGCCGCCCGACTTATTCGGCGGGTGGTTACCGGGACGACGGCCACGCCCGCGACATAGACCGCGTCGACGCAGTGGGTCCGTCGCGTCTCAGCCGTTGAGGGGCTCCGGCTGCGGCCTGGGAGAACTGGGAGGTGATCGGTCTGGCACCAAGACGCGTCGACCATTTCGGAAGACAGCTCTGCTGCCCCCAGATTCGCTATGGAAACACGCCGCCCGCGGCAATGGCGGATGAGCGTGAGCCCGGCCGGGCGCCGTCAGCTCCAGCGTTGTGCGCTGGTGCCGCTGAGCGAGCCGGCGGCCTCTGGGATGACGCAAAAACAGCTTCCGGCCGATTCGCACCTGACCGTCAAGAACGTTCACGCCAACCTGGATGCCGATAACGCGCGCCGAGCCGTCCTGCGCGCTCGATGGTGTCCGGCGCTGGCGAGGGCCCGGGCCTGGCCGAGCCGGTCGCCGAGGCGCAGGAACAAGTCCAGGGCCTGGCGCTGGTCAGCAGCGGCGGCCGCGTAGTCCCCGGTCAGCCGCCGCACCCAGCCGAGTTCAGAGAGCGCGTCGGCCTCGTCGTTCGTGGTCAGCGCACTAGCCATGACCAGCACGTCAGCGACGATGATCGCCCAGCCGCGGGCCCAGCCCGATTTGGGCCCGAACGCCCTGCTCGCCCAGGTGAAGGTTGTGCCGCAGTCGGGGTCGGCCTTGTTCAGTTCCCGGTAGCCGATCGAGGCCAGCAGCATCGGAACAAACGCCACAAAGTTACGGCGGGGCCGGCCCGCCGAACCACCGCCACCACGAACACCAGCGTGGCGGCGGTGCTGTACGCGGGGGTAGGAGCATCGAGATCGCCCGCTTCGAGTGAGGACAACTCGCCCGCTCAGGCGTGATCGTTGAATGCAAGGTCACAAGGCACGGAGATGCGACGCGGCTCTCCCCGCGCGCCTTGAGGTGATAGCGGAATGACGACTGCCAGAACGATCTTCAATGAGATCTTCGCCAATGACGAGGCTTTCCAGTTTTTTTGCTCGATCGCTGCCAGCGGCGAGGCGCAGGGCGGCTGGGAGAACGGCCGGATCGCTGCGCTCGCGCCCAGACCGCAGCAGGACCTGGCGCCGAAGATTGCCCGGCATGGCGCCGACGAGGACAAGCACGGCCGCATCTTCAATGCCCTGATGCGCAAGCGCGGCCTGCAGCCGGTTGCCGTGCCCCCCGAGACGGACTACACGATGCGGCTGGAGTCAGCCGGCATCGGGCTGGCCCACAGCCGGCTGCGTGCCGACCAAAAGCTGACCGAACAGGACATCGTCGCCTATCTGGCCCATAGCCGGGTCACCGAGCAGCGCGCCTCGGAGCAGATGCAAGCCCTGCGCAAGTCTGCCGGCGACCGGCCGGACATCGGTCGCGCCGTCCAGATGATCTCCAACGACGAGGACAACCATCTGGCCTACTGCCACGAAGAACTATTGCGGCTTGCCAGTGCCGGGCACGCGGAGTTCATCCAGCGCACGCTGCGGACGACCGCGCTGGCCGAGATCGCCATCTACCGCGACGTCAGCACAGCAGTCATGACTCACCTGGGCCGGATCTTGGGCTGGTCCAGGACAAAGTCAGCCCTGCTTGCCGCAGGAATCCAGGCCGTGTACCTCTACGAGCGGCTGGGCGGCTGGCGACGGATGGTGTCGCTGCGCACGCCTGCCCGGCACAACGCGCTCGGCGGCCCGGCACCGGCACACAGCACATACACCTAGCGACTGGCCAGCGCGCCGCAAGAGCCTGGCATCGGCCCGCTGGCGTTCCGCAGCACGGGCGGCACAGCGCTGGTATGGGTGGACGCTGATCGCGCATCTGGGCCCGCCGCACGATGCGCGATCCATCGCGTGGCCACGTCGGGAGTTCCCGGGACCTTCGAGCATGGCCGCCTCGGCGTCCAGCGCGTTGAGGCCAGATTCATCTCCGCTGCAAGGCGCAAGTGTCACTTGCCGACGATGTCAGTATTACACCCCACCTTGCCCAGGGATCTCCGACGGCATACCGTTCTCCACCGGAGTCAGGCCGCTCGCATTGGGGAGACTCGACGAGCACCCGGTGATGCAGGCCGGCGAGTACCGGGCGGGATAGCGGCCCGTCAACGGGCACCAGCAGGTCGGCGGGTATAGCGCGACCCGTATGCCGTTGCGTGTGAGGCACCCGGTCGGCGGCCTCGCCGCCGATGCGGATGCGGACCGGGGGCCACCGGCCAGGATGTCCGCGGATATCGCTCCCCGATCCGCGGCAGCTTCCGGAACGACTGGACGCTCTGGCCGGCGAGAGCACGTCGCGGCGGGCCGGAGCGCCGACGAGCCCACGGAGGCAGTACGGCAGGTATGGCCGCGGCGGGCCCGACCTGCCGTGACCCCATCCTCCACCGCCACATCATGCGCCGCGTGGACTACGCACTGTTCGTGGTGACTGCCCCGTGGAGCGACCCGAGCTGCGACCTGCGGTCGGCGTGCCGTGCTCTTGCGTCACTGTTGCGGCTAGTGATTGCGTAAGAGTGAGCTACGTGCACGTGGCAGGGGGATCCGGGGGGTTCAGATGAGCGTAGGAAGGCGGGCCGCTGAGATTCTGGCCGGGCGCTGGGCCAAGTGGCTGGTGATGGGCTTCTGGGTGGTCGTGGTCATAGTCGCGTTCCCGCTGTCGTCGAAGCTCACTGGTGCGGAAGAGAACGAGGCTAAGGCGTGGCTGCCGGCCAACGCCGAATCGACCAAGGTTCTCGACGTCCAGTCACGCTTCCAGTCGCCTAACATCTTCCCCGGGGTCATCGTCTATGAGCGCGCCTCGGGCCTGACGGCAGCGGACCGCGCCAAAGCGGCCGCGGACGCCCGGAAGTTCGCCGACGTTAATCGTGTCCTCCCCAGCCGGATCGTTGGCCCGATCCCGTCGGCCGACGGTAAGGCAATCCAGACCATCGTCCAGGTCAACCTGGGCGATGAAGGGTGGGACAACGCGGGGAAAATCGCCGACTCCATCAACGCGATCATCCACTCGGACGCGAACGGACTGAGCGCACACATCACCGGCCCGCTCGGGAACGCGGCCGACAACAGCGAAGTGTTCGCGGGGATCGACAGCACGCTCCTGTACTCGGCCCTGGCGGTCGTCATCGTGATCTTGCTGGTCACGTACCGGAGCCCGGTGCTGTGGCTGCTGCCGGTGATCTCGTCCGGGGTGGCGCTGATCATCGCGCAGGCGGTGGTCTACCTCCTTGCCGCGCACGGTGGCCTCACGGTCAATGCGCAGAGCGCCGGCATCCTGCTGGTGCTGGTCTTCGGCGCCAGCACCGACTATGCGCTGCTGATCGTCGCGCGCTACCGGGAGGAGTTGCGCCGCCACACCCTCCGCCGCGAGGCGATGGCGGAGGCGCTGCGGCGCGCGGGCCCGGCGATCATCGCGAGCGCTGCTACCGTCATCCTTGCCCTGCTGACGCTGTTCGCCGCGGAACTGCAGTCGACCAAGGACCTGGGTCCGGTGCTGGCCATCGGTGTCACGGTCGGCCTGCTCGTCATGATCACCCTGTTGCCAGCACTGCTGGTGACCTTCCCCCGGGGGCTCTTCTGGCCATACCGGCCCACTTACGGTTCCGCCGAGCCGACGACGCGGGGACTGTGGGCGCGGGTGGGCTGGAGCATCGCCCCCCGGGCGCGGCTGATATGGATCATCACGGCCGTGATCCTGGGGGTCATGGCTCTCGGGCTGACCGGCCTCAAGGCGCATGGCCTGACGAATGCGGATTCATTCCGCGGTCAGCCTGATTCCGTCGCCGGTGAAAAGGTGCTCGCCCGGCATTTCAGCGCGGGCTCGGGCACTCCTGTCATCGTCGTCGGCAAGGAGAGCGCAGCTGTCCAGCTGCGGAGCGCCTTCGCCGCCTCCACCGGCATCACCGACGTGACCCCACCACAGGCGCGGGCCGGCTACGCCTACCTTGAAGGCACGCTGACCTCGCCGCCCGACAGCCAGGCCGCGTACTCCACGATCGACCGGGTCCGGTCCGCGGTGCACGCCGTTCCCGGCGCCGAGGCCCAGGTGGGCGGTAACACGGCGATCAACCTTGACGTGGCGGACGCCTCCGCGCACGACCGTGACCTGATCATCCCGCTCATCCTGGCCGTGGTGCTCATCATCCTGGCGTTGCTATTGCGGGCGATCGTGGCGCCGCTGATCCTGGCCGCCACGGTGGTGCTGTCGTTCGCCGCCGCCCTGGGCGTCAGTGCCTTCTTCTTCAACCACGTGTTCGGGTTCGGCGGCGCGGATACCGCGTTCCCGCTGTTCGTCTTCGTGTTCCTCGTCGCGCTAGGTATCGACTACAACATCTTCCTGATGACCCGGGTGCGGGAGGAAGCGAAACGGCGTGACGCGCGGCGCGGCGCGATCGTCGGGCTTGCCGCGACCGGCGGGGTAATCACCTCAGCTGGTTTCGTGCTCGCCGGCACCTTCGCGGCCCTGGCCACGATCCCGGCGACGTTCCTGACCGAACTGGGTTTCGCGGTCGCGTTCGGCATCCTGCTCGATACGATCGTCGTGCGCTCCGTGCTGGTCACCGCGCTCAATCTGGACCTCGGCCGGTGGATGTGGTGGCCCAGCAGCCTGGCACACAAGCCAGACCCGGCACCAGCCGAGCTCAGCGAGGAACGCGCCGCTACCATGACCCCTGGCTGACCGGTCATGGCGAGCGTGAGCCAGCAGCGGCGAGCACATCGCGGTCGATCTGGTCCGGTTGGCCGTCGGCCCGGAGACCACCGTGTTGCGGCCTGGACCGGTGAGCGTTTCTGGACCGACGCGGACGGCCGAGGCTGCTCGCTGAGCAGCCTCAGAACCGCGAGCTAGCGAGTCATCTCGGGCGACCCCGCGCGGACGTCGGCCGCGGCGGCTGCCATGCGCTCGCCCTTCCGTCGCTGGCTGGCGCCGAAGCCGACCGTCCAGGCCGGCAGGACGGCCGCGCAGATAAAGGGCATGACCTTGGATATGGCCAGGGCGGTTCCGGTCGAGGTGTTGTAGACGATCACGACCCGCAGCACGGCCTCGGCCAGGAATCCGGCTCCCCATACGACCGTGATTATCCGGAACACGCGCCGGAAGCCCGCATCACCCCAGAGCGTGGTCATCTCGTGCCCCTTGGCGGTCTCCGGTCCGGTGACCCGGCCCGCCATCGCGCCGGCCACGATCCCGGCGAGCACCAGCGTGCCGATGACGTCGAGGCGCCGCTTGCGGATCGCGCTCGCGATCACGGCCGCCGCCGGGAAGATCCCGCTGAGCGCCAGCGCGGTGACCGCCGGCAGCCCGGCTGAGCGCAGCAGGCTGTAGGCCGCGAGCGGAGCGGCAACGTCGAGGACGACGATCGCCGCGAGCGACCGCAGCCGGCCGTCCCCGGACGGGCGCTGCGGAGTTCGAGCACATCCTGCTCGGTTTGATCTGCCTGCAGCCATCGTCGGGCTATGACCTGAAGCGAAGGTTCGCGCTCACGCCGATCGGCATCTACCAGCCCAGCTCGGGGACGCTCTATCCGGCGCTGCGGCGCCTGGACCGCATGGACCTGGTCCGGGCCCAGGACCAGTCCCGGCCAGCTGGCCAGGCGTCCCGGCACCGCCGCGGCTACGAGTCGACGCCGGCCGGCCGGGCCGCTCACCTGAGCTGGCTCCGCGCGCCCGTCACGCCGGCCACGGTCGCTCGCGATCTCGGCCTGCATCTCATGCGCTTCGTGCTGATGGAGCATCAGCTTCCGCCCGAGGACGTGCTCGCCTTCCTGCACGACCTCGCCGGGGCGCTGGCGGCGTTCACCGCGGGCATGGAGCGTTACGCCGCGGCCGACACCCCGCCGGGCCACGAGCACGCTCGACTTGCAGTCGAGCACGGCCTGGCCACCCACCGGGCGAGCCTGCGGTGGGTGGCGCAGGCGATCAGGGCGCTCTCGGATCCGGGTGGCGCACCGGATCCGGCCGGAACACCGGCCCCGGCGCCCGGGTCACCCGGCCGCGGCTAGATCACCACCCTGGTGCTCGGCACCGTGCCGCCGACCCGGGGATCGGGCGCGGACCTTCCGCAGAAGAGCACACCGCCCCAGACCGACGTGATCTGCGCGGCGATCACGCCGCCCGCGCCTGATCCCGCAGCCGCACGGAACGGCGGTTCGCGGATGCGGGCAGGCATGCGCTCCTTGTGACTGGCGGCCTGGCGCCGGCCGCCTGGCCGGGCGTGCCTGGCCAGGCGGCGCAGTTGGCCATCCGGGCCTATCTGGCGGTGCCGGCGACGTAGGCGGCGACGATTTAGGTGGCGTGCCGGTCGAGGGAGGCCCTGGCCCGGTCGTAGCGCATGGTGGTCCGCGGGTCGGCGCGGGAGGCGGCTTCCTGCACATCCCGGAGGGGCACGCCGGCGTCCAGGGCGGCCATCGGGCTCCCTCCTGCTTGGGGTGACTGAGGCGCGAGATGAAATGGCGGATGTGCCTGGCGTGGTTGTCGGCGCTCCTGGGAGTCGACCAGACTTGCATGCGCTGCTCCGTGCCCTGCGCCGCTGGGTGGATCGGCCGGATGACGGGGAGGTCACCGCGACCAGGGATATAGGCCACAGGCTCATCGCCTCGAACAAACGGGCCCGGCACGATTACACGATCATGAGGACATACGAGGCCGGGATAGTCCTGATCGGTAACGAGGTGAAGTCCCTGCGCGCCGGCCACGCGTCGCTGGCCGGCGCGTTCGTCCAGGAGGACGACGGCGAGCTGATGCTCCACGGCCTGCACATCCCCGAGCACGCGTACGGCCGCCACGGCACCCGCGCTCTCCACCAGCCCCGGCGTACCCGCAAGCTGCTCCTGCACCGCAGCGAGATCGACAAGATCATCGGGAGGCTGGGCGACGCCGGTGTCACGCTCGTGCCGCTGTCGCTGTACTTCCAGGACGGCTGGGTGAAGGTGGAGATCGCCCTGGCGCGCGGTCGGCGGTCCTTTGACAAGCGGCAGGCAATCGCCCAGCGGGACGCCGACCGGGAGATTGCCCGCGAGCTCAGCGATCGGCTGCGTGGTCGGCGGCGACGGGCCCGCGGGTCGAGCTGAGAGGCCGAGAGAACGGACAACCGCCCGACGGCCATGACGTGATCCGCGATTATCTCCGCGCCGAGGCCGCGAGACTCTTCCCGCCGCCCGCACAAAGGCGAGTCGGCAAACGGGACACGAGATGACTCCGCTGGACTGCCTTGGACGGGTACCGAGTCGCCTCAGCGCGGTGATCTGGGCGACTCGTTCGGCACGGACACCGGGCGGACGACACGCGGCTCTCACGCCGCTAGAAATGACACCACCGCAGGTTCTCGGCTGTCCGGACCGTTTTTCTCTGTCCCGCCGTGCGTCAACTTGTATCGCTACGGATCGGCGTGTCGCGGGGTCCACGGACATATAGCGGACAGCGTCCGGTCGTTGGGAGCGGTGCGGTGAACCGTCGGCTTTCACGGACGCCACGGACAGGGTCCGCCGGGGGCGTTCCTGCTTGAGATCGTCGCAGAGTCGACCATAGAAGCCGGCTGCCGCGGCCGCCCGAGCGGCGCCAATCTCCTCGTCGCTGTGCCGCAGCCGGTCGATCATCTGCCGCTCCAGGCGAGTCGCCGACGCAGCCGTCGCCGCGGTCGGTCGGGTGGGCTCATCCGCCGGGCGGACGATATCTTCTGGCCGGGCAATCGTCCCTTCGGCCAGTTTGGGCCGGCCGGTCAGCTTGAGCTGAGGAGCCCCAGCTCAGGCGCACCTTCCTTCGCATCCCGCCGCTTCGGCCGCGGTGAGGGCCACGGTTAGCAATGCACGAAGGCTGCCTGTCCGGTCGTCGGTCGGCTCAGGAACGGGGCGCTGCCTGGCCATGTAAGGGCCGCTGTAGTGACGGTGCCGTTGGCGTTCACCCGGACAACGGGCACTGGCCTGCCTGTCGGGTTGCCGTCGGAGGCGAACGCTATCCAGCCGCCCGCGCCTGGCAGGGCCTGCGTGCAGGCGAACTGGTGGATCACGCCGGTCTGCGATTCGGGATCGGCCAAGACCAGGCTGTCATCGCGGATGGCGGCAATGGCCGTGATCGCGGCGTCGTGGGTGAGGATCGCCTGCCCGCTGTCCAGGTCCGCCGGGTCGAAGTTGAGCGGGGTGGCGTTGTCGTTCTGCTGGAGCCTGTAGCGCGTGCAGGGCACCATGTTGCCAGTAAATGCGGCCCAGAACTGGTCATAGTTAGCCTTGGCTGCTGAGCCTGGGCATGCCGTGCCCCACATGTCTGGGCTGGCCAGAGAGGTGTAGGCCAGTGTCATCTTCCGGGCCGCGATGGCGTTCGTGATGACCGAATAGCCGATGCTGGAGGAGGCGTCGTCGCCGGAGACGAGATTCAGGCGAGGCACCGACGAGCACGCAGCGCCCTGCACCCAGGAGTTGACGAAGAGCGGAAGGTCGTAGCCTCGGCCGGCGAAATACACCAGGGACGGGTCATCCTCGCAGAGGCGATTGTCCAGCAGGTTGAACTGCTGGTCCAGGTCCCGTTGACGGGTGACGCCGGGCGGGACGCTGGCCGGCGAGATGTAGGTCAGTACCTTCACCGTCCTGCCCGGAGCGGGGAGCAGTCGCCTGGCCTGCTGGTACAGCGTGCTGGTGTAGTCGTCACCCCTGACTGTGTCGGCCACGATCACGATGGTGGCCGGGCGGGGCCGCAGGCCAGAGATGTACTGGGCCGCCCCGGCAACGGTCACGGAGTTAGGCGGCGAGACACGGAAGAAGTCGGGGATCTGCCTGCCGGTGGCTGGGTTGGTGTTCATGGAATCCCCGGTCACCGTTGACCCGATGACGGGCAGGTGTGCCTCCGACGACAGCAGCGCCGCGGCGCTGCGGGTTTGCGCGGTGCTCTGTCCGAGGCCTATGACCGAGGAGATGCGCTGCGCGGCAGCGTTCGCCGTGATCTGGCCTATCGCCTGGCGCCATGACCCGTACCTGCTGCCCATGTTGCCTAGGTATAGCTTGACGTCCCGGCCGCCACCCAGCGCCGCGGTGTTGTTCGCGCGCCAGACGGCCGTGATCGCGCCCTCGATGTTCGGGTACAAGGCGCTGTAGGTGATCGTGTCGACGTTGGCTGCCGGGGAGAGATCGAGCAGCAGGAGGATGCTGGAGTAAGGACCACGCACGTCGCTGTCAATCCTGGCGACCTGGGCTTCGAGTGTCCTCATCCGGGCCGGATCATGCGCGGTGAACGGGGTTCCGTCGAGGTTTACGCCGACGCAGGCCGCGGGCGACCCGGCGGCGGTCATGCCGGCGCCGCATGTCAGTGCGGGCGGGAAGGCAAGAGGGTAGCTCCAGACTCCGGCCGAGGTCAGACCAGCCAGTAGGGCCAGCGAGGCCAGGACGGACAGCGCGGGATGCCGTCGCGGCCACCGCGCACGTGAGACGGCCATGGACATGTCAGCTCCTGGCATTCGCGGTCGGCTGGACGGGAATCAGCTCGGCTGCAGCGCGAAAGCGCGCGGCGGCCTGGTCTAGTGCGCTCACGTCGAAGCGAGCGGAGATATGTGACAGGCGCTCGAGGCTTTTCGCGATCTCCTGGTGCCGCTGAGCGCTGCACTCAGTGAGGGGATCGCGGTACAGCCAAAGGAGAGCGAGGAGTTTCGCCGTGACGACGTGGACAGCGCTGCCGCCATCGGTCGGCCCGTGCTCCAGGAGGTCGCGGTAGGCAGACTCGGCGCTCTGGCCGACCAGAATGGGGCATGGCGCGGAAGCCACGTAGTCCAGCGTGCTGATCCATGTCCAGTGGTCGTTGAGATCGAAGCGCTTGGCGAGCACGCCGGTCACTTGCCCGAACAGGTTAAGCGCCAGGCTGTAGAAGAGCTCGCGGTCTGTCGGATCCGGCATGGCCGGAGTCGGCTCTCTTCCGGCGGCGGTGGCGCCGCCGGTCGGCGCGGATCCGGGCTCGCGGTCGGCAGGATCATCCGCCGCGGGAGTTCCCGGCTGCCCTGGCGCTTTCCCTTGATTGGCGAGCTGGCCGAACAGGACTGGCCATGCTGGCTGCAGCCCGGCGGGATGACCGTTGTCAGTCGCGGGCTCCCGGAGCAGGCGCCTCGTGACTGTGTCCGGTCCGCCGATGAGGCTGTCGCCAGGTTCCGCGAGGGCCGGGACAGGGGCCACGGACGGGTCGCTGGCCGGCACCATTGTCACGGCTGCGGCTGCCAGCAGGCAGCGGGCCAGGGCCAGCCAGGGGTGCAGGACGGCGGACGGTACCGCGTCTGCATTTACGAGTTCCCAGATCGGTGATGGCTCGGCGGCGAACGTGCTGACCCACAGGTGCTTTTGGAGCAGCCGCAGGGCCGGAGCGAGCTCAGGCATGGCGTCGGTCAGCAGCCGTTCGTCCTTTTCTGGCCAACGATCGGTCAGGTAGGCAGCCGCCTGAACTGCGGCGGGGATCGCCTGCCAGGGCGGGGCTGTTACCGGCAGTTGCTTAGTCAGGTAGTTCGCCATCCAGCGCTGCCACAGCGGGGCGCTCTGGCCGTCCGCGCGGTCGGCGAGTAGCAGGGTCTTTGGGGCGACTGGGCCGAGGGCGTTCAGGTCCGCTATGGCGCCGGGATGACCGCCGGTGAGCCTGGCGACTACGTGGCAGTATTCGGGTCCTATGCCGTCGGCAGCCATCTTGGCGGCGTCATCCTGGCCAAGCGGGTCGAGCCAGGCTGGATACCAGCACGCAGATGTGTCCCCAGACGCCAGGCCGGCAATGCTGCCTGCCGCCCACAGCTCATGCGTGGCCTGGGAGGACAGCGGGATCTGCCGCTGCGCGGTTGCGTGCGGCGTGGCGCGCCAGGGCTCGCGCCAGCGGCCAGTCCAGCGGTCGTCCCACTCATGGCAGGCGGCGACCACCAGCAGCGGGTCGAATTCCGGGCCTTCCAGATGGTCCCCGCTGGCCCGCCGCGCGCGGGCCTGGGCGAGTAGGGCCAGGAACTGCTTTCCGGCAGGTGCCTGAGCGCCGTCTATCAGCAGAACCCAGGCATGGTCATGCTCGCGGTTCCGCTTCCCGTCCCGCGGGACCCGGCACTGGCAGTCCGCGCGCCGGGCTGGATGCCGGCGCAGGTTGTCCTGCGCGTCGGCCAGGAAGGCCTCCATGAGAGTGGCATGCGCCGACTCCTTTCCCTGGCTGAGCCTTATGAGAGCGTCGAGAGTCCGCGCGGACTGGGCTTGCGGCAGGCTGCGAAGCCATCTGAGCGCATTGTGCACGCCGCCAAACCGTGCTGATCCCTGCAGCAAGGCGCCGATCGCCGGCCGGGCGGTCTTGCGGAATTCCTGCAGGGCGTCGCCCGCGACAGGCTGAGAGGCTAACTGGCTCAGCGCAGCCGCCACGGCCAGGGATGTGTTAGCGGCTTTTTCCACCTTGGCCGCCGCGCGGCCGTTCTGTGTATTGCGGACGTACTGCTTGATTAAGCTGGAGATCTGGTCGCGGGCCTGGGTCCGGTCGCTGTCCAGCTTCTCGGCGAGCGCCAGCGTGCTGAGATTGAAACGGTGGAACGTTGGGTCGCGCGGCAGGTTTATCCAGCTGCGTTGCATGTCAAAGACAAGAGCGCTCATGGCCTGGATCGGATCGAGGTTCTTAGCGCCAAGATCACGTTTGGCGTGCACAACGGTGCCGCCGCAGGCACGGTCAAGCGCTTTTAGCATCTCGCTCTTGCCCGCGCCACGCGGACCCAGCAGCGCCACGATCGGCTCGGGCTGGTCATCCTGCCGCCAGAGCATCCGGCGTAGGAACACCTGAGCTTCCGAGTCCCAGGGAAGTGCCATATTATCATCAGCTCCCACGCCCCTCCGTCAATGCACAGAGGGAAGCTAGCACGACGATTCCGTCGGCGCGTGCGACTTGACAAATCGCGATAGCCGGTCCAGTTGACGACAACGTGACCTGGTCTCTCTGGTCTCTGAATTCCTGAACTACGCACTGACATATTTATAAATAAAGCGAACTTATACCCAGTTAATGGCTGTTTGTGCCCGCGGTGCTGGCCGAGCAGGCGATGGGCAGGATGCGCTGCGATTGCGCTGGAAGGGCGCTTCGGCGATCATCATGCCCTGACGTGCCGGCTGCACCTGGACCACATCGGCCACCTCGAGGAGATGACCGCGAAGCTGGACGCGCAGATCGAGGCAACGCGCCGAAGGCGACCGCGGGCGCGCAGCTGGCCGTAACCCAGGTCAAGGTCAGGTGCAGTGGCTGGTCTTGGCGGTAATTCTGGCCGGTCTCGCTGAACGTCTGGTGCGGGCTAGCCGTAATAGATCCGTGTCCGTCCAGGGCACGGGCGCTGTCCAGAGTGCGGCCGGGAGACCGATTTCTGGCGGGGCAAGAGGAGGCTGCTGTGGCCGGTAAATCGGCCACGTTGCGGGACCTGGTGAAGCAAGAGCGGCCGACGCGATCCAGTCGATGACCAGGGAGAAGATGGCGGCGGCCGACGCTCACCTCGAGGCCGACCCGGGCGGCCGGGCCGGCGGGCTGCTGGCGCCACCTGCTCCGCGCCTCCCAGACAGACATACGCCCCCGCCTGGGAGGCGCGGTCGTCCCTGAGAACCTGTTCCCGATAAGGCTAATGCGACATGAGCTATAGCGAACATGATGACTTCTGGGGCGACGAGCCACGGGACGACGGGTTCTGGAAGGAGCCGTGGAAGGTTCTGGCCGCCCGACGGGGCCGGCACGCAGCCCGGCCCCGTTTTGCGCGGCGAGTAACCGTGCTGGGCGTGCTCGCCGGCGCATTTGCAGTAGCGGTCGGGGTCAGCGCGGTCTTTGGCTGGCTGCCTTCGCACGGCATTACGCCGATTTCCGGGCTGGCACTGGCTGACACCGGCCACCTTCACGGCGCGGGAGCGGCAGCGTCCCGCCGGCCGTCCGGCAGGCCGTCCGCGACTGTGCCACCGTCGCGCCGGCCGCATGTGAAGGCAGTGTCGCCGCGCCGGCCAGCAGCGAGACCGATCGTCGTGCGAGT
>Ga0193728_1000995_pt1 | contig 14138 bp, 15 predicted proteins | sample U1c1metaG_FD_143037 | JGI IMG/M metagenome (GOLD analysis project Ga0193728, IMG submission 143037) | Soil microbial communities from a riparian zone of the East river system, Colorado, United States - U1c1 | ecosystem: Environmental > Terrestrial > Soil > Riparian zone | place: USA: East River...
CGCAGTCGCCGTCTCGGCAAATCTGTGTGCAATCGCAGTCGGCACCGAAACCGACGGGTCAATCGTGAGCCCGGCGTCGATAAACGGCATCGTTGGCCTGAAACCCACTGTGGGCCTGGTCAGCCGACACAGCCGGGCCGCTGACTCGCAGCGTTCGCGACGCTGCGGTCATGCTCGGCGCCATGTCGGGCCTCGACCCGGCAGACACCGCCAGTGCCGCGGTCGGCGACCGCTTCGAGACTGACTATGCCCGGTACGTCGATCCGAAGGGCCTGAATGGAGCCCGCTTAGGCATCCCGCGCAAATTCTTCGCGGATAACGCGCCCGTGAACGCCTTTCTCGACGCCTGCATCGCAATACTCAAGGGTGCCGGTGCTGTGATCGTCGACCCTGCGGATCTACCGATGCACGGCTCGGCCGGCGCCCCCGAGCAGGAGGTCCTGCTGTACGAATTCAAGGCGGATCTAGACGCCTACCTCAAGCGGCTGCCGCCGACATTCCCCGTGCGCTCGCTCGCCGCACTGATCCGATTCAACGAAGCCCATAAAGACACGGAGATGCCGCTTTTCGATCAGGAATTGTTGCGCCAAGCCGCGGCCAAGGGCGCACTTACGGACAAAGCCTACCGGGAAGCGCGCGCCGCATGCCTCAAGGCTACGCGCAGCCATGGCATCGACGCGGTGCTGGCCGTGCACAAACTGGATGCTATGGTGACGCTGACCTCGGGTCCCGCATGGCTGATTGACCCGGTGAACGGCGACTCTGATACGGGCGGGTGTTCCTCGCCCGCCGCCATCGCGGGGTATCCGCACATTACCGTTCCTGCCGGGCTATTCCGCGGGTTACCGATAGGGCTATCGTTTTTCGGCGCGGCATATAGCGAGCCGAAGCTCATCAAGCTGGGCTCTGGATTCGAGGCGGTTGCGCGCGGACGAACGCCCCCGCGCTTTCTAAAGACCCTTGTTGGGGCTGATTAAATATTTTTGGCCGGTGGCACGTTTGGAATAGGCAGCGATCGTATCGGGCTGCAGCGCTTCCGCGAGGGAAATTACCTTCGTGTAGTGGCTGGCAAAGGTCGTTTTGAGTTCCCTGGCCACACGCTCCTTCAATTCCTGAAAAGCCAACGGTCCAATCTTCTCGATATACGGTGTCAAGAGCCAGCCGCCGATTCCCCAGGCCATTCCATAATTGCGGTTGAGCACGGCCGGACTCATGTCGAGCGAGCCGTACAAGTACACCTGCTTGTGAGTCGTCGATCCGTAACGGCTGTAAACCGTGGTGCTTCGATTCACCGCCGCTTCCATGCAACCCAAGATCTGGCCGGCCAGCGGACCGCCGCCGATCGCATCGAAGCCGATCGTGGCGCCGGTCGCCGCCAACGCGTCAGTCAGGTCCTTGAGGAACGTCGCAGAATCCGTGCGGCAGACGTGCAGCGCTCCGGCCGCCTTCAACACATCTTCCTGCGCCTGTTTGCGGACGATATTGACCAGGCCGATATGTTCAGCGAGGCAGAGCCGATTGAGCATTTGTCCGAGGTTCGAAGCGGCGGCCGTATGCACCAGGGCCTTATGACCTTCGAGCCGCATGGTGCCGATCATTCCCAGTGCGGTGAGGGGATTGACGAAGCTGGACGCACCGTCGGCGGCGCTCGCGCCCTCGGGCAAAACCAGGCACTGCTTCACGTTAACGCATCGATATTGGGAATACATCGCGCCGCCCAACACCGCGACGGTCTTGCCTACCAGCGCTTGGGCGGACTGCGAAGATCCGCCCTCGACCACCACACCGGCACCCTCATTGCCGACCGGCATGGAGATATCCATGCGCGCTGACATGGCCTGCACCGCGTTAGCGCTGATGGCCGCGGTGACGATGGGCTGTTGCGCGGTACCGGAAAGCGTCGCATGGCTCCAATCCGCATTCGCCAGCAGCAGGCCTAGGTCCGACGGGTTGATCGGCGCGGCCTCAATTCGCACGATGACCTCATCCGCGCCTGGCTTCGGTATCGAGGTGGTGACCAGCGACAGCTCCATTTCGCCGCCTTTCTTGGCGAGGGAACGGAGCTGCAGGAATGAGAGATGATTTTGTGCGTCCATGGGGCCATAGCATAATGCGGGAAGTGACTCCGCGGTAGGCTAGAGCCCCTGAATCAGAAGATTCCCATCGCAAGGCCGCTTGCCAAGGTTTTGCCGAGCTCCTCACAGCGCCTCAGGCACCCCTCGTCGATTTTCTTGGGCGCCAAGATTTGCTCCGGCGTCTGTGCGTTGGTGCACACGATGTAGGGATCCGCGATGCGCTTCAAGCGCCAGCCGCCGGCGATGCGCTCTATTTGCTGCGCGGCATTGCGTCCATCGCTGCCGGCGCAGATCAAGGTGAGATACGCCCGGCCGTTGATTCGCTCAAACGCCGCGTAGTACGTGCGATCAAAGAAGTCCTTCATCATTCCGGAGATTCCCGCAAGGTTTTCCGGCGTCGCGAAGATGTAGGCGTCGGCCGCGAGCACATCGTCCGCCTGCGCCTCCGCGGCCCTCAGCAGCAACACCCTCAGGCCCGGCTCGCTTCGAGCGCCCGCCGCTGCGGCCTGCGCCATTTGCAGCGTGCCGCCGGTCATCGAGTGGTACACGATCAATATGCTTTTCATGGGTCCCCGTGGGGTAAGTCCTACGCCTAACGAAGTCGCTCACCGACTGTAATACCGGCCCCACTTCCAGATACTTCCGCCACCCGCAGAATTCTGCTACAAGAATCGAGGTGAGAACATGCTTCACTATGCCGTCGTGTTTTTTGTCATTGCGTTGATCGCCGCGTTCTTTGGTTTTGGTGGTATTGCAGTCGGTGCCGCCGGCATCGCGAAGATTCTGTTCATTGTGTTCTTGATCGGCGCAGTCGTCACTTTCTTGATGAGCCTGGGCCGTCGGACCTAGGGCGAAGGAGCAGCAGATGCAATCAGTATCGGACACAGCTCGAGGCGTTGGCGATCACGCCAATGGTCAAGTGCGCAATTTTCTCGATAGCGTCGAGGACCTGACCAGAGCATTGAGGGATGTCGACACGCCCGACATCGCAAAGGTTCGGGCCAAGGTAAAGATCGCCTTGGCGGCCGCCAAGAGCGCGCTGAGCGATACTGCAACGCAACTTCGTGGACAGGCGCAGCAAGCCGGCAAGCGGACCGATATTTTCGTTCGCGACAATCCCTGGCAGGTGATCGGGATCGCTGCGATGGTCGGGCTGGCGGTGGGTATCTTCGCATCACGCCGCTACGACTAGCGGGCGCTTAGGATGGCGGCGCCTAGGCGCGCCGCCATTCCGTGCTACCGCCCGGTTTATCCTCGAGCAGAATACCCGCGGCCGTCAGTAGATTGCGGATTCGATCCGACTCGGCAAAATTCTTGGCGGCGCGTGCGGCGCGACGCGAGGACAGCAGCGCTTCCACTTCCCCATCGGATAAGCTCTTGTTCCCGGCGCTGCGCTTCAAGTATGTGTCGGGATCTTGTTGCAATATGCCGAGAGTCGCTCCCAGAGCATGCAGCGTCGCCGCAGCAACCGAGGCCTTGGATGCGTCCCCCGCTGCTTTTGCCAGATTCAAATTGCGCGCCACGCCTTGCATGACCGCAAACGCCTCCGGGGTATTGAAATCATCGTCCATGGCATCGTGAAATCGGGCAATTTCCACCGGATCGACGGATCCGGATGGCACCGAGTCCTTCAGCGCCCGGTACAATCCCAGCAATGTCTCGTCGGCCTGGGCGAGCTGGGCCGCTGAATAATTGATCGGTCCGCGGTAATGGCTGCTGAGCAAGAAGAAGCGTAAAACCTCAGGATCGCGCAACGTCTTCAGCACTTCACGTACCGTGAAGAAATTCCCCAGCGATTTCGACATCTTCTCGTCATTGACGCGGACAAAACCATTGTGCATCCACAGGTGCACGAAGGGCGAATCGCACGCCGCGCACGACTGTGCGATCTCATTTTCATGGTGCGGAAACTTCAAGTCTTCGCCGCCTCCATGCAGGTCGAAATAGCTGCCCAACAAGCTCGTGGACATCGCCGAACATTCGATGTGCCAGCCGGGGCGCCCATCGCCCCAGGGCGAGGCCCAAGAAGGCTCTCCCGGTTTCGCATGCTTCCACAGGACGAAATCCAGAGGATCGTGCTTGGCCTCGTCGACTCGGACACGGGAGCCTGAGCGCAAATCGTCGATTTTCTTGCCCGACAGCCGGCCATAATTCGGAAACTTGCGTACCGAATACATCACGTCGCCGTTAGCGGCGGCGTACGCGTAGCCCTTGTCGATCAATGTCTCGATCATCGCAATGATCTGCGCGATGAATTCCGTGGCGCGCGGCTCCAAATCGGGCTCTTGAAGTCCCAAAGTCGCGCAGTCTTCGTGCATTGCCACGGTGAAGCGCCGCGCCAGGTCGGCCCAATTCTCGCCGTTCGCCGCCGCGCGCTCGATGATCTTGTCATCGATGTCCGTGACATTGCGCACGTAAGTAACCTTGAAGCCCAGCGAGCGCAAATAGCGCTGCACCAAATCGAATGCCACCAGCATGCGCGCATGACCCACGTGGATGTAGTCGTAGTTGGTCATGCCGCAGACGTACATGCGGACCTGATTCGGCAGAAGAGGCCTGAACTCCTCTTTCTCGCCGCTCAACGAGTTATGGATTTTGAGCATGCAATTGCAGCCGTCGTCGCGCGGTTTCCGGCGACATCAGTTTGAGGAGCTGGGCGAGTTCCGGACCATGCAGTTGACCCGTCAATGCCGCTCTCAAGGGCATGAACAGATCTGCGCCTTTGCGGCCGGTGCTCTCCTTGAGCATAGTGGTGAGCACCTTCAAGTCAGCGTTGGATTTCTCATAGGCGAGAGCGGCCGCGGCAAAAAATTCAGGGCCCGCCGCCGCGATGACCCGCTGCTCTTCCGCGCCGAGCGGCGCCAGTTCACCCTGCACCACCGCGCGCCACGGTATCGCATCCGCCGGCAATACGACATTGTGGCGAACCAGCTCGATGAACTGCATCGAGTCATCAGCAGCCAGCCAGGCACGCACGTCCGCCGCAGACATCCTTTCCAGGGATTCTTTCTGCCAATGCAGCAGTTGAGACTCCTCGAAGCGCGCCGGCGCACGGCCCAGATGTTCCGGCCGGAAATGCGCCGGCATGTCGGCCGCCGGCAGCCAACCGTCGACATCGCTGGCATGACCGAGACGAAACAAGTGGTTGCGCACGGCGATGCTCAAGAAGCCGCGTTCGCGAAACTCGTGAGCGCTGGCGCTGCCGTGGCGCTTCGACAAGGGCGCACCGTCCTCTCCCACCAGCAGGCCGAGATGACCATAGGCAGGACGCCGCATGCCGAGCGCCTCCAAGAGCATGATCTGACGCGGCGTGTTGGTGAGATGATCGTCGCCGCGCAATACTTGCGTAACCCCCATGGCGGAATCATCGACGGCGTTGCAAAAAAAGAACGCCGGCGTGCCGTCTTCACGGCGAATGATGAAATCACCGATGTCATTGGACGAAAACCGCTGCGGCCCGTGCACCGCGTCCGTAAATTCAATGGTCAAATCGCTGGGCACCGCAAACCGCAGCGTCGGCTTCAGACCGCGCCCTTCCTGCTCGGCGCGCTGCGCCGCCGTCAATTCTCGGCACGTGCCGGCATACCGCGGCGGCTTGCCGGACATTCGCTGCACTTTTCGCGACAGCTCCAAATCTTCGGCCGTGCAGTAGCAGGGATAGGCAAAATCGCGCGCTGTCAACTGTGCGTACATGCCCCGATAGAACTCGCCGCGCTCTGACTGGGAATAGGGGGCCGAAGGACCACCGACGTCGGGCCCCTCGTCCCAGTCCAAGCCGAGCCAGCGCATGTCGGCCATCAATTGATCCCGGAAGCGCACTTGACTGCGCTCTGCGTCGGTGTCCTCGATACGCAAAATGAACTTTCCGCCGGTCTTGCGGGCCCAAAGGTGGCAAAAAAGTGCGGTCCGAGCGTTGCCCAGGTGCAGCGAACCGGTGGGACTGGGCGCAAAGCGCGTGATGACGGGCGTCTGGTTGTTCAAGGACATCTCAAGATTGTACCTATTCGAGTAGAATCCAAGGCATGAAACAGCTATTACTCACACTCGGATTCCTGGCAGCCGCCTGTGCGGCGCCCGCATTCGCGGCCGACAAGTCGCCTGAAGCGAAAACTCCTGCCAAGCCCGCTGTCACGACCGCTTCACCGCAAGTGCAGGTGGTCACATCCATGGGCAATTTTACGATTGAATTGAATGCCGAACGTGCGCCGCTCACGGTTGCGAATTTTTTGGCGTATGTGGATCAGGGGCACTATACGAACACGCTCATTCATCGCGCCGTCGCCAATTTTGTCATCCAAGGCGGCGGCTTCAATGCCGACTACACCGCCAAGGCCGCCGCGGTGAAAGTCGTCAATGAATCGGGTAATGGGCTGAGCAATATACGCGGCACGGTGGGGCTCGCACGCACTCAAGATCCGCACGGCGGCAATGCCCAGTTCTACGTGAACATCAACGACAATGCCGCATTGGATCCCAACCAGACCCGCTGGGGTTATGCCGTATTCGGGCGCGTGACCGCCGGCATGGACGTGGTCGATCGTATCGGCAATGTCGCTACCGGCGCGCATGGAGCCATCAAGGAAGAGACGCCGCTCAAGCCCATCATTATCCAGCGAATCGAGCGCGTTCCGTGAGCTCCTAAGGGCGCCTGACGGTGGCCACGCTCTTCATATCGGATTTGCACATCGACGCCGGCCGGCCGCTCATCGTCGAGCAATTGCTGGGTTTTCTGCGAACCGAAGCCCGGAGCGCGGAGGCACTGTACATTCTTGGGGATCTATTTGAGTCCTGGATCGGCGATGATGCGCCGGATTCCGCGCAGTCGGCAGCCATCGCCGGATTGCGCACTCTCACCTCGAGCGGCGTGCCGTGCTTCGTCATGCACGGCAATCGGGATTTCTTGCTGTCGCGGCAGTTTTGCGAAATGAGCGGCGCACAGCTGCTGCCTGATCCCTTGATCGTTACGCTGCATGGCGAAGCGGTACTGGTGATGCACGGCGACGCGTTATGCACCGACGATCGCGCCTACCAGCGGCTGCGCGCCACCGTCAGGGATGCCGATTGGCAGCGGCAATTCCTCGCCCTGTCAGTCGATGCGCGCCGCGCCCTTGCAGGCGCTGCCCGCGCCGGCAGCCAGGCGCATACGGCGGCGATGGAGCACGCGATTACCGATGTCAATGCGGACAGCGTGGCAACGGCTCTGCGCGCCGCCGGAACCTACACACTTTTGCATGGCCACACTCACCGTCCCGCCATTCACGCCTTGGAAGTTGACGGCAGGCCGCGCACCCGCATCGTTCTGGGGGATTGGTACGATCAAGGCAGCGTGCTGCGCTGGGACCAAGACGGTCCCGAGCTGCAATCGCTGTCGCGCAGCTAGTTATTGCTTCGGGCGCCGCGCGCCGGCGTCCCATCCGCCGGCGGTCCGGAATGAAATCGAAACACCGCATCCGGGCTGGTGATCAGCTGCGCCTCGAGCGCCGCGAATGCCGCAATTCGCGGCTCCAGATTCACGCCCGCCCGCGCTGCGGCCCGTCCCGCCAGACTCAAGTAAATCTTGTAATGCCTGGCCTCAGCCTGGTGCAGGCCGCAAAACAAATCGCTCAAGGGAGCGCCGATGGCCTCTCCCAACGCCGCGAAACGCTCGCAGGATCGCGCTTCGATGAACGCGCCGCAAATCATCAGGTCGACCTCACGTTGCGGCTCGCTCGTCGACACCAACTGCCGCATGCGCATGGCGTACCGGCCCGGCGCCAAACGCTGCGGTACTATTTTCAGGGTGCCCATCATCTTGGCGACCTGTTCATAGTGCCTGAGCTCTTCGCGGGCCAGCCGCGACATCTTGGCGGCCAGATCCAGATCTTCCGCATAGGCGAACATCAAGCTCAGCGCGGTGGATGCGGCCTTCTTCTCGCAATTGGCATGATCGATCAGCAACATTTCGGGAAGGCCGCAAGCCTGAACAACCCAAGCTACGGGAGTCGGCGCGCTCAGCAAATTCATGCCGTAACTTTCAAGACGGCAATCGCAGTCAGCAGCGCCCTCGCCGACTGATATCGATTGTCGGGCGATTTCGCCAGCAAGCCGCGCAGCAGTCCTTCATAGCTTGCAAATTCCGGCGCAATCTCCGGCAGGTCGGCGCGCTTGTGCTTGTAGATCACTTCCATGGCCGTCGCACCGTTGAAGGGTTTGCGGCCGATCAGCATTTCGTAAAATATGACGCCCAAGCTATAAAGATCGCTGCGCGCATCGATGATTTCCGCATGGCCTTGTTCCGGGCTCATGTAATACGGGGTGCCGAAGATTTCGCGCGTGCCGGTAAGGGAAATATCATTCCCGTTCGCCTTGGCCAAGCCGAAATCGATCAAGCTGACCGTCCCGTCGGGGCGCAGCATCACGTTGGCGGGCTTTAAATCCCGGTGCAGCACGCCCACCGAATGAATGGCCTCGAGCGCGCTGGCAATTTGCTCCAGAAAGCGCAATGCAGTTGCGGGCGTCAGCGGCCGCTTCATTCTCTCGCGCAAGTCACCCGCCGGGAAATGCTCCATGGCGATATAAGCATGATCATCGGCAACGCCAAGATCGTAGATGCGTACGATGTTCTTGTGATTGAGGCCGGCCACGATTTCGTATTCCTGCAGGAACCGATCGAAGCTGATGAGGCGCTCGGACACGTCCGGCACTTGACTGAAAACCTTCAGCACCACCAGAGTTCCGGCGCGCTCGCTCTCGGCGAGATAGATTTTGCACATGCCGCCGCTGCCGACCTGCCGAATGCAGCGATGACCGCGGATCATCACCGTACCGAAGCGATAGCGGCTTTCGTAATCCGGACTGGCGCGCAGCAGGGCAATCGATTTTCGATGCTCGTTGGATGCGGTGATGATCATTTTGATCAGCCGATCGCGGTCGATTTTACGGCCGTACAGCCGATGCAGGCCCGGTATGGCGGGCGGCGGTGGCTCCGGTTCCTCCTCGAGCAGCAGCAATAGAATCGGCGCGAATTCGGGCTTGGCTGCTTGAGCGAGCGCAAAATCCGCCGTGGCGGCCGTCGGCGGCGCGCTGACGATGATCACCGCATCGAATCCGACGGCGGCAAAATTCTCGTCGAGTTTCGGCTCCACGCCCAGGAGGTGCTCGACGATGGCCGCGTCAGGCCATTGGATCTCAACGTGCTTTCGAACCAGCAGTCGGTGGTCGTCGCGGGCTGCAATCACCAATAGGCGCATTACTTAAGTGCCGAACCCGAAGCGCCGGCAATTGATCCGGCGCTGGCTTCTACAGAATCCGAATGGCTTTGAGTCCACGACCGGCGCCTTGTCGACGCTGCTCTTTAGCGTCGTCGGACCGCTCGCCCTGCAGGGCTGGAGATACTCCGGCGTGATGTCCCCCGTGACGTATTCACCCGAGAAGCAGGAGGTGTCGAAGTCCTTGATACTCGCGTTGTCGTGACGAACGGCATGTTCCAGATCTTCCAAGTCCTGGTAAATCAGCCAGTCGGCCCCGATGATGTCACGCACTTCCTCTTCGGTGTGCCCCGCCGCCACCAACTCGGAAGCGTCGGGCATGTCGATGCCGTACACATTCGGGTAGCGTACCGGTGGTGCCGCGGAAGCGAAGAAAACCTTCTTGGCGCCGGCTTCCCGCGCCATGTCGATGATTTGCGCCGAGGTGGTGCCGCGCACGATCGAGTCATCCACCAGCAACACATTCTTGCCGCGGAATTCCAGATCGATCGCATTCAATTTGCTGCGTACCGATTTGGCGCGCTGTTCCTGCCCAGGCATGATGAAAGTGCGGCCGATGTAGCGGTTCTTGATGAATCCCTCGCGATACTTGACCCCGAGCAGTTGCGCGACCTGCACGGCGCTGGTACGGCTGGTGTCGGGAATGGGAATCACCACGTCGATGCCGTGCTCAGGCCGTTCGCGCTTGATTTTCTCCGCAAGGCGCTCGCCCATGCGCAAGCGCGCCTTGTACACCGAGATGTTGTCGATGATCGAATCCGGCCGGGCAAAATACACATACTCAAAAATGCACGGCGTGTGGCGTGCCATCGCCACGCATTGCTGCGCATAGAAGCGGCCCTGCTCGTCGATGAACACCGCCTCACCGGGCGCGACGTCCCGCACCATATCGAAACCCAGCATATCCAACGCAACGCTCTCGGAGGCCAGCATCCATTCGGTGCCTTTCTTGGTTTCACGTTTGCCGACGACCAGCGGACGGATGCCGTTGGGGTCGCGGAATCCCAGAATGCCGTGCCCGATCACCATGGCGGTGACCGCATATCCGCCGCGGCATCGTCGATACACCGCGTTGGCCGCTGCAAAGACGTCTGCCGGCGTGACGCGAGGAGTTCCGACGCGCTCGAGCTCGGACGCCAGGACATTGAGCAGGACTTCGGAATCGGAGCCGGTGTTTAGGTGCCGGCGGTCCTCGCGCACCAGCACCTCGGTGAGTTCGCGCGCGTTGGTCAGATTGCCGTTGTGGCCGAGACAGATGCCGTAGGGGGAATTCACGTAAAAAGGCTGTGCGTCGTGGGCGCTGTCGGCCCCTGCGGTGGGATAGCGCACATGGCCGATGCCGATGTTTCCCTTGAGCTTCAGCATGTGCTTCTGCTGGAAAACGTCGCGCACCAGGCCTGAGTCCTTGCGCATGAACAGTTCACCGTCCTGCGCAGTCATGATGCCCGCGGCATCCTGACCCCGGTGCTGCAGTACCGTCAGCGCATCATAGATGCGTTGATTGACCGCACTCGTACCGACCATTCCGACGATTCCGCACATGAGGGACCTCCGCTACTTCGGTCTAACTTTGACGCCGGTCAATCTCTCGAGCTTTGCCCAAGGTTCGCCTTTCTCTCCGACCATCGCCCGCAACCAATCGCCGATGGTCTCACCGTAGGGAACCAGCTTCGAGCGGTTCCACCAATCCTCCTGATTCATGTGCAGCAGTTCGCCGCCGATGACCAACAATCCGACCAGCACCATGCCGCGCGCGATGCCGAAAAAAAGTCCGATCACCCGATCCAAGGGTCCCAACCCTAAGCTGCGCGTGAAGTAGCTGAGCAGCATGCCCACGACCCAGCCCAACAAGAGCACCAGCACCAAGATCACCAAGCGCCCAACCCACGGTGCAATGCTGGGATCGGCGAGCAAGCCGCCGAGATGCGGTTCGACGGCGGGGCCGAACCTCCAAGCACCCCAGATGGCGAGAATCCAGAAGGCTAGCGACACCGCTTCCCGTATAAAGCCGCGCAGCACGCCGATCAATGTTGACCCTAACAGAACCAACACGATAAGAACGTCTGCTCCGGTCAATCGCTCCCCTCCTCACGCCTGACGCATATTCTGCCGGACCTAAGCCCGGTGACGTCGTGAATCCATCGCCAAAATACCAAATCAGCCGGCTGGGGCCACCAGGCTTGAGGCATGACCGATTGACTTGAGCTTTGCGGCCATCCGCTCGGCTGAGTCGCGATCCGCCAGGGGCCCCACACGCACCCGGTAGCGAACAGTGGTACTTGACCCACCCGGCAATACGTAAACCGAAAAACCCTGCCCTTTTAATTGGCGCGACAAGTTGTCGGCGTTCGCGCGGCTGGCAAAACTGCCCAGTTGCACCGCCCAATTGGCATGTGCAGATATGGGGGACTGCGCCGCCGTTTCAACGGGCTTAAGCGTGGTTGGCGCGGCGGTCGCTGGTGCCCCGGTCGCTGGTGCAGCGGTCGCTGGTGCGGCAGTGGGTGGCGCAGCGGTTGATGACGACCCGGCACTCGGCGATCCTTCAGTCGGCGGTGCGGGCGCCGGCGCCGCAGGCGAGGCCTCGCCGCCCTTGGCGGCGCTCACCGCGGAAGCGGCAGATCCTTGAGTCTCGGCCGGCTCGACCTCGGAATTCGCGGGTGCCTTGCTGGTGGCCAAATCCAGCGTGACATTTCGAGTGGGTTCCGGCGCGTTCGCCGGAAAGGTCGTCGGCAGCGTTGCGGGCGGCACGGCGCTCTTCGGGCCCGACAATAATTCGGGCACCACCAGCACGATGAGCGCGACCAAGATCGATGCGCCGATCAGCCGTTCTTTGACGCGACGATCCATTACGGCGGAGTATATTCGGGAAGCGCTGCGGGCGGCAGCATTCCTGCGGCTTCGAGCCAATCGAGTGCAGGTCCGACGGTGTGAAACGAGCCGAACACCACGATTCTATCTTGCGGGGTCGCGGCCTCGAGGGCTGCGGCGCACGCGGCAGCGACGCTATCGGCTGCCATGACGTTGGTCGCGACTTTGCCTCGCACCACGTTCGCCAACTCCTCGCCGCTTCGCCCGCGAGCATCGTCGAGCGACGCACACCACCATTCATCGATGGAAACATCCAGGATTTCCGCGATGCCCGATGCATCCTTGTCCGCGAGAATTCCGCACACGCCCAAGGTTCTGCCGGGCACCGGTTTCGCGTTCAGATTCCGCTCGAGCACGCGCGCCGCGTCCGGGTTGTGTGCGACGTCCAATACCCAGGTCGGCGAAACGGCCAAGGGTTTGATCACCTGGAAGCGGCCCACCAAGCGCACCTGCGATAGCCCTTGCGCGACCGCGCCGGCCGTGATGGTGAGACGTGGCGCAATTTCCTCCAGTGCAGCGATAGCTGTCGCGGCATTGGTGAATTGAATATCGCCCAATAGCGCGGGAGCCGGCAGGTGGGGCAAATCCCAATGCGTTCCGCGGTAGCGCCAGCCTGAGCCTTCCAAGATGTAGTTGTATTCGATGGCGAGCCGCTTCAGCGGCGCTTTCACGGCGCGCGCCCTGCTTTCGAGAACCGGAGAGGGTTCGCGGCCGCCGATCACGGCGGTTCGCCCGGTACGGAAAATGCCGGCTTTCTCCGTCGCTATGGCCTCGAGCGTGTCGCCCAAGTATTCCTGGTGATCAAGGCCGATGCTGGTGACCACCGCGACATCCGGATCGACCACATTGACGGCGTCCAGCCGACCACCCATGCCGACTTCGAGCACCCAAGCATCGAGCGGCGCCGCGCCGAACACCAACAACGCTGCCAGTGTGTTGAACTCGAAGAACGTCAGCGCCACCGAGCCGCGCGCGGCTTCGATCTGCTCGAAAGCCGCCAGCAGTTCTTCGGGGTGGACCAGACGGTCGTGAACGCGGATGCGCTCTAGGTAATTGCGCAGATGCGGGGAGGTAAAAGTGCCGACCCGCAGACCTGCTGCGCTCATGATGGCCGCGCAATACGCGCTCACCGAGCCCTTGCCGTTGGTGCCGGCGACGGTGATGACCGGGATCTGCGGCTGCCGCCACTGCAACCGCTCGAGAACCACACGCAGCCGATCCAGCCCCAGATCGATGGCCTGCGGGTGCACCTGGGTCTGGTAGGCCAGCCACTGCTCGAGACTCCGCATGCGGCGCCGACCCTTAAGCTGCGGCGGGTTCTTTGCCGCTCAACAATCGCAGCATGGCGCCGATGCGATCGCGCATCTCCCGGCGGTCGACGATCATGTCGAGCGCGCCGTGCTCGAGCAGAAACTCGCTGCGCTGAAATCCTTCCGGCAAGGTTTCCCGCACCGTCTGTTGAATCACCCGCGGGCCGGCGAACCCGATCAGCGCCTTCGGCTCGCCAATATTGATGTCACCGAGCATCGCCAGACTCGCGGACACACCGCCGGTGGTCGGATCCGTCATCACCGAAATGAAGGGAAGCCGCGCTTCCGACAAGCGTTTGAGCGCCGCGCTGGTCTTCGCCATTTGCAGCAAGGAATACAGAGCCTCCTGCATGCGCGCGCCGCCGCTGGCCGCGAAACAGACCAAGGGCATGCGATGCTCCAAGGAGTGTTCCACCGCGCGCACGAACTTCTCGCCAACCACGGAGCCCATGGATCCGCCCAAGAAGCGAAATTCGAAGGCACAGGCGACTACATTGAGGCCCGCCAGCTTGCCGGCCATGACGACCAATGCGTCGCGTTCCCCGGTTTGCTTTTGAGCCTGGACCAGGCGGTCCTTGTAGCGCTTGGAGTCCTTGAATTTAAGCGGGTCCTCCGGCTCGACCTTGGTTGCAATCTCG
>Ga0193728_1000996_pt1 | contig 14136 bp, 12 predicted proteins | sample U1c1metaG_FD_143037 | JGI IMG/M metagenome (GOLD analysis project Ga0193728, IMG submission 143037) | Soil microbial communities from a riparian zone of the East river system, Colorado, United States - U1c1 | ecosystem: Environmental > Terrestrial > Soil > Riparian zone | place: USA: East River...
GATCGATCAGCTTCGCGAGCCCCCAGTCGAGAAGGCGGACCTCGGGCCAGCGCCCCGGCACCGACAGCATGAACACGTTGTCGGGCTTGAGGTCGCGATGGACGATGCCCTTGCCGTGCGCCGCGATCAGCGCCGAGCAGATCTCGTCGATGATCGACGCGGCCTCGCTGACGTGCAGAGGGCCGGTGCGGCGCAGCCGTGCGCGCAGCGATTCGCCCTCGAGCAAGTCCATCAGGTAGTAGTGGCGGCCGTCGTCGAGCGCGCCGAAATCGAAGATATCGACGATGTTCGGATGGCCGATCTGGTTGACCGCGCGCGCCTCGGTAACGAAGCGCTCGACCGCCGCGGGCTCGTGCGAGAGCTCGGGCTTCAAGACCTTGATCGCGGCGCGCTTGCCGATCAGCGGATGCGTCGCGGCGTACACGACGCCCATGCCGCCGCTGCCGAGCACGTCCTCGACGACGTAGCCGCCGACGTTCGTGCCGGGCGCGAGCGTCTTGCCTTCGACTGCGGTCGTCTCTTCATCGGCGAGCCCGACATCGAGAGTTTGCCGCTCGTCGGCGTCGCCTGCCACCCGGGCGATTGTAGCGCGCGGCTAGGTCACGATCACGATCGCGATCGCGATGCCCGCCGCGACCGCGAGCACCGCGGCGATGATCCACCAGAGCGTCGCCTTCGACTTCTTGGCCCGCGGGCGCACCTTCGGGCCGCCGTGCTGCGTAATGGGCGGTGGCGCCACACCCATCTTCGTCGTCGGGATCATCCCGCCGGGCGGGCGCAACCCACTGTTCGCGGCGTTGAGGCTCTGCACGAGGCTCGGCGGTGCCGAGTTTCCGCGCGGTCTCGCCTCCACCGGTCCGGTCGGCGAGCGCACCTGATTCTCGGGGCCGGTCGGGGAGCGCCCCTGCACCGTCGGGGTGCCGGCGGGCGGCGTCGGGAGCACCGGCTTCGCACCGACCGCCGAGGCGCGCATCTGCAGGCTCGGCACGTCGAGGTTCGAGCCCTGCGCCATCGCGAGCTTCGCGAGGTCCAGGCCGACGACCGAGACCGACGGCAGTGACGGCTTCACGCGCTTGATCACCGCGCGCACCGCGACGAGCGATGGCCGGAGCTCGCGCTCGGAGGCGAGCAGGGTCTCGACGAGCTGCGCGAGCTCGGCCGGCACGGACGCCACCGCACCGACGACGGCGCTCGGTGTGCCCGCGAGATCGAACGTGCCGTCGGAGAACCGCCGCGGCCGCTTGCCGGTGATGATCTCGAACGCGACGACGCCGAGCGCGTAGACATCGGTGCGGTGATCGATGTTCTTGTCGCCGCGCAGCTGCTCGGGCGACATGTAGTCGGGCGTGCCGAGCTGCGCGCCGGTCGCGGTGCGATACGCGCGGTCTCGCACCATCACGTTGTTCGGCGTCAGCTTCGCGAGCCCGAAATCGAGCAGCTTGACGTCGTAGCGGCCCGGGTTCGCGACGAGGAACACGTTATCGGGCTTGAGATCGCGATGGATGAAGCCCTTCGCGTGCGCCGCGTCGAGCGCACTCGCGATCTCGTCGATCACCATCACCGCCTCGGCGACCGGCAGTGGGCCACGCTTGATCCGCTTGCGCAGCGACTCGCCCTCGAGCAGGTCCATCACGAGGAATCGGCGCCCGTCGGGCAACATGTCGAAGTCGAAGATGTCGACGATGTTCGGATGGCCGATCGCGTTGACCGAGCGCGCCTCCTGGATGAAGCGCTCGATCGTCGCCGGGTTGTTCGACAGTGACGGCTTCAGGACCTTGATCGCGGCGCGCTTGCCGATCACCGGATGGCGCGCGCTGTAGACGACGCCCATGCCACCGCGGCCGAGCTCGCCGTCGATCACGTAGCCACCGACGTCGGTGCCCGCTACGAGCTCGGACGAATCAACATCTTCGATCGCGACCGGCTCTTCGTGGACAGGTGGCACTGCCATCGCCTCCGTCGGCCGTCCCTCGTCGTCCTCCACGGGAGGAGCATATCAAAGCGTGCCGAGGAACGCGGCCAATGCGTCGCGATCAGCTTGCGAAGCGGCCTGGAACTTGTCGTGCGCGGCTTGTGCTTCGCCGCCGTGCCACATGATCGCCTCCGCGAACGTGCGCGCGCGCCCGTCGTGCATGAACGTGATGTTGTCGCGGACGATCTGTGCGAGCCCGATCCCCCACAGCGCGGGCGTCCGCCACTCGACACCGTCGGCTTGAAAGTCGGGCCGCGCGTCGCTCAGCAAGTCGCCCATGTCGTGCAGCAACATGTCGGTGTACGGATGGATCGTCTGGTGCGCGACTGCCGCGATCGCTGCATCGCCGGTCACCAGCGTCGGAACGTGGCAGCTGGAACACCCGAAATCATCGAACAGAGCGCGTCCTCGATACGCAGCTGCGTCTTTCGGACCCGCCGCGGGGACCGCGACCGTCGCGACCAGGAACGCCATCGCTTCCATCTGATCGTCTTGCACGTCGTTGTTGCCGCTCGGATCCGGGAACACGAAGCTCGTCAGGCCCATGTCATTCGCGGCGGCGCCGGCGGCCTGCATGTGCAACGTCGGGACGTTCGCCTTCCAGCCGAACCGGCCGCGCTCGGCTTGGCTGGTCTCCGCGTTCCACACCGTGTTGACCCGGCCCGAGATGCCGTCGCCGTCGGCGTCGTCCGGATCGGCCAGCGCATCGAGGGTCGCTGCGTCGACCGCCTCGAGCAGGCCCAGGCCGATGATCGGCGGCGCGATCCGGAACGACTCGCGCATGTCGATCGGGATCGGGTTGCCGACGCCGTCGCGAATATCGAGGTGCGGCGCGCGCAGCGAGATCGTGGTGCCGTCGCCGAACGTCTCGATGTGCTCGATCCACGTCAGCATCACGCTCGCTTCGGGTGCGCCGACCGTCGAGTGATCCTGGAGTTGCGTTCCGTATCCCGGCACCGGCACCGGTCCACCCGGAAAGTCCGGCGTGCCTTCGGGCAAGCTCACGCGCACGAGCGCTTCGGACTGCGGGCCGCTGATGTCGATGAAGCCATCCGCACCGATCTGCGCCATGCCGCGCCCGAAACCGCCGTGACAGCCGAAGCACGAGTCGTTGTTGAACGCCGGACCGAGCTGCGGAATCTCCCAGCGAAAATCGAACGGGCTCGTACCGAGCTGGAACTTCGCCAGCTCGTCCGCGGTCAAATTTGCCGCCGGATGCATGAGCCCCATCTGCGTTCGATCGTCGACGGTGGTGTCACCGCCTTGGCGATCTTCACCCGGGTTGTTGTCGCCGCACGCGGCGAGCACCAGCGCGATCGCCAGGACCCGGTACCCCATGGGCTCGAGGATATCAGGTCGAGCCAGCTCGAGTGCGGTGCGAAAATCACGCGGCCCGGGGCGAGCCGCCACTCTACGCGAGCTTCTCGGTCGCGACGAGCTGCTCGTACGTCTCGCGCGAGCGGATCACCGTGTAGGTGTCGCCGTGCACGAGCACCTCGGGGGCGCGCGGGCGCGTGTTGTAGTTCGAGGCCATCGCCGCACCGTACGCGCCGGCCGCGCCGATCCAGATCAGCTCGCCGGCGTCGAGCGCGGGCAGCTCGCGGTCGCGTGCGAAGAAGTCGCCGGTCTCGCAGATCGGCCCGACGATGTCGGTCTTGATCAGCGGGCGCTCCGGGTTGCGCACCGGCTTGATCGGATGGAACGAGTTGTACAGCGCCGGCCGCATCAGGTCGTTCATCGCCGCGTCGACGATCGTGAAGTGCTTCGCCTCGTTGTGCTTGCGATACAGCACGCGCGAGATCAGCGCCCCGGCGTTGCCGACGATCACGCGGCCGGGCTCGGTCATCACGATGATGCCGAGCGACGTGAGCGGCGCGAGCGCGGCCTTGACCGCGGTGCCGTACTCGGCCGGGCTCGGCGGCACGCCCTCGCCCTTGCCGTAGTCGATGCCGAGGCCACCGCCGATGTCGACGTGGCGGAGCGAGATCCCATCCTTGGCGAGCCCTTGCACGAGCGCGACGAGCCGAGCGATCGCGTCGGTGAACGGCGAGGTCTTCGTGAGCTGGCTGCCGATGTGGAAGTCGACGCCGATGACATGAAGGCCGGCGCGCTTCGCGGCATCGCGGAACAGCGCGGGTGCCTCGGCCATCGCGACGCCGAACTTGTTCTGCTTGAGGCCGGTCGAGATGTACGGATGGGTCTCCGGATCGACGTCGGGGTTGACGCGGATCGAGATCGGGGCGCGCTTGCCGAGGCTGCGTGCGACCGAGTCGAGCACGACGAGCTCTTCCGCGGACTCGACGTTGAAGCAGCCGATGTTCGCCTCGAGCGCGGATTTCATCTCCGCTTCGGTCTTGCCGACTCCGGAGAACACGACGTGCTCCGCCGAGCCGCCCGCGCGGAGCCAGCGATACAGCTCGCCGACCGACACGATGTCGGCGCCGGCGCCGAGCTGGACGAGCACGCCGAGCACGCCGAGCGTCGAGCACGCCTTGACCGCGTAGCAGACCTCGTGCGCTACGCCGTCGAGTGCGGCGTCGAAGGCGCGATACGCGCGCTCGATTTCGCCGCGCGAGTAGACATAGACCGGCGTGCCGACGGCCTCGGTGATCGTCGAGAGCGCGACGCCCTCGCAGTGCAGCTCGCCGTGCTTGTACTCGAATGGACCGGCCATGCCGGGGTTCTACTCCAGTTCGGCCGTGATGCGTGCGATCTCCGCCAACACTCGTTCGCGCGCGGGTCCACCGACGAGGTCGCGACGATCGACGGCGCGCGCCGGATCGAGCCACTCGGCGACGTCGGCATCGAACAGCGGGTGCGCCTCGCGCAGCGTCGCGAGCTCCAGACCGGCGAGCTGCAGGCCGCGCTCGTCGGCCACGCGCACGAGGTGGCCCGCGACATCGTGCGCCTCGCGGAACGGCACGTTCTTCGCGACTAGATAATCCGCGAGCTCGGTCGCGACGAGATGACCCGTATCGATCGCCGTGCGCATCCGCACCGTGTCGAACGTCGAAGAGGCGATCATGCCGCGGCAGACCTCGAGACACGCGGTGACCGTCTGGAGATCCTTGTTGTACGCGAGCGGCAGGCCCTTGACGACCGTCGCGAGCGTGACCCACGCGCCGATCACGCGGCCGGCCTTGCCGCGCACGAGCTCGGCGAGATCGGGATTCTTCTTCTGCGGCATCAGCGAGCTGCCGGAGCTGTACGCCTCGGCGATCTTCACGAAGCCGAACTCCTGCGACGCCCACAGCACGAGCTCCTCGCCGAGCCGCGACAGGTGGAGCTGGACGAGCGCACACGCGGCGACCAGCTCGAGCGCGAAGTCGCGATCGCCGACCGCGTCGAGAGAGTTGCGCGTGATCTCCGCGAAGCCGAGCGCGCGCGCCGTGTGCTCGCGATCGATCGGCAGCGTGGTCCCGGCGAGTGCACCGGAGCCGAGCGGCGACTCGTCGGCGCGCCACGCGGCATCGGCGATCCTGCCGCGATCGCGCGACAGCATCGCTTCGTACGCGAGCAGGTGATGGGCGAGCCGCACCGGTTGCGCGCGCTGCAGGTGCGTGTAGCCCGGCATCAACGTGTCGACGTGGGCGCGCGCTTGGACGACGAGTGCGCGGCGGAGCTCGTCGATCTGATCGATGATCTGCTCGGCGGAGCCGATCGCGTAGAGCCGCAGATCGGTCGCGACTTGATCGTTGCGGCTGCGCGCGGTGTGCAAGCGGCGGCCGGCGTCACCGATCTGCTCGACGAGCCGCGCCTCGACGTTCATGTGGACGTCCTCGAGCGCGTCGTCCCACGCGAGCTTGCCGGCCGCGAGCTGCTGCTGCACGAGCCGCAGGCCTGCGGTGATCGCGTCGCGATCCTCTGCGGTGATCAGGCCGCGCATCGCGAGCATCTCGGCGTGCGCGATCGAGCCGGCGACATCGTGGACCAACAGCCGGCGATCGAACTCGACCGAGGCATTGAGCGCCGCCGCGGTGGGGTCGAGCGCCTCTTCGAAGCGGCGGCCGCGCGCACCTTTGGCTCCCTTGGGCTCCGACATTTCGTGGCCAGTATCCGCCGCTTCGTGCGTTCTGTCCGTCGAGACGGACGGATTATCCAACCCAGCCCGGTTTCATCCGCAGCGACGGACGAAAGCGCGGTGCGTCACCTGCGCGAGCTTGCGCAGCCACCGACGGTCCGTAGGATGGCCTCATCATGATGAACGCGATGCCGATGAACCAGATGCCGATGATGAACCCGATGATGGGCATGAACCCGATGATGGGCATGAACCCGATGATGGGCATGATGAACCCGATGATGGGCATGAACCCGATGATGGGCATGAACCCGATGATGAACATGATGGGCATGGGCATGCCGATGATGATGCCGATGATGGGCATGGGCATGGGCATGCCGATGATGTGCAAGATGACGATGGAGATGGGCAAGGACGGCATGGTCTGCAAGATGATGCCGATGGACCCTGCTCAGATGGAGATGATGAAGGAGCGCATGACCATGATGATGCAGTCGATGCAGCATGGGATGCCGTGCATGATGATGTGCGGCGGCATGCCGATGATGATGATGTCGATGTGATCAGCTGGGCGGCGGTGACACCACGCCGCCCACGATCGACGCGGCCTGGAACAGCTTGATCGCTCCAGCGCCGCCACCACCACCGCCGCCGCCGAACGTGGCCGCGTTGCCACCCGCGCCCGCGGCCGTGCTCGCGCCGCCGGCTCCACCATCGCCGCCGTTCGACGCGCTCGCGGTCGCCGCGGCCGCGACGCCGAGGTTCGACTCGTTGCCGTTGTTGCCGGCCGTGGTGTTGCCGCTGCCCTCGGCGCCGCCGCCGCCGTTCGCGAAGATCGCACCGCCGTTCGTGACCATCGGTGCATCGAGCCCGATCAGGCCGCCGGAGCCGCCGCCACCTGCGCCCGCGTTGCCGGTGGCGCCGCCGGTCGCGCCGGCGCCCGAGGCGTTGATCGCGCCGCCGACGGCGATCTTGGTCCCCGCGATCAAGTACGCGGCGCCGCCGCCGGCGCCCTTGGTGCCGAACGTTCCGGTCTTGCCGTCCTGCCCCGTGCATCCGCCACGCATCGTGTTCGTCGGTTTCACCGCGCCCGCGGTGCCGCCGCCGTTGCCGCCGTTGCCGCCCACCGCGCCGAAGCTGCCGCCGGCACCTCCGCCGTTATTGCCCGGTGGCGTGCCCGGATCGCATAGCGCTGCATTGGCGTCGACGGCGCCGGCTCCCGTTTGACCGCCGCGATGACTCGCGACATCGAGCGTGCCGTCGACTTGCAGCGTGCCGGTCGCGACGAGCACGAGCGGCTTGGTGCCGACCGCGTTGACCGCGCCGGTGATCGTGAGATCGGTCGCCGCGATCACGCACCAACCGGAATTGTTCTGTACGAGATTCGAGCACAGCGCCGACGTATCGGTATCGATCGTCTGCGCGGTCAACGTCGCCGGCGCGGTCGGCACGTTCGCGGTGTCGAAGCACGTCTTGCCGAAGCCGCTGCCGTAACAGATCACGCCGGGCGGTGGCGCGTCGAGATACGTCTTGGCATCGCTGTCGATCACGCTGCCATCGCTGCCACCGTTCGTGACACCGACGCATGTGTTGGCGAGCGATCCGGATGCATCGCCGAAGCGATAGCCCGATGGACAGCTCGAGTCCATGAAGCTGCAGTATCCGGTCGAGCACTTGCCGGTGCCGCACTGGTCGTCGCGCTCGCAGCTGAATGCACCGCCGCCGAACGGACTGCACGCCACGACACCGAGTGTCATGGCGCCGACGAGGGCTCGGGCCACCATCGTCGATGATTGTACTGCAGGGCCGGGTTGTTTCGTCTATCCTTGTGTGTGGGGATGAAAGCTGCGCCACAGCAATCCCGTCACTTGGGACCGGGCGACAAGCTCGGTAAATACGACCTGATCCGCCAGATCGCGATCGGCGGGATGGCGGAGCTCTACCTCGCGCGCACGGTCGGCATCGAGGGCTTCGAAAAACTCTCGGTGATCAAGCGCATCCTGCCGCAGTTCGCGATGAACGCGACATTCGTCAACATGTTCCTCAACGAGGCGCGGCTCGCGGCGACGTTGCACCATCCGAACGTCGCGCAGGTCTACGACATCGGCGTCGAGGCCGGCGATTACTTCTTCGCGATGGAGTACGTCCACGGCGAGGACCTCGATCGAATGACCGCGCAATCGGTCGAGCAGGGCGTCCCGATCTCGCTCGACGCGGTGCTCACGTTGGTCGCGGGCCTGTGCGCGGGGCTGCACTACGCGCACGAAAAAGCCGGACCCGATGGGACGCCGCTCCAGATCGTCCACCGCGACGTCTCGCCGTCGAACGTGCTCGTCAGCTACGACGGCGCGGTCAAGCTCGTCGATTTCGGTATCGCGCGCGGCGCGCAGGCCAAGCCGACCACGCGCGGTGGCCTCAAGGGGAAGATCGCCTACATGTCGCCGGAGCAATGCCGCGCCGACGTCGCGATCGATCGCCGCAGCGACATCTATTCGGTCGGCACGGTGCTCTACGAGCTGTCGACCGGCCGCACGCCGTTCACCGCCGAGACCGAGTACGCCGTGCTCAACCAGATCGTCAACGTCGATGTGCCCGCGCCGACGACGTTCATCCCCAACTATCCGGCCGCGCTCGAGCGCATCGTGCTGCGCGCGCTCGCCCGCGATCCGATGCAGCGCTACACGACCGCCGTCGAGCTCCAGGGCGAGCTCGAGGACTTCGCGCATGAAAATCGCCTGCGCGTCTCGCCGCTCGTGCTCGCGCGCCTGATGGGGACGCTGTTCCCGACCCGGCTCGAAGAATGGGATCACGCGAAGTCGCAAGGCGCGTTCTTCGTCGAGCAGCACGTCGTACGCACGCTGATCGAGAGCGGCAAGACTCCGGATCCGAACGACCCCGAGGTCCGCGCGCAGATCAAGGCGATGGCGCAGCAGCTCGAGGTCGACGACCCGACCGCAGTCAATCAAGAGCTGCAAGGCGGCGACTCCACCGCGACGACGCAGGTCGAGCCGCTCGGCGCCCGGATCTCGCAGTCGCGAATCGCGCAGCCATCGCCGCTCGCGCTGCCGAGGGCGCCGACGCCGCCGCCCGGATCGGCGCAGGTCCATGCCGGCGAACCACCGCGTCGCGACTCGTCGCCGAACGTGCCGCGCGCGCCATCGTCGCGCGGGTCGGCCCCCGAGCTGCCACCAACACTCCGATGCCGCGGCGCACGCCCGTCCCCGGCATGCCGGGCGCAGTGCCGATCATGACGTATCCCGTTCCACAGGGCGGCACGATGGTCAGCCATCCCAACGTCGCCGAGCCGTACTCGCCGGCCGAGGCGAACGCAGTGCATCCCGTCGACCTCGCCGCGCTCGCGAGCGACTACGACGGCGTCGTCACCACGCCGACGACTCAGTTCGATGTCACCGAGCGCGTGCAAGCGCGCCGGCACGCGACCCCGACCAACTTCATTCGCGCGGCGCCGCGCCGCAAGGGCCCGATCGTCGCGGTCGCCGTGTGCGCCGCGGCGGCCGGCACGATCGCGGCGTTCATCGCGTTCGGCGGCTCGACGCCGGCGGTACCGGTCACGCAGCCCGAGCCGGTCACGCAGCCCGCACTGGATCACACGGCGGCATTCGTCGGCTCCGATCGCGCGGCCGAACCGCCGACGGCACCGATCCCCGTTACGACGGTTCCTGCGTCGGCACCTCCACCGACGCCGGTGACGCCGGCCGTCGAGCCGCCGGTGGCGCCGCCCCCAGCACCGGAACCGACCATCGCGAACCACGCCACGCCGAACGTCGACGACACGAAAGCCAAACCGGTCGCACATCCTGTCGTCGTGAAGAAATCACCGCCGGTGCCGGCGCGTCCGCGCCCGCATCCTGTCGCGAAACCCAAGCCCGAGGACAAACCCGCGTGGAACGCCGATTCGCCGTTCATGCCGGTACGCACCGACAAGCACTGACGGCGTTCGTCGCCGTCTTGCTCGCCGCGTCGCCAGCGTCTGTCGGCGCCGCGCCGAAAGGCCGTGCCGCGAAGGCGCAGTTCGACAAAGGCGTCGCCGCGTACGGCAAGAACGACTACGCGGCGGCGAGCACCGCGTTCGGCAAGTCGTACGCGCTCGAGGCTGACGTCGAGACGCTCTTCGCGTGGGCGCAAGCCGAGCGCAAGCAAGCCCACTGCGACAAGGCGAGCGACCTCTACGTCAAGTTGCTCGCAGCGAAGCTGCCCGCCGAGAACAAGGCCGTCGTGCAGACCCAGCTCGACGAGTGCAAGCGCATCCTCGACGACGATCAGGCGAAGGCCGCCGCCGAGGCCGCGAAGGCCGCCGCGGCGAGCGCGGACCAAGCACGCGCGGACCAGGCGCACGCCGGGCCCGGCGACGCGCCGCACCCCGACGAGCAGCCGGCGGCCCACACGGATGTGACCATTCGTGGCAGCACGACCGAGCCGGAGGCTTCGCCGTGGTTCAAGGACCCGGCGGGTGATGTCCTCGTCGGGCTCGGGATCGTCGGCGTGACGATCGGTAGTGGTCTCTTGCTCTCCGCTTCCTCGGCCGATGCCGACTCCAAGACCGCACCGACCTACGCTCAATTCAAGGCGTTCGACGACAAGGCGAAGTCGCGCGGGATGATCGGCGTGATCGCGACCGGCGCCGGCGCCGCGTTGATCATCGGCGGCGTGATCCGTTACGCGACGCGCTCGACGTCATCCGAGTCGACGACCGTCACCGGTTGGCTCGACGGTCACGCGAGCGGTCTCGCGATCACCGGCGCCTGGTAACGACCACAAGCTGATCGCGGGCCGTAATCGTTCACGTGCGCGCTCGTGCCTTCATGTCTGAACGATACGTTCCTGGTGTCGACGGTGGACTTGGTCCGTCGCCGCATCTCTAATCACCGGGTGAAAGCCGTGATCGCTCCGCGCTACGGCGCGGCCGTCGAAGTCGCCGAGGTGGCCGAGCCCGTGATCGGGCCGCGCGACGTGCGGATCGCGGTGCGCGCCGCGAGCCTCAACCCGCTCGACTTCAAGATCCGCGACGGCAAGGTCAAGCTCGTGCTGCGGCTGAAGCCGCCGGTACACCTCGGCTGCGATGTCGCCGGCGTCGTCGAGGCGATCGGTGCGGAGGTCACGCGCTTCGCGGTGGGCGACGAGGTGTTCGTGCGGCTCGAGAAGCTGCGGATGGGCGGGCTCGCCGAACGCGTGTGCGCCGACGAGGGTGTCGTCGCGAAGAAGCCGGCGAAGGCGTCGTTCGTCGAGGCCGCGGCGATCCCGCTAGTCGGGTTGACGGCGCTGCAGGCAATGCGCGAGGTCGCTGCGCTCGAGCCGGGGCAGCGCGTGTTGATCCACGCGGGCGCCGGTGGCGTGGGCTGCCACGCGATCCAGATCGCCAAGAAACTCGGCCTCTGGGTCGCGACGACGACGAGCACGAAGAATATCGCGTTCGCGCGCGAGCTCGGCGCGGACCAGGTGATCGACTACACGAAGGAGAAGCTGCGCGACGCCGTGCACGACCTCGACGCGGTGTTCGACACGCTCGGCGCGAAGTCCGAGCTCGACTCGCTCGCGGTCGTCAAGCGCGGCGGGACCGTCGTCGGTGTCGGCGGGCTGCCGGATGCCGCGTTCGCGAAGGCGTGGCTGCCCGCGTTCGCTCGTCCGGTGATCTGGTTCGCGACGCGCAAGCGACGAGCAGCCGCTGCGAAGGCAGGGGCACGCTTCGCGTATTTGTTCATGCGCCCCGACGGCGCGCAGCTCGCCGAGCTCGCGAGCTGGGTCGACAGCGGCGCGCTCGTGCCGCGGATCTACAAGACGTATCCACTCGCCGAGGCCCGCGAGGCGTTCGCGGAGCTCGAGCGCGGCCGCGCGCGCGGCAAGATCGTCGTCGAGATCAGCTAACCGATCTCTTCGGCGTACGTCATCACGAGGTACATGACCGCTTCGGTCTTGCCCGCGTTGCGATACGCGTGCGGCGTATCGGCTTCGAACAAGATCGAGTCACCGGCGTCGAGGCGATGCGTGTCACCGGCGACGTCGATCTCGACGGTCCCCGCGGTGACGACCAGGTTCTCCGAGGTGCCGGGCGGATGCGAATCGGCGTCTTCGACGCTGCCGGCGGACAGCCTGAGCTCGTAGAACTCGACGCGGCGCGGTTCGTCGAACGGAAACAGCGCGCGCGACGAGAAGCTGCGATCCTTGCTGGTCAGGATCTTCGACTCGGCGGAGCGCAACACGAGCGCACCTGATTGCGTGCGCGCGCTGATCAGCGCGGAGAACGTGACCTCGAGCGCGCGCGCGATCTTCCACAGCACGTTGATCGTCGGTGCCGATTGGCCGAGCTCGATCTGGCCGAGCATCGCGCGCGACACGCCCGAGATCTGGGCGAGGCGCTCGAGCGACAACCCGCGGCGCGTGCGCAACCGGCGGAGGTTCGCACCGACGACCGGTGCGAGGTCGGTCGACTCGTTCGCCGCCGCGGTCGTCGCAGGCGGAGAAGCAGTGATAGGGGCGCTGATGGCCACGGACTTGTCGACTTTCTTCTTCACCAGACCCAAACCGGGACCCAGTATACCCACAGCGCAGGTGCGCGGGACTGGACCGGCTGGGCTTGCATGCCCGGCGTGCTCGTCGGCCGCCCGGAGGAGGGACGGCGCGAGCGGTAATCGTCGAGGCTGATGATCTCGGCTGCCGCTGAGCTACGCATGAGTAGATTTATATCCGCCTTAGCGGAAACGATCAATCTGTTTTTACGGACAAACTGCCAGACATATGAAATCACTATGCTTCGTGTGCGGCTACAGTGGCGCCACCGTAGGCAGATTCCCCATGCTGGCTGGTGTCGAGGCCCTCGTATTCGTCCTCCGCGCTGACCCGCAGGCCGATCACCGCATCGATGATCTTGAGGAGCACGTACGTCACGACCGCGGCCCACGCGCCGGCCGCCACGATCCCGAGCGCCTGCACGCCGAGCAAATGGAGTCCGCCGCCGTTGCCGTTGTTGAGCGCCGCGCTCGCGAACACGCCGGTCAACAGCGCGCCCGTCGCGCCGCCGACGCCGTGCACGCCGAACGCATCGAGCGCGTCGTCGTAGCCGAGCCGCGACTTGAGCAGCACCGCGCCGTAACACACGAGCCCGGCGGCGACGCCGATCACGAGCGCGACCATCGGCGACACGTAGCCCGCGGCCGGCGTGATCGCGACGAGCCCCGCGACCAGGCCCGAGGCGACGCCGAGCATCGTCACCTTCTTCACGCGCGTGCTCTCGACGAGGCCCCAGGTCAACGCGCCCGCCGCGGCGGCGAGGTGCGTGTTGATCAACGCGAGCGCCGCCGTGCCGTTCGCACCGGCCGCGCCTGCGTTGAAGCCGAACCAGCCGAACCACAAGATGCCGGCGCCGACGACCGTCAACACGAGATCGTGCGGCGGGTGCCGCGTGTTCGGATAACCGGCGCGCTTGCCGAGCACGAGCGCGACGACGAGCGCCGAGATTCCCGACGACAAGTGCACCACCGTGCCGCCCGCGTAGTCGATAGCGCCGAGCTTCGCGAGCCAGCCGCCGGTGCCCCACACCCAGTGCGCGATCGGATCGTAGACAAGCGTGGTCCACGCGAGCGTGAACACCGCGAACGCGGTGAACTTCATGCGCTCGGCGAACGCTCCCGAAATCAACGCCGGCGTGATCACGGCGAACATGCACTGGTACCCGACCCACGCGAGGTGCGGCACCTTGTCGTGCAAGCTCGTGGCGGTGATGCCGTCGAGCCCGACGTACTCGAGCCCGCCGATCACGCCGCCGTGCGTGGTGCCGAACGCGAGCGAATAGCCGATCAGCGCGAACTGCACGCTGACCAGGCCGAGCGCGAAGAAGCTGTGCATGAACGTCGACAGCACGTTCTTGCTCTGCACCATGCCGCCGTAGAACAGCGCGAGGCCCGGGGTCATCAACATGACCAGCCCGGTCGAGACCAGGAGCCAAGCGGTATCGCCTTCACTCATGCCGCGAGCATCCGACGCGTCATGTTTCCGGCGCGTAACGGCCAGGCGAATATTGGAGTGAGCTACTTCGTCCCGAACATGCGGTCGCCGGCGTCGCCGAGGCCGGGCACGATGTAGCTCTTGTCGTTGAGCCGCTCGTCGATCGAGGCGGTGTAGACCG
>Ga0193728_1000997_pt1 | contig 14133 bp, 9 predicted proteins | sample U1c1metaG_FD_143037 | JGI IMG/M metagenome (GOLD analysis project Ga0193728, IMG submission 143037) | Soil microbial communities from a riparian zone of the East river system, Colorado, United States - U1c1 | ecosystem: Environmental > Terrestrial > Soil > Riparian zone | place: USA: East River...
CCTCAAGCATGCCGTGCTTGAACTCAGCCTTTACTTTGTCTGCGTCCGCGTCCTCCGGCAGCGCGAAAGTTCGGACAAAGCTGCCGTAGCCGCGCTCTACGCGGTGATATTTTTTCTTCGTCTCTTCTTTTTCGAACTTGCGCTCGCCCGAGATAGTAAGAACCCCATTCTCGACAGTGACTTTTACGTCTTCTTTTCTTAACTCAGGCAATTCAGCCTTGATGACGTATTCCCTGTCATCTTCCGTAATGTCCGCGAGGGGCGTCCATTCGGGCAACGTGATACTCTCCTTCCCATTTCCCCGGCGCATTGGCGTCCGGCCGAAAAGGGTCGACAGCCGGTCCTGCAGGTCTTCCATTTCTCTGAGTGGTTCCCAGCGAGTGAGTGTATTCATCATCTTAACGATATCCTTTCTTTACCGGCGGAATTGTGTATATCGCCGTGTTCGGCCGCCAGTTGTCCGAACAATAAAATCGGCGTACGTCAGCCTCGCGCAACGCTGGATGATCGCCAGGTAACTTAAGTTGCCTTTTTAAATCGCCTGATTGTTGAACGCTTCAGGAAATGTGCCTGCTGAGCCTGCACGGAGCTGGCAACATCAAAAAAGCCCCGGTGAGTTTCCCCACCGAGGCTTTTGATTTTTGTCTTCGCGCTTTTTGCTTTAGCGAATTTTATCTGTTGCCGACTGGCCCAGTTGTCCGGAATTCGGCAAACTCGGTTGAGTTGCTTATCTTGGTGACTACCCATGGCTCCGGCCCCTGATTAGCTGACGGCTGTTCCTGGATGACCCTGCCAATTGGCGTCGGCCCAAAGGCGATCGAGTGACCAGCCTTTGCCACAGTGATGTAGTTTTGGCCTCTGTTTTGGCAGAGGAACAAGCCTTGTTCGCTGTCCAACAGGCTTGCCAAGTCCAGACCGCTGACAGGCACATTAATATCGAGTTTCATTTTGCTATTTGTCCTTTCTTTTTTAACGTTGACCTTGAATTTCGCGCACCAATTGACGACCGCCAGGTAACTTAGGTTGCCTTTTTGATCGCCTGATTATTGAACGTGGAATGAGTGCAGCCTTAGGCCGGGACAAAAGAACAGTGGTTGCGCAAAGAGGAGCCGCGAATGACGCGAATCGCAGGGGTTGGCACGAAGCGCGAGCCGGTAATCGATCCGGTAATCGAAAGGCCTCTGCTTGGCCTGCACCGAGCAATGAACATCGATTCGTTTTGGAAAGCCGCCCAGCGGTTGCTCGCCGCCGCGATCCCAAATCGTTTGATGGGGATGACCCTTCAGCACAATCCAATTTTGCCAATGATTACGAGGTGGACACTGCCCATGGCTGACGGTTTTTTCAACGCCGCTCCGCTCAAGGGTTATATCGCCGGGCGGCCGCGTAACAGGTTTGTGCGGATTAGCGACGCCTTTTCGAATCGAAGCAGTTTAATGAAATCGGCTTTCTATCGCCGATACATGGCGCCTCAACGCTGCCTGCACGGCATCGGCCTCTTTTTTTGGAAAGACCAGAGGCTCATTTGCGTGATTGCAATCATGCGCACGGCAACGCAGGGCGATCTGTCGCCGGCGGAGATGAAATTGCTCCGGCAGCTTTACCCGCAGGTTCTGACCGCGCTTCACCGGCTTGGCTCCCTCGAGCGCGAACACTTAGCAAGGATGGCCTTCGAAGAATTCCTGAACCGGTTGCCAATGCCGACGATCCTTCTGCGATGGAATCTTAAGTCGATTTATCAAAACCGGGCTGCGCGTGATTTCTGCGCGATGTGGGAAAAAGGACCGGAGGCGGCGCGACTAATGAAAGCGAGTTCCCCGATTCCGTCCGAGATCCTCGACCGATGCCGCCTGCTCAAACAACAATGGGCCCACGCGCAACGCCTCAATGCGCCGCAAACAAGCGCCCAAGAAGAACAGGTGCATCATCCGCGCTCGCCGCATTTGCGAGCGACGCTCCATCTGAAACCGCTCAACTCAGCCGGCGTGGCGCGGCCGCATTTTCTTATCGAGTGCGAAGACTTGCGCCGTCAGGCTGCTTCGCGTTCCGGGCCGGCGAGCTCCAGTTTGCCCCATTTCGTCCGGCTTACGCGCCGAGAACAGGAAGTTGTCAGACTTGTCTGCGATGGTCGGAGTAACCAGGAGATTGCCGATGACGCCGGCGTGAGTTTGCCGACGGTGAAAAAGCACGTGCACGCGATCTTCCGCAAACTCGAAGTCACCAGCCGCAGTCGGCTTATGGCGCTGATGCGATGAATCGCGCGGCGCGAGATTTACTCGTTTCGTCCCCGTAGTTGCCCCGCTGGGGTGACACAAATTTTCGGCCTCACGAGGATAAGATCAGCAGCGGCTCGGGAAAACTCAGGACCCTGCGACTTTGAGTCTGCGGATCATTTTCGCTTAACCTTCCCGTCGACCACCACACGGTTGACCGCGGGGGTTTCGCCCGTGCCGTCATAATAGACATGAACGCGAGTGCCGGGTTTGATTAGGCGCTCGTCGATTTGTCTGCCGGCTTTGTTCACGTAACGAACCGTATTATCGAGCACGTAACTAAAAGTATCGGGCGCGTTTTCAGAGCCGACTACGATTATTTTGCCAGGCTCATACGTGGTAACGGTGCCGGAGCCAGTTGTCATTTGCTCTGCAGTCGTAGTGCTGGTTTGCGCAAACGCCAAAGGCGCGATCAGCGCGTAGGCAAGAGCGTTGATTGTTTTCTTCACCATGAATGCCTCCCCTTTTTACCTTGATGTTTTATCCCAAGCTTCGTGGTTCGCGATTCGACGAACGGCGAGACTGTTGCCGATTCCACACTTTGACCGACCCGCCACGGCGCTGTTCAAACTAATCTAACGTTTGTGCGATTGAGCGAGCCCGTCACTGAGTCGGTGAAAAACCGAAAGACTAGTATGGCTAATGCAAAGTTTGCGAAAATGATATGACAAGGCGTTTGAAGGGGTCGTTGCCGACAAGGACCACACTTTCGATAGCTCGAATGCGCGATCCACGCGCTCGCGCCGGTTTGCCCGCACTGCCACTGCCGGGTCGTCGGACACGGCGTGGAATCGTTGTCGAGAAATCGTAAGCAGAACTCATTGCTGACGAGAAAAAACCGATTGACGGAGCGTGGCGTTAAGCTTTTGCACCGTACTTGTCGATCAAAGCTTGAAAGCGCGGGTCTTTGCGAAGCGGGTCCCAGATGGGATCGAGCTTGAGAACTGGGACGGTGATGCCGCCGGGAGTAACGAGCAAATGATCGAGCAGACTAAATGCTTGATCGCGTTCACCGGTCCAGGCGTAAATTTGCGCGAGCGCAGCAGTAGCCTCCGGCCCATCAAAAGCGTCTTGGGATTCCGGTCGCAACTCGACTGCGCGCTTGCCTTCCTTGATCGCTGCATCCTTTTGACCGAGTCCGGCGAGAATCTGGCCAAGCTGCGCGTGCCGAGCGGAATCGTCGGAACTTTCGCGCACCAGCTGCTCTGCCAAAACCCGCGCTCGCTCAAATGCAGCCTGCGCCTTGACTTTGTCGCCCAGATACGAGTAAAGCGCACCCTCGAGAAAACCTTTCGGGCATGGCGCAGTACTGTAGCCGGGCAATGTCTCTCCATGAAATTGTTGGATCACCTGAAGTGCCTCCGGAAACCTTCGTTGCAATGTCAACACGCCGGCACGGCCCAACGTGACCAGGCCTTCCGGATCGATTCCCGGTGGCACCGAAGCCAATTCTTTCTCGGCAACGCTAACATCTCCTTTCCATCTGATCGCCAACTCTCCCTTTAATGCGCGCGAGCCGAACGCTTGCGGCGACGCTTCGATTCCGCGGTCAAAGGTCTTATCGGCGGCTTCAAAATTCCGTGTGGCCATATAGCTATAGGCGAGATTCAAGAGGACCGAGCCGTTCTTTGGGTCAAGCTCGGCGGCCTTTTCCAAGTTTGCCGTCGACTCGGCCCATTTGCCCTGGCGCCGCTGGATCGCGCCGATCGCCATGTAGGCTTGGGCTTCATTTGGCAGACCGCGTTTCGCGACCTCGAATTCGGCGAGAGCGCGTTCGTAATCTCGATCTCCATAGTAATAAGAAAAACCGAGGGCGAGATGCGCCTCCGGAAGATCCGGTTGCAATCGCAAAGCTTTGCTGGCCGCAGCCCGCGCTTTTTCCCGCCGCGCAGGCAGCGGGTCCCAACTGTGATACATCCAGCTTTCAACCATGGAGAGACCGGCGAAAGCCGCGGCAAAGTTTGGATCGAGCTTCGTTGCTTGTTCGAAAAGCTGCTCGGCCTTCAACGACGTATCGCGAAACATATCTGGCCGGTTAGCGTAATCGTGCGCCTGAACGAAGAGCAGATACGCGTCTGGATTTTGCGTCGGTCTGCGATCGATCCGCGCTTTTTCGCTTGGCGAAAGTTTGGCTTGCAGCGCAGAGGTGATTTTTTGCGCGAGATCAGTTTGGATCGCAAAGACGTCGGTCAAATCGCGATCATAATCTTCTGCCCAAATGTGCTCGTCATTGTCCGCATTGATCAACTGCACATTGACCCGCACGCGATTGCCCATGCGCCGCACACTGCCTTCCAGAAGTGTAGAGACGCCGAGCGCTTTCCCGATTTCACGGGCGTTGCGCGAGCCAGTCCCGCGATACGACATGACGGACATGCGCGAAATCACTTTTAGATCACCGATTTTCGAGAGGTTCGTCAGAATATCGTCCTGCATGCCGTCGGCGAAATACGCGTTTTCTTTTTCATTGCTCAGATTTTCGAAGGGCAACACTGCGATGGACTTGTCGATCTTGCGGGCCGAGACGCGTGGCAAAAGGAAAAAACCTGCGGCCGCCGAAACAACGACCCCAGTTGCAACCAGCATGATCAAATTGCGGCGACGGTGAGCTCCGGGCGCAGTTGCGCGAATCCCTTGTGGCGTGACGTCGTAGGCCCAGGCGAGAATCAACGCGATCGGAAATCCGATCAGTAAGAGCACGACTACCAAGCGGAATGTCCAGTTCGGCAATTCCCATGCCGGGAAAACGGCCGATCCGATCTGAATAATGAATCCTGCCGCGATAATGTAAGCGGCCGCGACTCGGTAAACTTTCCGCCGCTGCACTTCCTCAAAGAAGCCGCTCATAAGAAGGGATATGGATGCGTCGCGATCATAATTCAACGACGAGGTTTAGACAAAAGGATATGGGGCGGTTTTTCTCCAGCTTGAGTCAGCAATGAGCAAAACGTTGCACTCAAGAATGCTTAGTAATTGTTACGATCATCACAACTCAGCACCATTTTCGCTAGCACCAGCTTATCGCCGTGCACGCAACCAACCTTGCAAAACAATTTGCGGCTTCAGCTCGGCGACGAGATTGCTGACTTGCGCGTGGCCTTATTTCTCCGCTGTTTTCGGTGCGACTGAGGCGACGAGTTTCTCGAAGCGCGGATCATTCCGGAGCGGATCGAACATTGGATCGAGGCGGAGCAGCGCCGGAGTGAGCGGCACGTTCGAAGCCAGCGCACCCTGGCACGGTATCGAAAGCAGTTTCTGTAAAGCGCCAATGGCGCGGTCGTGCTCCCCCATGCGCGCCGCCACCCGGGCGAGGATCTCGATCGTAGCGGGACCGTCCAAGGCGTCTTTCTCGATCGGATTCACGGCGATGGCGCGCTCGGCCAGAGTCAATGCTGCCGCTTTGTCGCCGAGACCCATATTGGTCAGCGCGAGATCGCCAATCAGAGCCGAATTTTCTGGCTGTTCTTTGAGGAAAGGTTCCAGTTCGCTGCGCGCCTGTCGCCAGCTTTCCTGGGCGGCCGCATGGTCGCCGGCGACTTCCTGCGCCCAGCCTAACCAAAAGCGCAGTTCGCCATTGATGTAACCCAAGGCTGGATCAGGCTTGGCCAATATCTCCTTTAGCCGAGGGATGATTTGTGCAGGGCGGCGCTCCAGGAGCGCTTGGTAAACTTGTGTTTCCATGGCCCCGGAGTCGTCGGCATTCGGATGCAGCGGAGCGAGGAGCGCCGAGGCACGCGGCAGGTCGCCCTCGGCCTGTGCGATAGCCGCCTTTTCCACGAGGGTATCCAGGTCGTCCGGCGCAATATCGAGAACCTGATCAAACTTTCGCAGTGCTTCGGGGAAACGCCGGAGACAGAAATAGGAAATCGCGTGCTGACTGAGAAGGTTAACGTTGCGCGGGTCTAGCCGCTCGGCTTCGTTGAAGTACGACTCGCTCCGGTCCCACTGGCCTCGCCTCCGCGCGACATAAGCGAGCGATTCAGGAATCCGGCTGCTATTCGGCAGGAACTGACGTGCTTGCTCAAAGTAACGCACCGCAGTGTCGTAATCCTTCAGGCAGCCGTAGTAGTAATATCCCTTGGCATACAGCGCCTCGCCGAGATTGGGCTGAAGCGTGAGCGCGGTTTCGGCAGCTTGCCGTGCCTCTTCACGCAGGGCGACCGTTGGTTGAAGAGTCGCTGTGATGTAGCCGCGCGCCTCGACGAATGACAAGAGCGCCCAACTAAGGGCGAAGTTCGGGTCCAGCCGCACCGCTTCTCTGAGATATTTCTGTGCGCCAAGGCCGTTGGCGGGTGTGGCTGCCGTTTTCAGAGTATAAGCCAGCCCGCGCAGATAGGCATCGTACGCCTCGGGATTGTCTGTCGGTTTGGCGGTAATCACTTGTTCTTCCCGACCGCTGAGGTGCGCTCGCAACTGGTCGGCGATAGCTTTGGCCACCTCACTCTCGACCGAAAAGATGTCGGTCAGTTTGCGATCAAAGGTATCGGCCCAAAGATGGGAATCGTTGGCTGCTTTAATGAGCTGCACGTTCACGCGCACAGCGTCGCCGCTCTTCTGCACGCTGCCTTCCACGATGTGGGCAACTCCGAGCTGCTTTGCTATCTCAGGCAGGTTTTCCGGCGCGCTTTTGTAATGCTGCGTGGACGTGCGCGAGATCACCTTCAGATCGGCGATCTTGGATAAGCGCGTCAGAATCTCGTCCTGGATGCCGTCGGCAAAGTAGGCGTTGCCTTTGTCTTCACTGCGGTTTTCAAACGGAAGCACCGCGATACTCTTTTCCGCAATAGGAAGTCCTACGTCGGCGGCTTTCCCCGAAGAGGAGCGTGCAATCGCCGGTGAGCCTCGTCGGTAAAAGACTGAAAAGCTGATCGCCAAAGCCACAGCTGAAAGGAGCAAAACAGCGGTAAGCGCGTACTTGGGCCAACGGGGCGTAATGACCGGACGGACGCTAACAGCGGACGGCCGCTTCCATCTTCTTCCTCGCTTGAGTTTGTCCGGAAGGCGTGGGTTGCCGAGATTGTCTTTGTAGAGATTAACCAGGCGCAGCCTCAGCCCGTGCTTCACCTCATACTCGCCGAGATCGTGCAAATACCGTTGCCAGTGCCGGTATTGGGTCAAATCTTCCGCTATATGCCCGGACAAAAGAATATGCCCGGCATCACCGCAATCCATGACGCACTGCGCCACGTTGATCCCAGCTCCCGCAATGTTCGTCTTGTCATTAATATCGGTGACTTGATTCACTGGGCCGCTGTGCACTCCCATCCGCAGCCGGATATGCGGATGCTCTTGCAATGTTCTGCTGATCTCGAGCGCACATCGCACCGGCTCTTCCGGACTGTGGAAGAAAAGGAGCGCCATCCCGTCTCCGGTCGACACCCGGATCAGTTTACCTTTTGTTTCGGCGGCCCGAAAACATTCGGTGTTTCGCACGATTTGGTTGAGATCTTGCAGTAACTCAATTTGCTCATTGACCAGCAGTCTCGAGTAACCGACCACGTCGATTAACAGGACGTGTGCGATCTCGAGCGGGATTTCCTTTTTAATTTCGGTGGACATAAAGCACGGCGAAAAGGAAGTCGCGCAAAGCGAGAATCACCGATGGACAGCCGAACGTCGAGCACAACTAGAATTCTGCATCGCTAGGGGACCACGAGAAGAACACTTTCCAGATTCTTTCTTCACTATTGCATCGGACTTAAATCGTCGCCGCTGTCTCTCCCCCTACTGGCTCAACGGCATAAATCGATCGAAGCAAGTGCCAGCAAATTTGCCAGCAAACGGCAGTGGAAGAGCCGCTGCGAGTAGTCGCAGAGGTCGCTTGATTAGCCAGGTAAAACGCGCTTAAGTCGTGCTGAAACACAGGGGAAGGAAGCGCCGAATCCTACCGCTGGAGCCAAATTTTAAGTCGCTCACCACGAGCGATTTCTCCAGCTGGCAGGACCGGTTTAGAGAGAAATGCCAGCAGAGCGACGGGCGAATGAACAATTCGCACGAACTCTGCCACTGTTCCACGACTATTCCGTAACAGAAAAGATTTGGCGCGTGAATTCTCCTGAACGTGGAGAAAACCGTGCAACTGATATAGACTTTACTGTCGAGGCGGAACCGGTTAAGGGAGGTAGCAGCGTCGGGAAACGTGAGAGCGAATGGCGGTAGAATCCGATCAGGAGAATTCGCCTCGATTAGCGCCGTCGCGTAACTAGTAAATATCCGATTTGTGGATCGGTCTTTCGATCAACGGACTGGAATGGCGCGATGACCGCGTTCTTTAGCTCGGGCATCAATTCCGAGATCCTATCCTTAGGCATGACGAGGGCGTCGAGCGCTCCGCCGTTCCATTCCTGAACCGCTTCATCCGGCCTGAGGAAACGCGGTTTCTGCAAGTAGAGCAGCATCCCTTCGTAGCCCCCGCCGCCGCCGGAAATCACTTCGTACCGCCAATGATGGGCGACAGCCTGTTTATTCACCGCGCGGCTGAAAACCTCGAGATGATCGGCGTGGTCACGATAATCGGACAGCACTTTAGCGGCGGTATAGCCGCCGGTAAACACGATCGAGAAGAGCAGTGCCGCAGCGCTCCATTGCAGGACGCGACCATCAGTTTGCCTTATTCGAAAGCCGCCGGCGATCTGCGCGGCGAGCAACAAGCAAAGCGGCGGCACAACCGGGTAAATGCGGTCGACGCGTTTGGATGGAACCAGCGACATGACGACCAAACCGCCCAAGCTCCAGCAAACCAGCCACAAGATGTCGGGTGTTGTCTGGCGAAATAGATTGCGAATTCCCGAGCGCGTTCGGCGGAAGGACAATATACCGAGCGCGAGGATCAGCACGCTCCAGGGCGCGAATTTTTGCAGCAGGTGCGGGAGATAAAAAAGGACCGGTTGCGCGCGATGGACAGTTTGGCTGAACCGGCCGAGAAATTCCTTCATGACGACCTGCTCATAGAAACCCGGGACGAACTTGATGCCGCAGATCACCCACACTGAAAATAACGCGAGAGACGCAATCCATGGCCACCAACCGAACCATGCATTCGCCTCACTCCGTTTCCCGGCGAGCCATTGAAACAGCACGATGCCTGGAAGCAAAAACGCGAAGACGATCGGCCCCTTGATGAACATGGAAGCGGTGAGCAGGGCGAACATTTCCCATCGCTCGCGCGGCTGCCACGACTCGCGGGCACGAATTTTTTGCCAGATCAAAAGTCCCAGCAGAAAGATCACCAACGCGAGCGGCATGTCGGTGCGCACCAAAGTCGCAAGGCGCACACTCAGCAGATTCAGGCCAAAGGCACCCAAGGCGATCGAGGCTGCGGCGGCTCCGTAAGCGGCAATCGCCGCGCGGAACAAGACGGTCGCCAGTACCACTGCCGTGAGGAACGAAGGAAGCCGCCACGCGATATCCCACGATCGCGTGATCGCGAAGATCCCAGCCGAGGCCCAACCAATGAGCGGCGGTTTTTGCGCAATCGATTTTGAATGCGGGGTCCGCTGAAAGAACCAGTGGCCTTCCTTGATCATCTCGAACGAAGTAAACGCCTGCTGCGCCTGGTCGTAATCGTCCAGCTGCCACGGCAGATTCGTTAAGGCAAACAAGCAGAGGATGACTGCGCTGATCACCCAAACCGTGCGCGAACTCTCCAGAAAATTTTTCGCCCATGACGCATCCATGCTCATTCGATGATCTCGTGAACCGCCGATTGCTAGTTACCACTGCGGCACTACATTCGCGAGGCTAAAGCTCGCGGCAACGGAAACCGGCTTCGTAAAAACATGTGTGGAATTGCAGGGTTCACTCAACTCCACTCGCAACCCGCTGATGTCGCAGAATTGGTGCGGCGCATGACCTCTCCACTGACGCCGCGCGGGCCGGACGGCGAAGGGTTCCACGTCGCGCCCGGGATCGCGCTCGGTCATCGGCGGCTAAGCATCATCGATCTCGCGGGCGGCGCACAGCCGATGCGCAGCAAGGACGAGCGCTATCACATCGTCTATAACGGCGAGGTTTATAATTACCTCGAACTTCGCGCGGAACTCGAACGGCGCGGATGCGTTTTCCGCACCCAATCGGATACCGAGGTGTTGCTGAATCAATTCGTGCTCGACGGTGTCGACGCCCTGCAGCGTTGCAACGGGATGTTCGCGGTCGCGATTTGGGATCGTGATGAGGAACGGTTGTTCCTGGCGCGCGATCGCCTCGGCATCAAACCGCTCTACTACTGCGTCCGCGACGGCGAACTGATCTTTGCCTCGGAACTCAAAGCGCTGCTCGTGCATCCTCGCGTCGATCGCCGTCTTAACATGCTCTCGGTCAGCAAATATTTCACCTACGGCTACATCCCGGCGCCGCACACGATTTTCGAAGACGTTCATAAGCTGGAACCCGGCGGCTATCTGTTCTTCAATCGGAACGGGCTGCGCAAGAATCGCTATTGGGACATCCCGCTCGAAGACAACCCTGTGAGCGACCGCAACGTCGACGAGTGGGCCGAGGACCTGCTTGCCATCCTGCGTGATTCGGTAACGAAGCGGCTGCGCAGCGATGTGCCCGTTGGCTTATTTCTCTCCGGCGGTCTCGATTCGAGCACTGTCACCGCGCTCGCGGCGCAACAATCCGGCAACCGGCTGCACAGTTTTTCGATTGGGTTCGATGATCCGAGTTATGACGAGTCTCCATACGCGCGGCGCATCGCGGAACTCTTCGAAACCGAACATCACGAGGAGATCTTAACTCTGAGCCAGGCAACGGAGCTATTTCCGCGGATCATGCATTCACTCCATGAGCCGTTGGCGGACGCCTCGATCATTCCGACTTACGTGCTTAGTCGATTAGCCGCACAGCACGTTAAAGTTGTTCTCGGGGGAGATGGGGCGGATGAGTTGTTCGCCGGTTATCCGGCTTTCCAGGCTCATAAGGTGGTGCAGAACCTTTCGTTCTTGCCCATCGGTTGGCGTGATTGGCTCCGTCCGTTCATCCAACGGCTGCCAGTCTCGCATCGTTACGCTAGCGTCGAGTTTCTCATGCAGCAGTTCGTGAAGGGCCTCGGGCTCTCGCCAGAAGTGCGCTTCCTCCTCTGGATGGGCTGCTACGGCAACGTGGAGAAGAAGCAGCTTTTGTCCGTCGACTTACAGCAACATCTCTTGCGCGAGGATGCCTTCGAGGACATTTCGGCGCACATTCGACAGAGCGGATTGAAGGGAGACTTTCAGCGGCTGCAATACTTGTGCATGAAGCTCTATCTTCAGGACGATGTCCTGTTGAAAGTGGACCGCGCGAGCATGGCGCATTCGCTGGAAGTGCGCGTGCCTTTTCTAGATCGCGACGTGGTCGAATACGCGTCCCGGATTCAGCCCGCAGATAAATTGCGTGGCCTAACGACCAAGTATGTTTTGAAGCGAGCGGTCCGGCGCCTCTTACCAAATGAGATCATTCATCGGCGCAAGAGCGGATTCATGATGCCGGTCGCAGTGTGGCTGAACCAGAACATGCGAGAGACCATCGAGGATCTCTGTTCTCCCGCAGCCGTCGCTGAGACTGGACTCTTCGACGCCAGCTTCGTCCGGCAAATCCTCGACGAACATTTTCAAGAGCGGCGAGATCACCGGAAGCACATTTACCCACTGCTCTGTTTCATGGCGTGGTTTCGTAACCACGCGACTTAAGCTCGCTTATGGGCAGCCAGATCGATGTTAGAGGCGCTGACAGCGCTAAAGAATTAGCTAAAGGTGAGCCTCGGCATCACGCGTTCTGGTAGCCTTTTCGTACAAAGACTGGAGTCAACGAACTGGGCATGAACGTGGGTCGCTGGAGCTAAATCTTTCGATTTCTAAGATCATCCTGGCCGACAACCGCTTTTTCAATTTGCTTTCGCCGGCTTCGTCGACATAAGTAAAGACGCGGGGTGGAGCAGCCTGGTAGCTCGTCAGGCTCATAACCTGAAGGCCGCGGGTTCAAATCCCGCCCCCGCAACCAATTTCTTCGTGCCGCATGCCGGCAACTTATCGCGTTTACGTCCTCCAAAATCCAACAGGCGAGCGCTACATCGGTTTTAGCGAGGACGTGCCACTGAGAGTTCGGCAACATAACGCCGGATTAACGCGCTCGACGCGTGGAAGCGCTCCCTGGCGGTTGGTTTGGCAAAGTGGTTCTCTTAAGGAAGCAGATGCACGAATGCTTGAGTTTGATTTGAAGAGGCAAAAGGGCGGAAACGGATTCTATCAAAAGACCGGATTGAAAAAGCCTTGAAGGCCGCGCCCCGCCGTGGCGGGGCCGCCCCCGCAACCAATCTTCCACCGTTTTGAGGCGACCGCGGTTTGCTTTCCCCGCGACTCATGGTTCACGTTTTCGGCATGCCTCGGAAAAACTTGGTCCAGGCGAAAAGCGGCAAAGTTATTGTCGGGACGGCCAGCTGGTCCGATCCGGGTTTTGTTCAGCATTGGTATCCCAAAGGAATGCGCACGCATGAGCGGCTTGGTTGGTACGCGCAATACTTTGAGATGGTTGAAGTGAATTCGACGTTTTATTCCGTGCCCGATTTGCGAATGGTCGAGCGGTGGTGTGTCGCCACGCCTGATCGGTTCACCTTCGATGTGAAACTGCATCAGCTCTTTTCGTTTCACTCGACAGCCGCGAAATTGTTGCCGCCAGACTTGCAACAGCGTGCAGATATTGACGGAAAAGGCAAAGTAACGCTGACGCCGGGTTTGGAGGAAGCGATGCTCGATCTCTTTTTGCGCTCGATGTCGGTCCTGCGCTCAGCTGGGAAACTTGGCGTGTTTCTCTTGCAACTCTCACCTGCATTTTCGCCGCGTGTGCGCAAACTGGAAGAGCTCGAGCATTTGATCGGCATGCTGCGGGATTATCGGTTGGCGATTGAATTTCGAAATCGCAACTGGGTGACCGGCGATCAGTTAAAATCGACAATAGATTTCTTAGAGCATCGCCGAGTGGCTTTTGTGAATGTCGATGCGCCAGCGGCCGATCATTTCACAATCATGCCGTCGGATGTGAATGAAATCACGAACCAGGGCTTTGCCTACCTGCGGCTGCATGGACGAAACGCTCGCGCTTATATCACCGGGAAAACCGTAGCCGCGCGTTTCAATTACGATTACCGCGACGATGAGATTCGTGAAGTGGCAGAGCGCAGCAGGCAACTCGCGCACGAAGCAGACGAAGTGCACATTGTGTTTAATAATAACGCGCTCGATTACGCGCCCCGGGCGGCAGCGCGTTTACGCACGGCGCTCGGACAGCTCATCCCGGCGCCGCCCCAGACACCCGAGCTCTTTTAGTTTAGAGTTTAATTGTGCAGGAGACGCCGCCAACGGCAGGGCCCGTATACCAGTCACGGTTTCCAAAGCGGCTGGCTCGGCTGAAGCGCTGGCTGGTCGCCCATCACATGACGCTGATGACGATTGCGGACACACCGCACTCCATCGCCCTCGGTTCGGCCATAGGAATTTTTTTTGGCTTCACACCACTCTATCCGCTGAAAACCATACTATCGATTGCGATCGCGTGGGTTCTTCGTTGCAACAAGATCGCGGCTGCGATCGCCGTCACTCTTCATGACGCGTTAATTTTTGCGATGCCTGCGATCTATTTCGCGGAATATAAACTGGGTTGCTGGGCTCTGGCTCGAACGCCGCCGCGTCGCATCCGGTTCAGTCTTTTTGCGCTGCACGATTACCTGCACTGGCATGTATTTTCGCGCGTCGTTTGGCCCACTTTTTGGCCTGCGTTTGTCGGGTCGCTCTTCCTTGCCATTCCTTCAGCAATCATCATCTATTTCTTAATCCGAATGCTGGTGAGCCGCGCGCGGACGCCTCAGAAAAGCGTCTAAGTGAGCAAG
>Ga0193728_1000998_pt1 | contig 14120 bp, 18 predicted proteins | sample U1c1metaG_FD_143037 | JGI IMG/M metagenome (GOLD analysis project Ga0193728, IMG submission 143037) | Soil microbial communities from a riparian zone of the East river system, Colorado, United States - U1c1 | ecosystem: Environmental > Terrestrial > Soil > Riparian zone | place: USA: East River...
GAAGTGGTCACCATCCACCAGCCCGGCTACGCCTTCCTCGATGATCCGGAAGAACGGGTCCAGGGCCTGGAAGTCGGCGAGGTTGCTGACGGCCGTCATCGGGTCCCGTCCATGGCCCAGGCCGCGGCCGTGCGCCGCGCGAAGTCAGCAAAGCTGGTCGGCGGCGCGCCGGTCGCCTTCTCGACGTCATTGCCGGGTCGCGAGCCGCCACCGGACGCGATGGTCTCGGTCAGCACGCTCAGAACCGCCCCGTACTCGGCTGGTACCCCGCCTGCTACCGCGCCGGCGACCCATTCGTCGCGGTCAATGTCGGTGTAATCAACAGCCCGGCCGCTGGCGTCGCTGATGATCTTGGCTGCCTCCGCGATCGTGAGCGCGTCGGGCCCGGTGAGTGCGTACTGGGCGCCGGCATGGGCCTGCGGGTCGGCCAGGGTCGCGCTCGCGACCGCGGCGATGTCCTCTGCGTCGACGAAGGCCTCTGCGCCGTCACCAGCCGGAACCACGATGGCGCCGCCGATGGGCTTGAGGAAGGTCTCGCTGAAGTTCTGCATGAACCACGCCGGCCGCAGGATTGCGTGGGTGAGCCCCGGCCGGCCGAGCAGGTCGAGTTCGACGCGGCGCAGGGCCGTCTCGGGGGGCGCCGAGTCGATGCCGTAGGCGCTGAGATAGGTGACGTGCGTGGCGCCGGCGGCCTCAGCCCGGTCGAGGAATACTGACACCTGGCCCGCGAAGTGCGCCCGCATGACCGGTCCGAGGAGATAGATCCGGGTGACGCCGTGAAGCGCGGGAGCGTAGGTCCCGGGGTCGTCCCAATCGAAGTGTGCATCGGCGCCAGAGCGGGCCGCAGTGCGAACCGGCAGGCCACGCGAGACCAGCCGGTTCGCGACGCGTGAGCCGGTCCTCCCGGTAGCGCCGAGGACAAGCGTAAGAGAATCAGAGGTCACCATGCCTCCAGCTTCTGGCCTGCGGTCGAGCTAATCAATGCGCCATGCGCTCTTCTTGCGACGAGATACGCTCACGTCGTGGACATACTGCAGGATCACCTCGTCAGGGCGCGCGCCTCGGGCGGCGTCTTCGCCCGGTCCGTGGCCCGGCCCCCGTGGGGGCTGCGCCTGCCCGGGACGATCCAGCTGGCCCTGCATACCGTCGTCCAGGGCCGCGCATGGCTATGGCTCGAGGACCCGAGAGCTGCGCTGGAGCTTGCGCCCGGGGACCTGGCCCTCGTACTGGGAGGGCCGGACCACCACATCGCGCACCAGCCGGATGCGCCCTGCATCTCACCCGAGCGCTTCCGTAAGCAGCATCCCGATGACGAGCACGTCGACCACCTGGAAGCGACAGTATTCCTGTGCGGCGCCTACCGATTCTCCGGTGACGTGGGTCGTGGCCTGATCCGGACCCTGCCGCCGGCCCTGCTGCTGCGTCCCCCCGCCCACGATCCACTGCACGACGTCATCGCGCTGCTCTCACGGGAGCTGAGCGGCCCGGCCCCGGGGCAGCAGACCGTTCTCGACCGCCTGCTCGACGTCTTGCTGGTGCTGGCCATGCGCGCTGGCCTGGAGCAGAGCCCGACGGCCCCGCGCTGGTACCAGGCCTCTGGCGATCCCCGGCTAAGCCCCGCCCTGCATGCGATCCACGCCGAAGCCGGCCACCCCTGGACCGTGCCCGAACTAGCGTCCCTGAGCGGGCTGTCCCGCCCGGCCTTCGCCCGGAACTTCGAACGATCACTCGGCCAGGCACCCATGCAGTACCTGACCGACTGGCGGATGACCCTCGCCCGCGACTACCTGCGGACCGGCGAGCTGACCCTCGCCCAGATCGCCAGCCAGACCGGATACGCCTCGCCGAACGCCTTCGCCGCGGCCTTCCGCCGGCACCACGGGCAGCCCCCCGGCCGGTGGCAGCAAGGCGAGCTGGCCAGGCCGCCTGAGCCCATTCATGGCGGCTGAGGCCAATGACCTACGATTCCGGTCATGTCTACGACGTGACCACCGGCCTGGGCCGGGCGAGATCATGGAGGAGGGCTGACCCAGCTGCGGTCCAGATCGTGCACCGACTGGCAGCCCATCAGCTGCATCGAGCGCTTCATCTCAGCGCGCAGGAGCTCCAGCATGTGCGAAACGCCGTCCTGTCCCCCGAGCGCAAGGCCCCATACAAACGGGCGCCCGATCAGCACCGCCTTCGCGCCCAGCGCCAGAGCCTTGAGCACGTCACCGCCACGGCGCACGCCGCCGTCAAGGAGGACCTCCATCTTGTCGCCGACAGCCGCGACGATCTCCGGCAGTACCTGGATAGTCGCCGGGGCGCCCTCGAGCTGGCGACCCCCGTCACGCGCCATGGCGGCGGTGTTCGCGACCTGAAACGGCATGCCGTCCCGTACATAGCGAGCGATCCAGAACGGCCTCGGCGCAAGCTGAGGAACGAGCCTGAGGACATTGGCGAGATTAGGGCGCATCGAGTAACTCGAGCTGTTCAACGAGCAGGGCTACGACAAGACCTCGCTTCGCGAGATCGCCGACCGTCTCGGCACGACCAAGGCCGCCCTCTACTACCACTTCGAACGCAAGGAGGACATCCTCTTCGCCCTCCACATGCGGCTGCACGACCTCGGCCGCGGGATGTTCGACCGGATCGGCGAGCTCAGCACTAGCCAGCAGACCGCCGAGGTCTGGCCCGAACTGCTCGACGAGCGCAACCACACGGCCCTCGCGGCGCTCGAGGACAGCGAACGCCACCGAGCCGAGCATGACGACCTCGAGGGCCAGCTACGCCGATTCCTGACCAGCCCGGCCATCCCGCTCGCGCAGGAGTGCGGATGGCCTGCTCGATCGGAGCCGTGATGAGCACCTTGATCGGCGCCGGCGAGGCCTTCGGCGACGTGCCCGCGGCCACGCTCGCCCAGCTTGTCCGCGACGCGATGCGCGACCTGCTCGGCAAACCGCAGAGCTGAGCAGTCGTCTTGCCTCGCGGATTGTCCCTCGCCGAGGTCAAAGCCGCCCAGCCCTGACAGCGGGTTCGCGCTGCGGCGGGAAACCCCGACCTGCTGCGCGAAGGCGCTCATCGGGTTCCCATACCCGGCCAGTCTTGGCGCGGCACCCGGTCATGGGCGCTCCTCGGTATGCGGTTGCGGCGGGCAGCGGCTCGACAGCTGGGAGCGGCTGCTTCGTGCGGACAATCGTTCATCCATGTGAAGGTTCCACTCTGATCCGGCCGCCACTGGCAGGCCCAGGACTGCCCGGCGAGGCTATGGACACCCAGGTCAGGTGGCTGCAAGCCTGGAGGCCTGACGATCAAGATGCGAGCTGGACCTGGCCAAGGAGGCGCAATGGACAGCGCAGCGCTGCGAGCCGCGCAGCAGCCCTTCAAGGACGCCTACCACACCGACCCGCAGAAGGCTGTCATCACCTTGCGGGCGCAGGGCGAACTCGGAGCCGAGGAGGTCAGCTGCTCGGTCGCGACCGGCACGGCCATGGCCGTTGCGGGCCTGCACCCCGCCACGGGCGGGGACGGCTCGCTGGCCTGCTCCGGGGACATGCTGCTGCAGGCCCTCGTCGCATGCGCTGGCGTCACGCTGCGCTCAGTGGCGACCTCCCTGGAGATCCCCGTCCGCGGCGGCACCGTCCGCGCGGAAGGCGACCTGGACTTCCGGGGGACGCTGGGCGTGAGCAAGGAAAGCCCGGTCGGGCTCACCACCATCCGCCTGAGCTTCGATCTCGACACCGACGCCAATGACGACCAGCTCGCTACGCTGCTCAAGCTGACCGAGCGCTACTGCGTCGTCTACCAGACCCTCGCCCGGCCAGCCCGGCTCGAAGCCGCCATCTGCTCCGGGTGATAAACGCCGGCAACCCGATGCCGTAACTGAACTGCAGAAAAAGGGAATGCCCCGACTAACCTTGCGAAAACGGACAGCGCGGGTCTTGCTCAAATGGCATGTCAGGAGGACTATGAGTCACCGGCCTGGCGAGTAAGAACGGCCATGGCTTTGGGGAAAGAGCCAACGGGAAACGGGGAACAGCCATGCTTATCGCGATCGTTAATCAGTCCACTCTTGTCTCCGACGCCGATGCGATGACGATGACGGAGGCCATCGCCGCCCAGGTCCGTCTCGACGCGGCCCCGCTGTGGGACCGGGCGCCCGCGGCCGTCATCTTCTACACCGACCGCGCGGGCGTGCCGCTGACGTCGCATGGCATCGCGATCGTGGACACCATCAAGGACCAGCCGCAGGGGGTGCTCGGCTTCCACACCGAGGACCAGGGCGGGAAGCTGTGGGGCGTGGTCGCGGCGAAGCCGGAGCTCGACAACGGCGGCAAGGCGACCACCGGCGACTGGAGCGTGTCCAGCGTGCTGTCCCACGAGGTCCTCGAGATGTTCATCGATCCCAACTGCAACCTGTGGGCCAATGACCAGAAAGGCTCGGCCTACAGCTTTGAGGTCTGCGATCCGGTCGAGGCACCTACCTATGACACCAGCGGCGTCTCGGTCTCCAATTTCGTGACGCCGGCCTGGTTCGATCCGCTGGCCGCGCCCACCGCGCAGTTCGACAAGCTGGGCCACCTCCACGCCCCGTTCAGCATTCTCAAGGGCGGCTATGTCGTGTACGAGTCGGCGGGCAAGCAGCGGCAGAGGTTCGGCGACCAGTTCCCGGCCTGGCGCCGGGAGATGAAGAGCGGGCCCATGGCCCGGACCCGGCGCCGCCTCGCGCAGGCGGCTGCGTTGAGCGCCTGAGCCGCCCGGCCCGGGATCCCCCGTTCCGATCGGTCCCGCCTAAGCTGTCCCGGTCCGTGGGCGGGGGTGTCATCTCGGCGACGTGGGCCTTTCCGCCAGCGGCTTCGACCTGATCCACGGTCTCCTTGGGGGTGTCCGCGACGTCCGGGCGCCGGCCAGGTCGTCTGGTCGGGGTGCGCGCCGCGATCGAACACGCGCGCGTCTGGTCGGTGACCTGTTCGCGGTGGCTGTGCGGCGGGCATCCGGCTGGAGGGCCGGGCGAGGGTGCCGCCTCGCCCGCAGTCAGGTGGCTGTGGCTAAGCGCCGAGACGCCGGCGATGACGATGGCCAGTGCCGCCGCCTCGCCGGCCAGATCCAGGATCCCGGCCTGGATATGCTCGCTGAACAGGAACAGCCCGAGCAGGCCGGCCGAGAATGGGTCAAGGATCGTGAATCCGGGCTGCGACGCCGCGAGCGGGCCGGCCGCCAGCGCGTGGGAGGCCAAGATTATCGTCCCCGCGCCGGCGGCGATGAGCACGTAGGGCGACCAGTTGGAGACGATGGCGCCGATGCCGTCACCGAGGTGCGAGCTGAGTTCCTTGATCACTGCGGCTACAAAACCCCATGAGATTCCGGTAGCAGCGCCGAGCACCGCTGCCCGGCGGGACCGGGACGCGCCGGGCCGGTGACCCGGCCCGAAGGCCACGGCCAGCGCGAGGAGCACGATCCCGAGCGTGATCAGGCCGGCCAGCCACCAGGAGGAGCCCGGCGCGTGCAGCCGCCCTCCGGAAGGTGACGCCAGGCCGAGAAACAGGCCGATCCCGGCCGACATGGCGACCGCGGCGAGCCAGTCACGCCGCCTCACCTTCACCCGCTGGCTGATGACCGTCATGTAGCCGAAGACGAAAAGAAGCTCGAGCGCCAGGATCGGCTGGACCAGGGCCAGCGGCCCGAAATGCAGGGCGCTGATCTGGAAGACGAACCCGAGGATCATGCTCGCTATGCCCAGCAGCCAGACCGGCTGGCGGGCCAGGCGGAAGACGAGCCTGACATCAAAGCCCGCCGTCTCATACTTCCTGGCGCCGAGGCGCTGGCACACCGAGGCCGTGGCCGTGCAAAAGCTCGCAGCGATGGCTAGCAGGACCGCCTTCTCCATCAGCCGACTCCTAACTCTTCTGCTGAGCCGGGGCGTGCCGCGGCGTTTTGTCCCTGGCGCCCTGCGGGAACCTGCCCGTCAGGGCTGGACCAGCTGCCGCACGATGTCGTGCACGGCGGTGCGGGCGGCTGCGGTGCTGCTCGGCGGGTTGAGGCGGGTGAATTCCGGGGTGCCCATCCGGGTGAGCGCGGTGACCACGCTGAACAGCTCCTGCGGCTTGAGCCGGTCGCTGATCACCTTGTCGCGCTGGGCCTTGGCGATCGCCGCCAGCCTGCCGCGCTGGACGGCCGAAACGGCGTCGTCCGGGCCGGGCTTGCCGTGCTCCAGGCGGTACCAGTCCGCCAGGCGCCCCACGTGCGGTTCCGCCCGGTAGCGCTCGAACATGGCGACCGCATAGGCCGGCAGGTCGGCGGCGTCGAACGGGACCGCGTCGGTCGCCGTGGTCACCATCAGCGCGAAGACCGCCTCGAAGAGCTGCTCCTTGTTGCCGAAGTAGGCATACAGCATCGCCTTGTTGCTGTTGGCGGCGGCGGCGATCCGGTCCACGCGGGCGCCCGCGATGCCGTGCTCGGTGAATTCCCCGGTAGCGGCGGCCAGGATGCGCCGCTTCGTGTCCTCCGCGTTCCTCATTATAATCGCCAGTTTACAACCAACCAGTCAGTTGACAAGTTCTCCGGCGTGCTTTGGAGGGCAGTTACGTCAGTCCACGCCGTTCTCCAGTGCGTACCGCACCAGCTGGGCCTTGTTGTGCAATTGCAGCTTTGTCAGCGTATTACGGACGTGGTTCTGCACGGTGCGGGTCGACAGGGTCAGGCGCGTGGCGATCTGCGGGTAGGTCAGGCCCTTGGCGACCAGCCTGAGGACCTCGGTTTCCCGGTCGGTCAGCCCTGGGACCGGCGGCCGCCCCGCGGCGAGCCGGTCCCTGCTCTCGGCGGCGGCGCTGCAGCGGCCCCCACTGGCTAGCCGCCGGTACTCGCCGAGGACCACGCCGGCGAGTTCCGGCGTGAATACCGGCTGGCCGGCCACTCGACCAGGCTGCGCAGCTCCAGCAACCCTCGCCCGGGGCTGGGCCGGCTGTCTGCGGTCAGCAGCGCCCGGAGCGCGGCTTCCTGCTCACCGGCGAGCCTTCCGAGCTCGGCCGCCTCGCCGCCGAGGTCGCGTCCCCTGCTGCTCACTAGGGCCAGGACCTGCAGGACGGAGTCATGGATGCCGCGGGAAATGCGCTCGCGCTCGCTGGCCGCCGCGTCCTGCCGTGCGGCACGCTCGATCTTCTCCTCGGCCAGCAGGCCAAGGCGGACGAGGTAGCCGCCGACGCCGCCGGCGATCAGCAGCAGGACAACCCCGTTGGACGTGCCGCCAGGCAGCAGGACCGGGTGCTCGGCGACGGCGGCGGCGGATACCAGGAGCCCGCCGGCCAGCCCGGCCCACGGGCCGCCAGCCACCGCGCACGCCAGGACGGGCGCAGCGGCCCAGGCGGAGGGAATGGCCGGCGCGCCCGTGCTGATCCTGGCCGCGGTGTCGATCCAGCGCGTGCTGAGGATCAGCGCTGCCGCGATGCAGAGATCGGCGGTGATCATCCAGGCGGCCCGGCCGGCTGGCGACCGGTAGGCGGCGACGGTGATGCCGGTCCAGCAGGCCATTACCGCAAGGGCCGCGAACCCGCCTGCTGGATACGCGTACAAGAGCCAGGGCAGGTGGCATCACAACCATCACAGATGGACCGAAACAGGACATCCAGACCGAACGCCGGGACCCGGCAGGAGCGGCCACGGGTAAACTGTGTCCACGGCGGCGCAGTTTGGATGTACCGGACCGGATGGTGTAGCCGAGCCGGGCGGAGGGTGTTGAGACTCCGGCGGAAGCGAGACCGCGATGGAGCAGCGGAGCATTCCCGGCGCTGCTGTGCCGGGCCTGGACGACGTCGTCGATGAGGCGCGTACGGGCAGGGCTGCCGTCGATGATCACGGCATCGTGACGGAGTGGAGCGAGGGCGCCCGGCGGCTGCTGGGCTACCCGCACGGCGAGATCGTCGGCGAGCCTGCCGCCCGCCTGCTTGACGAGGAGGTCACCGCCGAGACGCTGCGCGAGATCCGGGTCCTGCCCAGGTGGAACGGCAGGGTGCGGCTGCGGCACCGGGACGGACACCGGGTCGAGGCCCATCTGATCGCCCACCGTCGCGCGGAGGCGGACCAGGATCCCGACTGGTTCCTGGTCTCCCCCCTCACCGGTGGCGCCGCCACTCCGGAGGACGAGAGGCTCGTGGTGTGGGGCTATGAGCAGTCGCCAAGCCTTGCGATGGGTGTGTGGGACACGCGCCTGCGCCTGCGCCGGATGAACCGGTGCGCGGAACGCTCCGCGGCCCTCACCGAGGCTGAGATGCGCGGGCTGCGGCCCTCGGAGACACTGCCCGGCTCGGAGGTCGACAGGGTCGAGCGGTCCATGCTCCGGACGCTGGAGACCGGGGAGCCGCAGTACCTGGAGACCTACACGCGGGTCATCGGTGAGAGCCGCGAGCACGCCTGGTCCAACTTCCTGTACCCGCTGCGGGACGAGGACGGCGCCGTGCGCGGCATCGGGCAGGTGGCGCACGATATTACCGCGCAGCACTGGGCGCGCAAACGGCTGCAGTTGCTCAACGACGCCAACGCCCGCATCGGCACCACCCTCGACGTGAATCGCACGGCCCAGGAGCTGGCGGCCGTGGCCGTTCCGGAATTCGCTGACTTCGCCATCGTGGACCTGCTCTCCGACCCGGACGCCGCCAGCGAGTCGGCCCTACGACAGGCGGGTTCCGGGCCGCCCGCGGCCAGCCCGGTCCGGCTGCGCCGCGTCGCGCAGCAATCCGTGCTCCCGGGAACACCCGAGGCGGCCGTCCCCGTCGGCGAGGTGGACAGCTACTCCGCCGGCTCCCCGACGGCCGAGTGCCTGGCCACCGGCCGGACGGTGCTGCGCGCAGAGTACGACACGGCGGAAGCCGACTTTTCGCCGGCGGACCCGCGCCTGGAAGCGGTCCGTGCGTTCGGCATCCACTCCGTCATGGCCGTGCCGCTGCGGTCCCGGGGCACCACCCTGGGAATGGCCGCCTTCATCCGCCACCAGCGGCCTGAGTCCTTCGGCGAGGACGACGTGCTGCTCGCCGAGGAGATCACCGCCCGGGCTGCGGTGTGCATCGACAAGGCGCGCCAGTACACCCGCGAGCGCGGCACGGCGCTGGCACTGCAGCGGACCCTGCTGCCGCAGCGGCTGCCGCGCCGGACCGCGGTGGAGGTGGCCTCGCGCTACCTGCCCGCGGGGGAACTGGCCGGGGTCGGCGGCGACTGGTTCGACGTGATCCCGCTATCCAGCGCGCGGGTCGCCCTGGTCGTCGGCGACGTGGTCGGGCACGGCATCCAGGCCGCAGCCGCCATGGGACGGCTGCGTACCGCCGTCCGCACCCTCGCCGACGTCGACCTGCCCCCGGACGAACTGCTCACCCACCTCGACGACCTGGTCGTGCGGCTGTCGGCGGACGAGGAGACCGGCGGCATGGCCGAGTCCGGCCAGGCCGCCGAGATCGCCGGGGGCTTCGGCGCCACCTGCCTGTACGCCATTTACGACCCGGTCTCGCGGGCCGTCACGCTGGCCCGCGCCGGCCACCCCATGCCCGCCGTGGTCAGCCCCGAAGGCACCGTGGACCTCCTGGACGTACCCGCCGGCCCCCCGCTGGGCCTGGGCGGCCTGCCCTTCGAGGCCGCCGAGTTCACCCTGCCCGAGGGCAGTCTGCTCGCCCTCTACACCGACGGCCTGATCGAGTCCCGCGACCGCGACATCGACGAGGGGATCGCCCGGCTGCGCACGTCGCTCGCCCAACCGTCCGCCAACCTGGACGACGTCTGCGACACCGTGCTCGACGCCCTGCCCCCCGAGCGCCACGCCGACGACATCGCCCTGCTCATCGCCCGCACCCGGGCGCTCGACGCCCAGCACGTCGCCACCTGGAACCTCCCGGCCGACCCGGCCGTCGTGGCCCAGGCCCGCAAGCTCGTCACCGACCAACTGGGCGTCTGGGACATCAAGGAGTCGTCCTTCGTCACCGAACTGCTGGTGAGCGAACTCGTCACCAACGCCATCCGCCATGCCGAGCCCCCCATCCAGCTACGACTCATCCTCGACCGCCACCTCATCTGCGAGGTCTCCGACAGCAGCAGCACCGCCCCCCACCTGCGCCGCGCCCGCACCTACGACGAGGGCGGCCGCGGCCTGCTGCTCGTCGCCCAACTGACCCGCGGCTGGGGCACCCGCCAGACCAGCGCCGGCAAGACCATCTGGGCAGAACAAACCCTGGACGAAGCCCCACCCGACGACTGACGGGCCCGCCCCACGCCGAACCACACGAAGGATCCGGCGCCACCGGCTCCAGGTTTAAATCGGCCCGAGGCGGCTGATCAGAACGAAAACCGTCGCATCTCCCGGTGAGCCGTCCCGCACTCTCGTAGTTGACTTCACGGTTAATTAACCTTACGGTGAAGTAGAAGGAAGGCAGCGGGAGGGCAGCATGACGACGGCAGGCAGTCGGCTTGACGACACGTTCACCGCGCTGGCCGACCCGACCCGGCGGGCCATCGTGGCCCGGCTGGCCCGGGGCGACGCCACGGTGAACGAGCTCGCCACGCCGTTTGAGATGACCCTGCCGGGCATCTCCAAGCACCTGAAGGTGCTGGAGCGCTGCGGGCTGATCTCGCGGACCCGCAGCGCCCAGTTCCGGCCGTGTCACCTGGAGCGCGAGGCGCTCGACGTGGTCGCGGACTGGATCGGGGAAAACCAGCGGATCTGGTCCGAGCGGTTTGACCAGCTCGGCGAGCATCTGCGCAGCCTGCAAGAGGCTCCCGCCAGGACCGTACCCAGCGAACCGGGAGGCACGCATGAGTGACCAGCCGCAGGCGGACGAGCTCGTGTTCACCAGGGTCTTCGAGGCCCCGCGCGAGCTCGTCTTCCGGTGCATGACCGAGCCGGAGCACCTGACCCATTTCTGGGGGCCGGCCGGGGTGAGCACGCCACTGGAGAACATCAAGGTCGACCTGCGCCCCGGCGGGGTGTTCGAGGCCGTCATGGTCAACGACGCCGACGGCAGCCAGTACGCGATGCGCGCGGTGTATGTGGAGGTCGCCGCGCCGGAGCGGCTGGTCTGGACCGATCCCGGCACCGGCATGACGACCACCTCGACCTTCACCGACCTGGGCGGTGCCCGGACCGAGGTCCGCATCCGCCAGGTGAACGTGCCCGAGCCAATCCGCCGTCCCGAGGCCCAGGCCGGCTTCGTGACCTCACTCGACCGCTGCGCCGCCTATCTCGGCGCGCTCGTCTCCGGCGAGGCCCCGCGATGAGCCGGCCAGGTCCCGCGCCGACGCGGCTGAGCCCGGATCCGGCCGACCTGACCGACGCCATCGCTGCCGAGCGCCGCGAGCTTGCCGACATGCTGGCCAGCCTGCCGCCGGGCGCCTGGGACGAGCCGACCCTGTGCGACGGCTGGCGGGTGCGCGAGGTGGTGGCGCACATCACGATGCCCTTCCGGTACCCGGCCGCGCGCTTCGCGTTCGAGCTCGCGCGTTCGCGCGGGAACTTCAACCGGATGGCCGACCGCTGCGCGCGCCGCGACGCGGCCGCATCGGCGGCCGAGCTGACGGCGGCGCTCCGGGACAACGCGGAGCACCCGTGGAAGCCGCCGGGCGGCGAGCTGGCCGGCGCGCTGACCCACGACGTGATCCACGGCCTGGACATCACCGTGGCCCTGGGCATCGGCCGGACAGTCCCCGCCGGCCGGCTGGCTATCGTCCTGGACGCCATCACCGCGGCCAGGAGCCTGAAGTTCTTCGGTGCCAGCCTGAGCGGGATCCAGCTGCGGGCCAACGACACCGACTGGTCCTTCGGGTCGGGCACCCCGGTGACCGGCGCGGCGCAGGACCTGGCCCTGGTCGTATGCGGCCGGCGGCTGCCGCCCGGGCGGCTGGACGGGGCGGTCCCCCCGGCCTGCTAGCGGCTACCCTGCTGACCGGCCCGGGGAGAAGTTCGGCACTGCCCGTCAAAGTGCCGGCACGCCGAGTCCGATCAGCTGAGCGGCGCGGCGGCCGGGCCGTGGGGCAGCGGTCACTACGCGAAGGCGGCCGCCGGCTTTTGCAGTTTCCGGTGCGGATCCTGGACTCAGTAGTTCCCGGCCAGCCAGGCCGGCTCAGGCCCCGCGACGAGAGCGCCTACTTCCACTCGTAGGTCCTGTCGTCGCTCTTGCCGCTCTCATCGATATCGTTCTCAAATAGTGCGGCGATGCCGTTGAGGGGTGCCAGCCGCTCTGACGTTGTCTCGAAATAGATGGCGCCCCTCCAGGAAACCGCTGTTCCCCGACCGGTGAACTGGCCGACGCCGCTGCCTTTCCACGCGGCCGTCTCGCCGTCCTCGGTCATGAAGGCTCCCTGGCCTTCGCCGTAGAGGGACCCGTCCGGCCGCGTCACCGAGACGTACGTGCCTATGGTGCTTCCGTGGATCCCCAGCAGGGTTCCGGTGTGCTGGAACGACACCTCAACCTTCACGCCGCCGACATCGCCAGGCAGCACCCGCATCCCCGTGGTCTGGCCCGACTCCTGACCTATCTGCTCACCAAGCATCGTGCGCACCCCCTTGCGCTACTAGTGAGACTTCACCGTAACCCGGCGCGGGGGGATTCCCGCAACCCCGGCAAGCGGCCGGTTAGGGTGTGCGGCAGCCCGCTGCAACTGCGGCCGGGGGCATTACCGCCCCGGGGACGCGCTGCCGGGCACGCCAGTCCGACGGAGGGACCGCACGCTGCCGTGCAGCACGAGGTTGTGCGGGTCAATCAGCGACACGGGCTCGATGGTGAGCGACGCGGAGGAGTTGTTCCAGTAGATGTCCTCGGCGTACCCGATAGGCGCGTCCCAGGCATTCGGGCCGGTGCTGTAGCTGGGTGCGCAGGAGCTCATCCCCTCCTGCTGAATACCGACGACGAGCGGCCCCGGACTGCCGCTGGACGCGCAGGCCGTCACTGCCGGCGCTGGTAGTGGCATGCCCGGGCGTGGTGCTGGTGGCGTCGTCGCCAGCGGGACCAACCAGGGGAAGAACGCCTGGCAGCGTGCCCGGGCAGCCGTCCGCAGCCCACGCGACCGGCCCGGCATCCAGCACCGCCGCCCTCGATCGATTCGAACATTGTTGGTGTTCGTACGCACATTTCTGATGTATCTTGGAGCCTATGGATGCGTCGCAGCGCCTGAGCGAGCTGGTCGAGGTCTTGCGTCGGGACGGCCGGGTCGATGTCGTAACCGCGGCCGCCGGGTTCGGCACGGCCGAGCTGACGATCCGCCGCGACCTGGAAGTGCTCGTCGAGCGCGGGGTGGCGCGACGGGTGCGGGGCGGCGCGGTGAACCTGCTGATGCGCGGCGAGGAGCTGCCGTTCGCGATGCGCGCGATCGAGGTCGTGGACAGCAAGCGGCGGATCGCCGCGGCGGTCGCGGACCTGATCGCCGACGGCGAGGCCGTCGGCCTGGACAGCGGTACCACGGTGGCCGAGACGGCACGGGCGCTGGCCGGCCGGCGGCTGACGGTGATGCCGCTGTCGCTGCACGCGGCGATGGCGCTGGCCGCATCTGCGTCGGTCCGGCTGATGCTGCCGGGGGGTGAGGCCCGTCCCGGGGAGCTGGCCATGGTGGGCCCGCTGGCCCTGGCCGGCATCGCGGCCCTGCGCTTTGACACCGTGGTGCTGGGCTGCTGCGGGGTGTCACCCGAAGGGCACGTCATGGCCCACGACCTGGGCGACGCCGCGGTCAAGCAGGCGCTGCTGGCCTCGGGCGGTCGCAGCGTGCTCGCCGTGGACGGCGCCAAGTTCGGCCGGGGGGCGCTGGCGGTGGTCTGCGAGCTAGCCACGTTCGATGTGGTCGTCACCGACGACAGCGCCCCGGCGCCGGCCCTGGAGGCGGCGCAGGCCGCAGGGGCGGAGGTGCGCCGTGCCTGACCCGAAGCCGCAGGCCACCACGGCCGCCGGCCGCCCGGTGCGCTGGCCGCGGATCGCCGTCACCACGGTGTTCGTCGTCCACGGACTGCTGTTCGCGTCCTGGACCGCCCACATTCCCGACGTCAAGGCCCACCTCGGCCTGACCGACGGCACGCTCGGGTTCGCGCTGCTGGGCGCCCCGGCCGGCTCGGTGATCGCGATGATCGCCGCATCCTGGCTGCTGCCCAGGGCAGGCAGCCGCCGGATCGCGCAGGCCACCCT
>Ga0193728_1000999_pt1 | contig 14110 bp, 12 predicted proteins | sample U1c1metaG_FD_143037 | JGI IMG/M metagenome (GOLD analysis project Ga0193728, IMG submission 143037) | Soil microbial communities from a riparian zone of the East river system, Colorado, United States - U1c1 | ecosystem: Environmental > Terrestrial > Soil > Riparian zone | place: USA: East River...
CAGGGATTCGTCGGGGCGCCACTCGTCCCGCTGGCTCTCAGCATCCTGCTCGGCAAAGACGGCATCGGCGGCGGCAAGATTCCGATCTCCGCGGCGCTGACACTGTTTCTCGCGCCCGCCCTCGGCCCCACCATCGGCGGACTCATTCTGACCGGCACCGATCCGTCGCACTGGCGCTGGATCTTTCTCATCAACGTTCCCGTCGGCATCATCGGTCTCCTCCTCATGCTCAGGGTGCCCCGCCACGTCGGAGCGCAGGCCGACAAGACGACCCGATTCGATCCGCTCGGCTTTCTCCTGCTCGGAATCGGCCTGACGGCCGCATTGTTCGGTGCAACCCAGGGCGCGACGCAGGGCAAGGACGAGGGCTGGGGCGCCCCCATCTCGTATCTGCCGCTCGGCATCGGCCTCCTGATGCTGATCGGCTACACATTCTGGGCGCTGAATCGCGCCAACCCCGCCGTCAACGTCGCCATGATGCGACACCGTAACTCGGCGATTGCGCTGGTTCTCCAGGTGCTGTGCTCGGTGGTCGCCTTTGGAACGGTGTTCCTGCTGCCGATCTTCACCCAGGACGTGCAGGGCCACACGGCCTTCCAGACCGGAGTCGCGCTCCTGCCGCAGGGTGTCATCATGGGCGTTGGCACATTCGTCGGGCAGAAGCTCTCGGGCCGCGTGCCGCTCAAGCTGCTCGTCATTCTCGGCTTCGCGATCCTCGCGATCTCGAGCGTCTTTCTGCTCTTCCTCGACCAGACCACTCCGCTGTGGGTGACCGCGACCATCCTGTCCGGCCGGGCGATCGCGATCGGCTTTGTCACAGCACCCCTGTTGGTCGCGATGCTTGCACCACTTTCGGAGCGTGAGTTGCCCGACGGGAACACCCTCTTCAACATCACCCAGCGACTCGGCGGTTCGATCGGTGTGAGCATCCTTGGCTCGATCGTGGGGGCGGCCGGCCTCACACTGAACCAGACAATCGATCGCTTCCACTGGGTCGGCGGCGGTCTCATCGCCCTCGCCGTGATCGCGGGCATCCTGTCGCTCTTCCTGACCTCGGACGAGGTCGATCCGCAGCGAGCGATAAACGTCCTCCACGACTAACACCGCTGCAGTTTGTTGACCGCGCGCCCCCTACAGGTACCGCGCTGTCAACAAAGTGCAGCAGTGCTGGGCGCTATGGGCTACGAGCTGCGGGCTACTCGTCGCGGCCGCGGAGTTTTTCAAGGTCGCGACGCTCGCGCTTGGTGGGGCGGCCGGTTCCACGGTCGCGCATGGGAGCGAGCGCGACCTCCTCGCGAGGCGGCGGTGGGGGAGTGAGGTCCGTGTAGCTGGCCGCAGCGACGGGCGCACTCACCCGCTTGGTGAGCAACGCCCCCACGACGACGATCCTGTCGAAGCCGGATTCCCGGTACCGAATCTCGTCGCCGATGTGCACGGGCTGGGCAGCTTTCGCGCGCTCACCGTTGACGCGCACGTGGCCGGCCCGGCAGGCCGCCGTCGCGAGCGACCGCGTCTTGACCAGTCGCACGGCCCAAATCCAGCTGTCGACTCGGGCCGACGTCCCCGGTGCGGCCATCAGCCCGCGGCGGCGAGCTCGGACTTCCAGCGAACGAGGCTGCGCACCGTCTCGCTCGGGTCGTCCTCAAGGCGCTGCATGACATCCGCGGGAACATAGAAGTTGACGGCAAGCCAGCCGCGAACCAACTCGGACTCATCGTCGGCGAGAGACCGCAGGATGTCGCACGGGGTCGACTCGTTGCGCGCAACACAACCGCGGACGCCGGCGTCCGGGTCGGCGGCCAGCTGCAGCATCACGTCCTCGGGTGTGTGATAGCTGCTCGCCGCACTCTCACGGATCTTGGCGTTCGGATCCGCGGCGAGCAAGCGCAATCGCGCACGCTTCGAGTCGGTGACGGGTGGTGCGGGATGCGAGGTCGCGGCGAGAAGGCGCGCCTCCTCAGAAGTGAGCATCGACGGCGCGGCCTGGCGCATCGCGAGGCGCTGCGCCGGAGTGTTGAACCGGATGCACGACATGGTTAAAAGTTAGCTGACGGGAGCCTCGGACGCGGCGTGACTCGACGGGAACGGGATGATCGGCGAGACCCGCGCCTGGTAGTCCGCGTACTCCGGATACTTCGACCGCGAGATGCTCTCCGTGAAGCGAGTCGAGCCGATGAACAGGGTGGTCAGCAGCACCGCGCCGACTACGGTCCACTGCAGGATTGATTGCGCCGCGACGACGCCGAAGAAGAACAGCGTCCACCACTGGGCCTGCTCGAAGAAGAAGTTGGGGTGACGGCTGAATCGCCACAGGCCGGTCTGCAGGAAGCGCGGGCTGGGCTGCCGTCCGGCATCCTGCTCGGACTTCTTCCACGCCTGGAAGTTCCACTGCTGCTGATCGGCGATTGTCTCGCCGATCGTGCACCCCAAGAAGATCACCGCGACGACGACATCCCAGATCCCGAACGGGGTGGCGCGATTCTGATAGGCCGTGAAGGCGGGCAGCGCGATCAGCAGCAGGATGACGTTCTGCCAGATCACGATGAAGAAGAAGTTGAAGAACTGGAACTGCACCGGGGACATCCGAGCCTTGAGGACCGCCCAGCGGTAGTCCTCGACTCCGTTGTATCCGCCCTTGCGGGCGAAATTGAAGGTGAGGCGGGCACCCCAGATCGTGACCAGTGCCGCCATGACGTCGAGGCGAAGATTTGCCAGCCCCGCTGCGCTCGCGAAAATCCAGACGTAGGCGACCGGAACGATCGACCAGATGCGGTCGACCCACGAGTGATCGTGCGTGATCAGGGATGCTATCCAGACGAACAGGCACACTCCGGCTGCGGTGTACAGAGCGATGATAAGTGGAGACACCCCGGCAGCTTACTGCCGCTCCCGGACTCGATAGACTCTGGGCTATGCCAAGAACAGACCGCATCCAGGTCAGTTCCCGAATCCTGACCATTCCCAACCTGCTCAGCTTCATCCGGCTGGCCCTGGTTCCCGTTTTTCTGGTCTTCATCATCGTCGGTGCCGACCTTGCCGCACTCATTGTGCTAGTCGTCTCGAGCATCACCGACTACTTCGACGGCGTCATCGCGCGGAAATTCCAGCAGGTTACCCGGCTCGGCCAGCTGCTCGATCCCGCAGCGGATCGGCTCTTCATCTTCGCCGCACTCGTCGGCCTGTGCGTGCGTGACATCATCCCGTGGTGGCTGGTCGTCGTCATCGTTGGCCGGGATTTCATGCTCGCCATACTCGGAATCATCCTGGCCAATCACGGCTACGGACCGCTCCCGGTACATCACCTCGGCAAGGTGGCGACGTTCTCGCTGCTGTATGCACTGCCAATCCTGATGCTCGGTCTGGCGTTCCCGGCGATCAACTGGATCACGAATCCGGTCGGCTGGGCTTTCGCACTGTGGGGGGCATTCCTGTACTGGTGGGCAGGGATTGTCTACATCCTCGAGACTGCCCGCGTTATTCGAATTCCGCTGGGCGCGTCGACCGCAGCATCCGATACGCTGGGTGGCTGAATGGAGGTGCACGATGGATGATCCCCGCCGGGCAGAAACGCCCGATGAGCCGGTCGAACCCGCCGCTGTGCCTCCAGCCCCAGAGTCTGCGCCTGCGCCGTCAACCCCGGCGTCCTCGGCCTCCGACGCCACCATGACGTTCACGGGTGGGTTCGCTGCCCAGGTTGCCGCGCTTGACGGCGACGTTACGGTCGATGAGCAGGATGCGATCGCCGCGCTGCCCTCCGGTTCGGCGCTCCTTGTCGTTCGCCGTGGACCCAACGTCGGCGCTCGTTTTCTGCTGGACGCCGACCTCACCACCGTCGGGCGCCATCCGGATGCGGATATTTTTCTCGATGACGTTACGGTGTCTCGTCGGCACGCGGAATTCCTTCGCAGCGGCCTGAACTTCGAGGTCAAGGATCTCGGTTCGCTTAATGGCACCTACCTCGACGGAAACCGGATCGACGGAACGATTCACCTTGCCGACGGCGCCGAGGTTCAGGTCGGCAAATTTCGTCTCACGTTCTACGCCTCGCGTGTCGACCTCGCTCACGTGGCCGGCAGCTAGTGGCGGCCGAGTCTGCCCTGCAGAAGTCCGCGGCGGGCACAGCAGGGGCGCGCGCCTCGCAACCCCGTGAGTCCCTGCTGAGCATCGGACAGGTTCTCGCGCGACTCAGCCCCGAGTTTCCGGATCTGTCGCCATCCAAACTGCGGTTCCTCGAGGAGCGCCAGCTCATCACTCCGGCTCGCACCGAGTCGGGCTATCGCAAGTTCTCGAGTTCTGACCTGGACCGCCTCCGATTCGTCCTGACCATGCAGCGCGATCATTACCTGCCGTTGAAGGTCATTCGGGGCTACCTCGATGAGCTGGATGCGGGCCGCCAGCCGCTGCTGCCCGGTGGTGCAACGCAGGCGCCCTCGATCCTCTCCAGCGATCGGCGCTATACCCGGGACGAGCTGCTGCGGGAGGCAGGCTCGACGGTCATGTTGTTCAACGACGCCATTTCCGCGTCGCTCCTGCTCCCGGCCGAGCTGTTCGGCGACGATGCGCTCTCCGTGCTGCGATCGCTCGTCGAGCTGCAGCGGTCCGGAATCGAGCCCCGGCATCTCCGCGGATTTCGCGCCGCAGCGGAGCGGGAGCTGGGCCTCATCGAGAGCGCGCTGATCCCGATCTCCCGGCGCAAGGATGCGTCGTCACGTGCCAAGGCGACGGAACTCGCCAAAGAGATTGCCGGGCAGCTCGAGGTGGTGCGGGGGAGCCTCATCCGCTCCGCACTGTCCAAGTTGCGATAGCCGGGGATGGCGTCCGCGGCGTGACCCCCGTTTCGACACGCCGTGTCCATTTTCACGAATGTCGTTGATCGGTAGTGTCGGCGTGGGTAGCGTTGCAGTAGGTAGCCGGTAAGTCTCAACTTCAACCTGAAGGTGTGACTTGAAACCTCTGCCGTGGTGGCCCAATGGGCGTGCGCGGGGGAGACTAGCTGGAGCGAACGATCACGTTCAATGGGAGGCAAGGCCATGAGTGAACTCAGCCGTAGCGAGGATTCGCGCTACGACCTTGGCCTGCTCTTCACCGACGGGATGCCAGACCTCGATGACACCGCCGGATATCGCGGTGCGATCGCGGCCCGTGCAGCGGGGATCAGCTATCGCCAGCTGGACTACTGGGCACGCACGGAACTTGTCGAGCCGACTGTCCGCGGTGCGGCCGGTTCCGGATCGCAGCGCCTGTACGGCTTCCGCGACATCCTCGTCCTGAAACTCGTCAAGCGACTGCTGGATACCGGAATTTCGCTGCAGCAGATTCGCACCGCCGTGAACCAGCTGCGCGAGGCCGGCGTCAGCGATCTGGCCCAGACCACGCTGATGAGCGATGGCGCGAGCGTCTACCTCTGCACCTCAGACGACGAGGTAATCGACCTGGTCAGTCGGGGGCAGGGTGTCTTTGGAATCGCCGTCGGCAAGGTGCTGCGCGAGGTCGAGTCCAGCCTCATAGAGCTCGATTCCGTCAAGGGCGAAGACCCGGCCGATGAACTTGCACGGCGTCGGGCAGTCCGCGCCAGCTAGGTATCGCGTCCGTGACACACGGTCGCTAGTTGCGGAGTGTGTGCTGGATAGAGTCGGCGAGCGATGTCCTGAGCCGAGCTCGTCGCGCAATCCGGGCTAGTTGGGTGTTTCCGGGCGTGCGCGCCCACGCGCTTTGCCCGAAGTCGCCCCTTCGGACGCGTTGGCCTATGCGCGCGACGAAGCTTGCACTTTCGTAATTCAGGAAACTGTGGGCAGTTGGAGGAAGAAAATGGCCTCACCAGTAGTCATTTCTTCAGACCAATAACACCGGTTCCTGAATTATGAAAGTCAGACGAAGGCGTGAGTCGTGAGTTCTGCGTCCAGCAGGGCGTCGCTCACGTCGCTCATGTGACGCAGAGCCGACAATCGCGGCGCCGCGAGGTTGGTGAGGTAGACGAAGACGAGCCCTCGGTCCGGGTCGGCCCACGAGTTGCAGGTGCTGCTGCCGTTATGCCCGAAGGCGAGACGACTGCCCTTTCTGCCCATCGGACGCGGAGCCAGCGACGGCCCGCCCAGCTGGAAGCCGTGCGCCCAGCGGGGATGCGTGCCCAGCGTCCTGTCGCGCTCGCCATCGCTCGATACCCGCCTGGCCTCGAGAACCGTGGACTTCGCGAGCACTCGAACGTCGCGCCGCTTTCCGCCGCGCAGCATCGCATTGTAGAAGCGCGCGAGGTCGTACGCACTCGCCGAGATGCCCGCTGCGGGCACCACTGCCTGGCGCACCTTTCGCCGGTTGAAGGTGAGCCTGGTGGATGACTGCAGCAGGCCGCGAGACTCGATCGGGACCCCCCGCGCAAGGATGTCGTCGCCCAGCCCAAGCCGGATCCCCGGCAGCCGCAGCGGAACAAAGAACTCCGAGACCAGGAAGTCTTCGACGGGAATGCCGCTGACCCTGCGCACCACCTCGCCGAGGATGAACCCGAAGCTCAGTACTTCGTAGCCAACGGCTTCCCCTGCGCGCCAGCGTGGCCGGGCACCCGCGGCGAGCTCAATCGACCGGTTCCAGTCGGTCATCGCCAGCGCGTCTCCCACCAGCGTGCCGCTCGAGAAGGGCACCCCCGAACGATGAGTGAGCACGTGTCGGATGGTGACGTCGCCCTTGCCGTTGGCCGCATACTCCGGCCAGTACTGCGCTACCGGATCATCCAGTCCGAGTAGGCCGCGCTGGGCGAGAAGATGAACGGCGAGAGCGACAAAGGGCTTGCTGACCGAAAAGGTGTAGAACATCGCGTCCCGTTCGCAGCCGACGCTGCGATCGAGCACGACCTTCCCATCCCGCAGCACGACCAGCCAGGACGCCCCACCCCGGGAGCGGGCGAGGCTCGCGACCCGCTCGAGGCGGGCGCGGTCGAAGCCGACCTTCGCGGGCTCGGCCTCGACACCGTCCGCAAGCTTCATGGTGTTCTAGGCGAACTCGCCCAGCTTCGCGGTGCGCATGACCCGCTCGAGCAGCTGGTCGAAGTTGCGGGCCATCTCCTGAGCGCTCTCGCCCGGCCAGACATGCAGCGGCTTAGCGGCCCCCTGCGCCTGCTGGAGCGACGTGCGCTCGGGCAGTTGAGGGCTGAGCACGAGTGGGCCGAACATGTCGCGCAGCTCCTTGATCCGGAACTGGTGCTCGAGCGACTGAACCCGCGCACGGTTCACAATGATGCCGAGCGGCTGCAGTCGCGGGGAAAGTCCGCGGCGGATCTCTTCGATCGCACGGAGGGCACGATCGGCGGCGGCAACAGAGAACAGGCCGGGCTCGGTCACGACCGTCACGCGATCGCTTGCGGCCCACGCGGTGCGAGTCAGTGCATTGAGCGATGGTGCGCAGTCCACGAGGACCAGGTCGTAGTCGGATTCGACGTTGGCGAGGGCCTCCTCGAGCTTCCAGATGTCCCGGATGCTCGGATGCGGGCCGTCAAAATTGATCGCAGATGGCGAGCCGATCATGACATCGATCTTGCCGCTGCGTCCGCGCGTCCATCCGCTCGGGGCGATGGCGGCGCGAACAATCTTTTCCTTGGGGCTCGCCAAGACGTCCGCGACATTAAGGTGGCCGGCGACGTTGATATCCATGCCTGTCGACACGTCGGACTGCGGGTCAAGGTCTACGACGAGAGTGCGCAATCCGCGCGCAAAAGCGGCGGAGGCCAGCCCCAGCGTCACCGTGGTCTTTCCCACGCCCCCTTTTAGGGAGCTGACGCTGAGTACATGCACAAGGAACGACGATACCTTCACTAGTCTGAAAGAACCTAAAGCGTGCACGCGTCACCCCGCTTCTGTGCGCCAAAGTGCTGTATGCGCCCCCCGTAGAATTAACCCACTCTCGGAAAGGACCGCATGTTTACAAAGATCCTTGTCGCCAACCGTGGTGAGATCGCCATTCGAGCAATGCGCGCCGCCTACGAGTTGGGCGCGGCTACCGTGGCTGTCTTCCCCTACGAGGATCGCAACTCCGCGCATCGAATGAAGGCTGACGAGGCTTACCTGATCGGTGAGCCGGGTCACCCGGTTCGCGCGTACCTCGATGTTGCCGAGATCATCCGCGTCGCGAAAGACTCCGGAGCTGACGCGATTTACCCGGGTTATGGATTCCTGTCGGAGAACCCCGACCTCGCCCAGGCGGCAGCGGATGCCGGAATCACGTTCATCGGGCCGCCCACGCGGGTCCTCGAGATGGCGGGCAACAAGGTCACCGCGAAGGAGCACGCCGTTGCTGCCGGCGTTCCGGTACTGGCATCGACTCCGGCTTCCAGGGATCTCGATGTCCTGCTCGCCGGTGCCGACGCGATCGGTTTTCCCATATTTGCCAAGGCGGTCGCCGGCGGTGGCGGTCGCGGGATGCGTCGGGTCGAGAAGAAGGAAGACCTGCGCGAGGCACTCGAGGCCGCGATGCGCGAGGCCGACAGCGCGTTCGGCGACCCCACGATGTTCCTCGAGCAGGCGGTCGTTCGCCCACGCCACATCGAAGTGCAGATCCTTGCGGACGCGTCAGGCGAGACGGTGCACCTGTTCGAGCGCGACTGCTCCGTGCAGCGCCGCCACCAGAAGGTCATCGAGATCGCGCCGGCGCCCAACCTCGACGAGACCACCCGCCAGGCGATGTATCGCGATGCGATCGCGTTCGCCCGCTCGATCCACTACGAGAACGCCGGGACGGTCGAGTTTCTTCTCGACACAGCCGGTGAGCGGGAGGGCCAGCACTTCTTCATCGAGATGAATCCGCGCATCCAGGTCGAGCACACCGTGACCGAGGAGGTCACCGATGTCGACCTCGTGCAGTCGCAGATGCGGATTGCCGCGGGGGAGTCGCTGGTCGATCTCGGCCTCGAGCAGAAGGACCTGCGTCTTCGCGGAGCCGCGCTGCAGTGCCGCATCACGACCGAGGACCCGGCAGCGGGATTCCGGCCTGACACCGGCAAGATCACCACCTATCGGTCGCCGGGCGGCGCGGGCATCCGTCTGGATGGCGGCACGATCAACGCGGGCGCGCAAATCTCGCCGCACTTCGACTCCATGCTGGTCAAGATGACCTGCCGCGGCCGCGATTTCACTGCCGCGGTGACGCGGGCAAAGCGCGGCCTCGCCGAGTTCCGGCTTCGCGGCGTGACGACGAACATCCCGTTCCTGCAGGCGGTTCTGGACGATCCGGATTTTGCCGCCGGCAACCTCAGCACGTCGTTCATCGACGAGCGCCCGTGGCTTGTGCGCGGCCACCAGTCCAAGGATCGCGGCACGAAGGTTCTCAACTGGCTAGCCGATATCACGGTGAACCAGCCAAACGGGAGCGGAGCGGGTGTCCTCAATCCCGCCCTCAAGCTTCCCGATATCGACCTCGATACGCCCGCGCCGTCGGGCTCCCGGCAGAAGCTCCTCGAGCTCGGCCCGGTCGGCTTCGCTTCCGCGCTGCGCGCGCAGACCGCTCTCGCCGTCACCGAGACGACCATGCGGGATGCCCACCAGTCGCTGCTCGCGACGCGCGTCCGCACGCGGGACCTCGTTGCCGTCGCACCGTACGTTGCCCGCCTGACCCCGCAGTTGCTGTCGGTCGAGGCCTGGGGAGGCGCGACCTATGACGTCGCGCTGCGGTTCCTCAGCGAGGACCCGTGGGAGCGTCTCACGGCGCTGCGCGAGGCACTGCCGAACATCAACATCCAGATGCTGTTGCGCGGACGGAACACGGTCGGCTATACGCCGTACCCCACCGAAGTGACGGATGCGTTCGTACGAGAGGCCGCGGCGTCCGGTGTCGACATCTTCCGTATCTTCGACGCCCTCAACGACGTCTCGCAGATGAAGCCGGCCATCGATTCCGTGCTCGCGACGGGTACCACGATCGCCGAGGTTGCGCTTTGCTACACCGCCGACCTGCTCGACCCGGCCGAGACTCTCTACACGCTCGACTATTACCTGAGACTCGCCGACCAGATCGTTGCGGCAGGCGCTCACATCATCGCCATCAAGGACATGGCCGGGCTGCTTCGTGCCGAGGCCGCGGAGAAGCTCGTCGCCGCCTTACGCGAGCGTTTCGACCTTCCGGTGCACGTGCACACGCACGACACCGCTGGCGGACAGTTGGCGACGCTCCTGGCCGCGAGTCGCGCCGGCGCGGATGCAGTCGACGTTGCCAGCGCGCCGATGGCGGGCACGACGAGCCAGCCCTCCGCTTCCGCGCTCGTCGCCGCGCTTGCGCACACGGAACGCGACACCGGCATCTCGCTCCAGGCAGTCTCAGACCTCGAGCCGTACTGGGAAGCAGTTCGTCACGTCTACAAGCCCTTTGAGTCCGGCCTGCCGGGGCCGACCGGGCGGGTCTACAAGCACGAAATCCCGGGCGGCCAGCTGTCCAACCTCCGACAGCAGGCAATTGCGCTCGGACTCGCTGACCAGTTCGAGAAGATCGAGGATCTCTATGCCGCGGCCAGTCGCATCCTCGGCCGCCCGCCGAAGGTGACCCCGTCGTCCAAGGTCGTCGGCGACCTCGCCCTCGCGCTCGCTGCGGCCAACGCCGATCCGGACGACTTCGAGGAGAACCCGCAGAAGTACGACATCCCGGATTCCGTGATCGGCTTCATGGCGGGCGAGCTGGGCGATCTGCCGGGTGGATGGCCGGAGCCGTTCCGCACCAAGGTGCTCAAGGGGCGCACGGTAAAGATCGGCGTCGAGGAGCTGGGGGAGGCCGACCTGGCCGACCTGGACGGCGACTCTGCGACCAGGCGTCGCACGCTCAACCGGTTGCTGTTCCCGGGCCCGTCGAAGATCTTCGAAGAGAATCGGGAAGTCTTCGGCGATCTCTCCGTGGTCGACACCACCGACTATCTCTACGGACTCCAACAGGGCGTCGAGCATGTCGTGGAGATGAGCAAGGGTGTCAGCCTCTACGTCGGGCTCGAGGCAATCGGCGAGGCCGATGACAAGGGAATGCGCACCGTCATGACGACGATGAACGGCCAATTGCGGCCGGTCTTCGTGCGCGATCTCAGCGTGAGCGTGCAGACCAAGGCCGCCGAGAAGGCCGATCCGACCAAGGCGGGACACGTCGCCGCGCCGTTCTCCGGCGTGGTGACGCTCCAGGTCGAGGAGGGGCAAACGGTCGAAACGGGCCAGGCCGTCGCATCCATCGAGGCCATGAAGATGGAGGCCGCGATCACCGCGCCGGTCGGTGGAATTGTGCGTCGGGTGGCCATTCCGGCGACTCAGCAGGTGGATGCCGGCGATCTAATCGTAGAAATCGGCTGAGTACAACCCCACGTTTCGTTTTCCTCTCGGCGGTAGACTCGCTAGTCGTCCAGAGATAAGGGAATATTGACTTTTGGTCACGCAGCAAAAATCACAGGATAAACAGGAAAAGAAAGTCGAGCAGGCGGCAGCATCCAAGGCCGCTGGCGACTCACGGGCCACAGCCCCGGCCGCAGCAAAGAGGGCGACCGCTGTCGCTCCAGAGACCGTCGCACCCGTCCGCACTGTGCCGCGACGCATCGTCGCACCCCGCACCGCTCCCACGACGCTCCCCGATACGGTGACGTTTAGCGTCGATCTTCCCGCGCACGTCCACGAGGCTCCGGACCATGAGGTCGCGGTGGCGATCCACGATGTCCCGGTCGACCCCGGAATCCCGGAGCCATCGACGACGTCCATCCCGATCCTCGCAGTGGCGACCGTCGCGACTCCCGTCGCTTCGGAGGCCGCAGAGGTCCCGCACGTCATCGTGCCGTTGCCGGGTGACGAGCCCGCGCCGTACACGCGGCGAGAGAGCCTTCGTGGCGAGCCATCGTTGACGCCGGAGCCCGCGGCCATGCTGACTGCGGAGCGCCTGCTCGATGTTCGTAAGAAGCGTCGAACGGCACCGGAGGGTTTCTGGCCGCAGCTGCTGTACTCCGCGTCCCTCCACCTGATCAACATCGGCGACTCACTCCGTGTGCGTGAACGCAAGGCGCTGGAGGCGCGCATCGCCAAACAGTTCGAGGGCGGCGCTCGGTTCATCCCCATCCTCACCCGCAAGGGTGGCGTCGGCAAGACCACCATCACCACACTCCTCGGTATGGCGCTGGCCGACGAGCGCGACGATCGGGTCATCGCGATCGATGCGAACCCCGATCGCGGAACTCTCGCGGAGCGGGTCAGCAAGCAGACCCGCTTCACCGTACGGGATGTCGTCAGCCGTGCCTCATCGATCAACGGTTTCACCGACTTCTCGACGCTCGTTTCGCGCGACGAGACGAGGCTTGACATCCTCGCCTCCGATACGGATCCGCTGCTCGCAGAGGCATTCAACGAAGACGACTACAACGTCGTCGCAGACCAGGCCGCGAGGTACTACTCCGTTGTGCTGACCGATTGCGGCACCGGCATCGTGCACTCGGTCATGCGCGCAACGCTGCAGCGCGCGGACGCAATTGTCATCGTCTCGGGTGGCAGCGTCGACGAGGCGCGCCTTGCCTCTGAGACGCTCACCTGGCTCGAGGCCAATGGATACGAGGACCTCGCGCGCAACGCTGTGGTCGCTCTCAACACGGCAACGCAGGCCACGAACCTGGTCAAGCTCGAGGAGATCGAGGCGCACTTCAATTCGCGGGTGCGGGCTGTTGTGCGCATGCCGTACGACCCGCATCTCGCTGCCGGTGCCGTCGTGAACTATCGAGACCTCAGGCCCCTGACCATCAACTCTTCTCGCGACCTCGCCGCGCTCGTCATGGACGGCCTGCCCGTCCGTCGGGAAAACTGACCGGATGACCGAAAGGCAAATCCGACTGTTCGGTGATCCTGTGCTCCGATCAGCCTGCGATCCGATCGCGCCCGGAGACCCCCGTGTTGCAGGACTCATTGAGGATCTCCTCGAGACGGTGAGAGTGCCCGGTCGTGCGGGGCTCGCTGCGAACCAGATCGGGGTCGGGCTGCGCGCCTTCAGCTACAACATCGACGGCGAAGTCGGATACCTCATCAACCCGGTGCTCGTCGAGACGAGCGGGGAACCCGAACTCGTGGAAGAGGGCTGTCTTTCGGTTCCCGGGTTCTACTTCCCACGCAGGCGCTATCCGTTCGCACGGGTCACCGGAATCGACCTCGAGGGCAACCCGATCGAGTTGAGCGGCGAAGGCGTACTAGCCCAGGCGCTGCAGCACGAGACCGACCACCTTGACGGTCACCTCTACATCGAGGGACTGGAACCAGAAACCAAGCGCGAGGCGATGCGCGCCATTCGCCAGGCGCCCTGGTTCTAGTTCGAGACCTTCGGTACTAGTTCGAGACCTTTTCTGAATGCGCTCCCGCGTACATCTCTCCGATCACTCCGGCGAAGTCCTTCAGGATGACGTTCCGCTTGATGCTGAGCTTCGGGGTCAGGTGACCGCTGGTTTCGGTGAGGTCGCTGTCGAGAATGTGGAACTTGCGAATCGACTCGGCGCGAGAAACGTGGGTGTTGGCCAGATCGACGGCTCGCTGCACCTCGGCGACGACCTTCGGGTTTACGCAGGCCTCGGCGAGTGACAGGTCCGGGGACTCGCCCTGGCTCTTCAACCATGCGGGCAACATCTCCCGGTCCAGGCTCACCAGCGCCGCGATGAACGGCTTCTGTTCGCCCACCACGATCACCTGGTCGATGATCGGGTCCGCGCGAATCGGGTCCTCCAGAACCGCCGGGGCGACGTTCTTACCGCCCGCGGTCACGATGATCTCCTTCTTGCGCCCGGTGATCGTGAGGTAGCCCTCCTCGTCGAGCGACCCGAGGTCGCCCGTCTTGAACCAGCCGTCGTCAAACGTCTCCTCGGTCGCCTTCGGGTTCTTCCAATAGCCATCGAAGATGTCGATGCCCTTGCCCTCGATCTCACCGTCTTCCGCGATCCGGATGGATACCCCCGGCAGCGGTGGACCGACGGTACCGATCTTGAAGTGAGAGGGCAGATTGACGGTCAGCGGGGCCGTCGTCTCGGTGAGGCCATAGCCCTCGAGGATGCTCACGCCCAGGCTCCGGTAGAAGTGGCCGAGGCGAAGGCCCAGCGGCGCAGAGCCCGACACGGCATATTGCACGCGCCCACCGAGCGCCGCCC
>Ga0193728_1001000_pt1 | contig 14106 bp, 12 predicted proteins | sample U1c1metaG_FD_143037 | JGI IMG/M metagenome (GOLD analysis project Ga0193728, IMG submission 143037) | Soil microbial communities from a riparian zone of the East river system, Colorado, United States - U1c1 | ecosystem: Environmental > Terrestrial > Soil > Riparian zone | place: USA: East River...
AGTCCACGGGCGTCCAACGCCGTCGAATAATATCCGCCGCGGCGCGGGGTAACATTTCGGGGTAACTCCTCTCATTTATTTTTATAAACGCTTACGAAACAGATTGTTATCGCGCGTATTCGAATCCCTCAGCCGGCATCAGAAAAATTTAAATATAATCAATATGTTATGTGATTTCTGTGCGTCAGGTAGCTCAGTTGGTTTGCCGGGAAAGAAATCTAGCTCTCGGCAAAGGGATCAAAAACCTTGATTCCCGGCCTCTGAAAATCCTTCACGTTCCCAGTAGCGATTGTCAAGTTGTGGCGGCGCGCGATCGCTGCGATATAGCTGTCTTCAATCGGCATAGGTTTGCCTGCCGCTTGTAGCAGGTATTGCTGATCCGCCCACACATGAGCGACCGACACGTTGAATCCAAGAATCCGACCGTGCATCGCCTCGACCAATTCCGTCAACCACTTCTGCAAGGCCACGCGCTGCCTTCCGCGCTTGGTTCTCACCCAAAACGCCAATTGAGCAATGACAACTGAACTGGTGTAGCACTGGCTTTGATGCTTTTCGATCCACTTGATGACACGAGGGTCGCCGACTTTCTTTGCAGGTTGGCTTAGGACGTCCGAATCGAGCAGCCAGTTCACAGCTTGAGGCGCTTGGGAAACTCGCGGCGCCGCGATGGAAGATCGTCCATCCTCACCGGGCAGGCCTTGAGTACGTTCAACCAATCCGCATTCCGGGCTATTCGGCGGAAAACCAAGGCGTCTTCATCGGGGTCGAACTCCGCTTGGAAATGGTCGCCCGGCTGAGCGGGCACGAGACTCGCTGGGAGCGTCAGGCGGCGCTTGGCATCGAGGGTAAGTATCATGGGTGGGATTATCCCACCCCGGTCAGTATTGTCAATCAACTGGATCGTGCGTAGGTCCGTCTGCCGCGGGTAGTAGTTTGACTACTAAGCCCCCAAATTGGGAGCGCGATTACGAGTTCTTCCCACCCTAGCATTCGTTGACCACAGTCGCCATCCGGCCCAGAAGCGGTCATCTACCCCTCGCCCTCTTCGATTTCCATAAAGCGGACGCAGGAGCGCATCTCGAGGGGCGCGATGTCCCTCTTGGAACATCTCGGCTAACATTGAAGGTGGACCACCCAATGGGAGCGGTTCACATTTCAAGGAAGAACTGATGATACTGACCCGCCGCGGTTTCCTCAGCGCTGCTGCCGCCGGCGTTTCTAGTCTTATATGGGCGAAGGCCATCACGACGCGTGTTTCGGATTTCCGGTTGCTCACCGATATTGAGCATCGCACTTTTAACTTTTACTGGGAGCGTACGAACCATAGCAACGGCCTGATGGCAGATCGTTGGTCGACGCCGCCCTCTTGCGAATGTCATCAACATTGCGAGTGTCAATTCTCTGCGACCCCGATCAGAGGTCACTTTGCACAACATCGTCGTTCAGTTCGGAAAGGCCAGTTTGGCCTCGATCGCCTGGAAACGGGGCTCGCCTCGCAGGGGATCGAGTAACACGTCCCTTTTAAGCGAGACCAGTCCAACATCACGAAGGCGGTACGCAGAGTCGAGCCATCGGAGCGCAGTCGATAGATCACCCCACTGCGCATAGATTTCAACGTATTGAATTGCCGCCGCGTCGCCCATGTTGCTTTTGATCTTCGCGGCCGCGGTGTCTGCGTCCGATTGGCGGCTTTGCTGATGGCGGACGATCGCTAGGCACACCAGATTGTAAGTGTTTATTGGTGCCGTTTCGCAGGAATCGCCGGAGGCGTCGAGCTGACCCAGCATTCGAAGAGACAGGCCCCGAAAAGCCGTGGCATCCCCCAACGCAGGATCGATGCTGAGCGCTCGATCGAAGGTTTCGATCGCTTCGCGGTACTGGCGCGCGTAGTAATGCGCGAAGCCCAGCGCCATGTATGACAGGCCATTGATAGGATCCAGGGTCACGGCATGCCGCGCATTTAAAACCGCCAGATCGGCGTGACCCAGCAGAGCGAGTGGGCGCACTGACCGCCGTAATACATACGTATCGCCGGCTGAAAGCGCCAAGGCGCGCTCCGTTTCCGCCAGAGACTGCGTGAAGTCGAAATAGCCAAACATCAAGATTTGAGCGAGTGCCGAGTGCGCCCGTCCCAATTCGGGCGCCAAGCTAAGTGCCTTCTCGGACACCACCCGCGCACGCTCAAAATATTCGTGAACCGTTGGACTTGATGCGAGGCTTCCACCGAAAAGCTCTAGTGCGGCAGCCTCCCCCACGTACGCCTTCGCGAAGTTCGGGTCCTGTCGAACGGCCTCCTCGTAGGCTGCGATTCGAGTCATCACAGAATCCTTGTCGATCCGCCCTTCCAACGCCTCTCCTTGCAGATACGCCTCAAAGGCTCGCGCATTCCGTGTACCACCCAGCTCAATCAACGCGGCGGCATTGGGCAGCAACGTGGCCTTCAACGCCTGAGTAACTGCAGTGGCAATCTCAGTTTGCAACGCGAGAATATTGGTTATATCGCGATCATAGGAATGCGACCAGAGATCGTAGCCCGTCGCTACGTCAACCAGCTGCACGTTGATTCTCACATGCTGGCCGTCTTTACGAACGCTGCCCTCCAATACCGTTCCGACGTTGAGTTCACGGCCAATGGTGGCAATTGCGGCGCCCTTGTCTTTGAATGTAAACGATGACGTGCGTGCAGCCACATGAAGGTCCGGCATACTGGATAAGGAATTGAGCAGCTCCTCCGACAAGCCGTCTGAAAAATAGTCCTGTGCTGGATCACCGCTCATATTGGCAAAGGGCAAGACTGCAACTGAGTGAGGCGGCAATTTGAGAGCCTGGGAGGCAACGATCGCCAAAGCCTTAGGCGTCGTTCTCGCATTCATCCATAGAGTCACGCCGATGATCAGCAGAATGCCCACTACAATGCCCAGAGGCCATCGATAACGGGACTGCTGAGAAATCGGCACCACGGGCGCACGATGCGATGGGCCGCTTGACTCGTCGTCAGCTTCTGATCCGAGGACGGCCGGCGGTACCGTTGACCTAGTCTTCCCGAGCGGCGAGAGTTCGTTGTTGACGATCGCAGTAAATTGGTAGCCGAGACCCGTAATCGTCGTAATGGCGCCCGCCCCCAAAAGCTTTCTCAATGTGCTGATCTGAACCTGAAGGTTGTTTTCCTCAACCACGAATCCGGGCCACACGCTCTGCAGCAATTCCTCTTTGCTGACGATGCGTTCGCGGTGCGTGATCAGCACCTTCAACACATCAAAGGCTCTCGCACCGATAACCACCGGCTTGCCTTCGATGAGCAGCTGGCGTTCCGCTGGGCGGACTTCCGCATTACCAAAGCGAACCGACTCCGTCATAAAGCCAGTCCGCTCATTCGCCGCAGCGACGATGAACAATATGGTGAATCTCGCCTGCCCTCCGTAGAGGGACCGCCGGAAGCGGCTCCGACCTGCAAAAAGGCATTTCAGAATGTTTAAGGCCGAATTCAGGCCATTTAAGGACTACAGCCATTGGCGCGCGGACACTGGTGATATGAAATTTTGCGTCACTGAAAGCGCTGACTTTGCACCCGGATTACCGGGCGTTCGACAGGGTTATCCACAATTATTGGGCGACTCGTTTGAGGAGACCACGATCCACGGAAGTATAGCCAAATGCGACTGAAGCCACAGACATTGAGTCTTTTCGGGCGGTTCCTGGTCGCGCTCGCCACTGCAATAGCTGTCGTTTCTCTTTCGGCTCCTCGCGCCATCGCTTCGGAGCAGACGGTTGATCTGAAAGCACCAGACGGAGTTGTCTTAAAGGCAACTTATTTTGCAGCTGTAAAGCCGGGTCCGGGGGTGCTGCTGTTGCATCAAGTCAATCGGCAGCGTAAGAGCTGGGACGAGGTTGCCAGACAACTCGCAGCGGCCGGAATTCACACAGTAACGCTCGACATGCGTGGATTCGGCGAGAGCGGCGGGAAACCGTACCAGAAGCTAACGCCCGCCGAGGTAGATAAGGAGTGGACCGGCCGGCCCGACGACATCGACCTCGCATTTCAATATTTGACATCTCAACAAGGCGTGATTCGCGATGTCATTGGCTTAGGGGGCGCCGGTTTACTCGGCGTCGACAATGCGGTGCAAGCCGCGCGCCGACATTCGGCCCAGGTGAAATCACTGGCCTTACTGTCTGGCGAGACCTTCGAACCGAATCTCACCTTCCTGCGGCAGGCATCACACCTGCCCGGATTGTTCGTCGTGGACGACAACGACGAGTATCCGCCAACGGTACCCGCGATGGAGTGGCTCTATGTCAGCTCCGGCGCCTCTTATAAGAAATTGGTGCACTACTCGCAGGCTAAAGAAGCCCCCTGGATCTGGTACGAGCCTTATGACATCGGTACCGTGCCGGCGACCAATAGTCACGGCACCGATCTGTTTAGCGAGCATAGAGAGCTGCCCGGAATCATTGTCGAATGGTTCGTAACCACCCTGATCAAATCTCCCGGTCACGCGCCGGTCGATACGTTGGCGGCCGCATCTGTTCTTAAACAAATAGATCTGCCAGGTGGCGCCGCCCAAGTTCGGCACCAGCTGATTGCGGCTAGACGGGTTGATCCCAAGGCAACGGTGTTCCCCGAAGCGACTGTCGACATCATTGGCGGCAATCACATGCGGACAGGCGATAAGACACTCGCGCTCGAGATCCTTGAACTCAATCAATTCGCGTATCCAGAGTCTGCCGACGCAAACGCCAACCTCGCCGATGCGTATCTTGCGAACGGTCAGAAAGAGTTGGCGCGCCAATACGCCGAAAAGGCGCTTGCGCTGCTCGATTCTCATTCATTACCCGCTTCATCATGGTCGGATACCGAGCCGCGTCGCGGCCGAATTCGTCATGGCTTAGAACGAACTCTGAAGAAACTGGACTCGACACCACAATGAAGACGAAGTGGCATGTTTGGCTTATGATCGTACGCGAACGAATAAGCGTATCCATGGTTGTATTCCTGTCCTTGTTTCTGGCCGCCCCGCTTGCCGCCGAAACGAGTTCAGGGCTAACTCTCGTAACGGCCGGGCGGCTCCTCGACCCGAAAACCGGCAACATTCTGTCCCCTGCCGGTGTGCTGATCGAAAACGGAAAGATCAAAGAGGTCGGTTCACCTTCCCAATTGCGCGCGCATGCGCCGCCCGGCACCAAAGCCATTGATTTAGGCAGCGCTAGCTTGTTGCCGGGCCTGATTGATAGTCATACTCATCTCCTCCTCGATGTGACATTGCCGACGGAGGAGGAAAGTTCGCGCCGCTACAACAGCGACTTTGCATCGGGCCTCTTGCTCGCGATTGCAGGAATGTCTCCCGGCGAGCGCGTGCTTCGAGGCGCACAACTGGCTCGCGAGGACTTAGAGAGCGGCTTCACGACGGTGCGCAATCTCGGGCACTCCGGTGTTGACGGGGACGTCGTCCTACGCGACGCCATCAACGCAGGCCGCGTCCCCGGACCAAGAATATTGGCGGCGGGACGGAAACTCACCACCGAAGGATCCTATATGCGGAATCTTAATCCCGCGCTGGGTGAGGAAATCGTCAAGCAAGAATTTCTGCAAATCCGCGGAACCGACTCCGCCCGCGCAGCAGTGCGGTCCAATCTCTTCTACAACGTAGACGTCATTAAAGTCACGATTGGGGAAGACTTCGCGACGGCCGAGGTGGCCGCGATCGTTGAAGAGGCGCACCGTCAGCACCTGCGGGTCGCCGCGCACGCCATCGATACAGCCAGCATCCAGACTGCAATTGACGCGGGCGTGGACTCGATTGAACACGGTAACTCTGCGACTGATGAGCAGCTCAAAGCGATGCGCACTAAAGGAATCTTTCTCGACCTGACTCCGACTTTTTTTGACGGCTTCGATCTCAAAATGCACGACGCCAGCATCGTGGTGTCTGCTTCCGTTCGATCGGGTTTGGTTACCGGCGGTGACCGGGCCCGACAGCGGGCCGCGGCGCGCGTGCAACGCTTTTTGAAGTCCGGAGTCAAATTCGCTGCCGGGTCGGATATGTGCTGGTTTTATCCCGGCCATACGCGCGGACAAGCATCCGCGATGATGTTCACGGCTCTGGGCAAAGCGGGCATGCCGACCATCGACATCATCCGCGCAGTCACGCAGAACGCCGCGGAGATGCTGGGCTGGCAGGATCGCGTGGGTTCGGTTGAGCCAGGAAAATATGCCGACCTCATTGCAGTGTCTGGAGACCCTATCGCGGATATCAGCGAGTTGGAGCGTGTTCGATTCGTGATGAAGGACGGCCTGATTATCAGGAACGACCTGCCCCCTGCGCATTGATCAGCATTGTGTTCAAACAGCAGAAGTGAGCTAAATTATGAGACAGAAGCGCATTGGCTTTCGATTCACCATCGCTGGGGCCGTTGTAGCTGCGACTAGTGATCTGGGGTCAGCGCCTTCGTCGCATCGAGCACGCTCGCCACGGCGATCAATCGATCGGCATCACCGTAACGTTCATCGTTGGCGGCTTCTTGCATGCGCGCTACCCAGCGGTCGCGAAACTTCCCCGCGAAATCGCCGCCTTGCTGCATCACGATGTTAAAGAGGGCATCGTCAAACCCCGAGATGAGATCGATTGCCGGGCGGATCATCTGTGGTTGACCAAGTAACGTGTAAAAATTCTGTATTTGCTCCATTAGCGACGCTTGTTGCTCTGCTCGTGCGTGCTCGGCGTTATCTTGCAACCCGAAGTTCAACGCCGATAATTGCAACCGCACCTGATCGGCTCCGGCACAGCGCGCCGCAGCGGAAGTCAGTAGCTCGGCAAGGCGCGCAGCATCCAACTGCAGCGCCTGAGGATCCCAGCCATGGTAGCTAAGCCGATGGCACTCTTCCGGGCGACTCGCCGTCGCAAGCACCCCTAAGATCGGCCGCTTATCCTGTAAGGCTTCATCGAGTAGCGAGGCGTACTGCGACAGATCCATCCCGCCCGACATGCGCGCGAGTTCGGTCCGATCGGGCTTTAGAATGAGGAGCGTGGGATAGCCTGACACCTTAAACGTCTCACCCCAGGCTTGCGCACCGGGCAGATCCCCGTCGAGATAGACCGGCACAAACAGGGCGGTCTTTTCAATGAAGTCCTGGCGCGTAAAGACCGTATTCTTAAGCGCCTGACAATAGGGACACCACTTTGCGCCCCAATAGATGAGTAAGAGTTTCCTCCCCTTGGTCGCAGTGGCCATCGCCTCGTCGACGGAGCCTCGCGCCCACGCGATTTCATGCGCTGGGGCCGGCGTCGAGGTTGCGGCCGGATGGGCGATCTCACGTCGGTCGCCGCAGCCGCTCACCAAGCAGAAGCTGCCAAACAGCACCATGGAAAGGCAAAGCTCTTTCATCGATATATTCCTCGAAGGCGCATCGCTGCGCGGCATAGTCGTGTGCCGGCTCCGTCGTTCACGTGCCAACACCTTCTCGCCAAGACTAGAAATCTTCCCAGATTACCACCCGCTCTTCCGGCTTCACATAGAGCTTCTCGCCTGCCTGCACGTTAAATGCCGCATATCAGGTATCCAAATTCGGCAGCGTACCATTAGCGAGAAAATAATCTGGACTGTGCACGTCGCTCATAACTTTATTGCGCGACGCATCGTCGCGATCTTCGAGCGCCAAACTTGTGCGAAGCCCAAGAAAAAACGTTGATCGCCGGTTAGAGAATCGGTGCCTCCTTTCGCGAGCTGCCGCGTACTTAAAGACGTATCAGCGGAGCATTTCCGCAGCGGATTTTGTGGTTTTGGCGAAACGTTGTCTCTTCTATGATCGCAAGTTGGTCGCGCAAAGCGATGTTTTCTGCATCTTAAGGCTTCGATAGTGCGGGTAAGTTCAGTTGGTGCGTCTTAGGGTAAACATAATCAAAGAATAAGGTCTGCTCGCGCTTGAAGGGGAGTGCCTCGAACCGATAATCTTGCGTTGCGCCAATTTGATAGTCGGTTTGCGGGCGCGGTAAAATTCAGCTAAAGCCCATTACCAGCGGTTCCCATTGGCCTGTACCGCAAGCACGCCTGCCGATTGGTACCTTTATTTTTGAGGTGCCTAATGCCATTGGGTCCTCGAAATACGCCGGGTCTTCGAGCAACAGACGGAACACCGAACGTGACAATCAGTACGCCAAACGCATGCCGAATACATCCGGGTTCGTATTTGTCTGGATTTGGAAGGTGCTGAAGAAACCGGCATTTACGCCGGTGGCGTCGACACTCACCGCATCGTAGTCGCCCATGTAGACCGGATTGATGAGGACATCGTCAAAATGCCCCGGCGACCAGCTAGAGGGTGTTTCACGCACATCTTTGAAACTGCGGCCCTGATCCGTCGAAAGTGAGCAGAAATGATCGACGGCCAAATTATTCGGGTCATTCCTCCGGTCTGAGTAACACACCGCCAAATGGCCGTGTCCGTCGACCGCGACGCCCGGCATGAACTGGTCGCGTCCCACACCAGTGAACTCCGCAGGCGCAGGGCTCACTAGATTTGCGGAGGACCAAGTATTGCCTCCGTCGCTTGAAATGCTGAGCACGATGTCTCCGAAAGAGTAAACCGGATCACCAAAAATCGCATTTCCCGTGAGATCCGGGACTTGGTTGCGCGAAGCGTCGGTCCAAGACATATATAGAATCCCGCGATGGGAGTCGCCGGAGGCGTCGACGGCCAACGTTGGAAAGGGATTCGTTCGAAAGTTCCCCTCCAAATTGGAGAACCCGAGCGAAGATGCGGTGGTGGCCTCCGCAACCACCACGGATGGCGCAAAGGTTCCACCGCCATCATGCGAAGTGCGAAGGCGAATTTCTGCGTTCTTCTGATCGATGAATACGTAGGCGACGTAGACTTCTCCCTTTGGACCCACCACCACCTGAGTTCCCGAGAGATTTTGCTCTAGCCCGAGGTTACATTGGCGGTCAATCAGCACGGGCGCGCCCCAAGTAGTCCCGCCGTCCTTGGAGGAAACCATCTCAATATGGACATCCGGGCCGCCATCACCCAATCCGGGAACGATGTGATCATTGCAAATAGCGTCGCTGCCGAACGCACCAAAATCCGTGTAGGTCACATAGAGGTTCTCGGGGTTGCGTGGGTCGATCGCCAGCCATTCCTTGTCCAGGAAATGAAGAGGATTTCCGAAAGAATCCACTAAATCCTTGGTTACTGCCGGTATTGGGTTGTCCCAGACCAGCCCGCTGCTTGATGATCGGCTGATGGAGATGCCTGTCAAGGCTTGGGTTAAATTACCCTGCGAGTCGAAACTAGTTTGGCTCAGCAGCGACGCATATACGAAATGGCGTGAATCGCTGCAAACCACGACGGGATCGCCCCCCAGGAATGTGGCAGGGTCCGGGCCGGGATTTAAAAAAGGCAAGCCGGTAAAGCTTCGCCCCCGATTTTGCGAAACGCCGACGCCTGTAAATGAACTGCCACCCACTCCCTCCACCACGGAACGCACGAAAGCGCCGGAATCGTTAAAACCTGCGACGACAGTGTCACCGCACCAGGCACTGGAGGTTTCGCTCTGGGTGAACCCCCCAAGCCGCGTAAGTTGGTAATCGAGATCTGCGTCATTGATCGGTACGGCGGCCGGTGAATGGCCTTCGTCAGCACGCCCAGCTGCTACTTGGGGGATGCTTTTAGCGTGGGCGTGAAAGGACAAGGTTCTCTCGATGACCAGCTTCCCTTGGGGAGTGGACACACCACTCATCACTGCGGAATTCGATAGTACTTTTGCCAAATGAAACATCGAGGCGCCGCCGGACGAGAGCTTATTCGCGAAGCTTGGACCAAACTTGCCTTCGAATTTCAATAGCGGGGCTAGACGATTCTGCCCGCTGGGCTTGCTTTGCGACTTCGCTTGCGCCCTCGCCATCCCGGTGGGCAGCAACACAACGGTTAGAACGGCAGACCACAGAGCAAGGTTATATTTATTTCGAGGATTATTCTTCATGGCCAATGCTCCTTCCACGGACGCTGGGCGCTGCATTCTTAATGATCTGAAAACTCGTGAAAAATCCTTTGTCATCTTCCGACGCGAGGTGCGGCGCAACCGTGTCGTAAAGGCCAAGAGTCCGAGGATCGATAAAAAAGTCGGTGGCATGAATGGGAGCCCAGTTCGTTGCCGTCTGCCTGATGTCGTGAAAGGAACGGCCGCGGTCTCTTGATAGAGAACAGAAGTGATCCACGGCGTTATTCTGGGGGTCATTCCGCCTGTCGTAGTAGCAAACGGCGAGCTCACCCTCGCGATTCACTGCGATAGCTGGCTGAATTTGATCGCGCCCAATGCCGGTGAAATCGTCCGGTGTGGGGCTTACTGCCTTCGGTGCGCTCCAGGTCGATCCACCGTCGGTAGACTGGGCAAAAAGAATATCGCTGAAGTTGTAACTTCCAGATCCAATCACATCCACTTGCGAATTGTCGCGGCCATCGACCCAGGCTATATAAATGGAGTCTGGGACGCCACGCTTGGCACTACCCGTGGCCATCGCTGACGCGGGAAGGAGCACGATATCACCTTGCATGCGGCCGATGTCCCCGCTGAGTACAATATTGGAGACGCCAACCTCGGGATCAAACGACTTGCCCTGGTCGGAGGAACGCCGGAAATTTAGCGTAGCGTTTCCAGCTTGAGGGCCTAAGCCCAAGAACACCGTATAGGAGAGAAATACTTTACCGTCGGCTCCCACGGCGACCTGTGGCGCAAATGGTTCATTCCTTCCAAGGAACTGTCCGGTTTTGGGATCGATTACATCGCAATCCTCGCGGACTATCCTAGGCGAACTCCACGTGTGGCCGCCATCCCTGGAGGTCACCAATTCGATGGCCTCCCGTTGCACATTTGGACAGCGGGCGGTCGCTGCCGTCTCCGTGAAAACTCCGTCCAGATCAAAATCAAAATACGCAACGTAGAGGCGCTTGGAATCTTGCGGGTCAATCGCAAGCCACGCGCGGTCCAAAATATGAAACCCGCTCTTTTTAAGTATGGAAGAAGGATCGGCCCACTGCCTGCCGCCATCCGTGGAAAGGCTCAGTCCAACGCCTGCGAAGCTTGTATTTGCGTCAGTACTAACAAAAAATGGGCTGGTAATATAGTAAAAATTTTTCGCGCTCGTGCAGGCGACAACCGGGTTTCCGAACATGACGGAATTTGTGGTAGTTGTTGTGGGGCCAGGATTAAGAACCCCAAGGTCTGTAAAGGACTTGCCATCGTTCGTCGAAAACGCCGCACTCAGCGAGCTTGCGGAATTAACCATTAGATTGGGATCTTGTTCAAAGGGCAGCAGGCTCGTCAGCAGGGTGGCGAAGGTGCTCTGAAATCCCGTAACAATATTGTGTCCGCACCAGGCGCTGGAAGATGTGTTCTGCGTAAAACCCGAAAAGCGGCTGAAATGAAAACTCAGCCGAGGATCGGAAATCTGCTCCGGGTCGCCATCCTCTTCACGTTGGTGAGAATGGGCTTGGGAATTATTCAGAAGCTCGGTGAGTCCGGCGAAAGATGCGGAACTCGTTCCGGCGCGAGTTTGCGAGAGCGTAAACGGTGGCTTCCTTCCATCGTCGTCCGGCCCAGCCGTTCGTGGATCCAAAACGAAATGGGCCAATGCCAGGTAGTTGCTGAATCCGCCGGATAAATGATCCAACTGCTGTGGCGTCAACTTCTGTTCGAGCTCGAGCAGGTGCCGTAACAGTTTTTCCTGCGGTATTTTACCATTTTGCCCCGCTGCTGCCGGCCCGAAGAGCAACGTATCCGCCGCAATGGCGCACAGTAATAGCAATATCGTTCGACAAATTGACACGCGCTCCACCCCGCTTATGTAGTTTTATATGCCAGCTCACTCCAAGGCAGAAATTAAATCACATCCCGTATCCACAGTCGTCTGGAATCATTCTCAAGTCGCACACCTCAGTTGTTCGGAAATGTGCAGTTGAACACGGATATACAAAACCTCCGCAGCGTGGTCGTTGGACGCAGTGCCCAGCGACTTCAGCAGTGGATTGTAAGAGGTGGCCGCATAATATTGACGCGAATGACAAAATACGCTCCGTTCCGAAAGGCACGCAGGAAGGAAGGAGCGCCCGAGCGTCATAGTACGCATGAGCTCTCCTTTGCTAACGCATCGACCTCTGCATCGCACCGTTGCGCCAAGCGCAACGCAGTCCCCCTGATGCACAACTTGCAACACGGAGGGCTGAGAATCGGGATGGCGTGGCGCCTCTCCGAGCAAGCTTCGATCCTGCGGCGCGTTCCCACGCGCGAACTGTTGTGGTGTCCACTGTGTCCGCGGACAGTTAATACCTCGCAAAGCTCTTTGGTGAGCCATCAAAGCGATCCTCTCGGACCTCAATGCACGGCACAAATATTGCTTGTAGTAATCACATAGCAAGTTCTATCACTGGCCAAATTCGATTGGGACGATTGGGGCCCCGAACGGAGATTTCGCATGATGAAACTGCCTGCACTTGCGCTCAGTGGTGCTGCAATGCTGTTAGGAACTGCAAATGACTTCGATCCGAAGCCTTGGCTAGAGGATCTCGATCAGTCACGAGCCGCTTTTGCACCGCTCTGGTCCGCGCCCGCCGCCGAGATACAGGCGGCCGCGACATTCCGCGACTGCGCAGATTGCTCCCTAATGAAAAGAATTCCGGCCGGCCGTTTCCGAATGGGCTCGCCGCGCGATGAGGCAGGTCGGCTGGAAAACGAGGCTTCGCCCCGTTGGATGATCATTGCGCGTCCCTTCGCGCTTGGAGCTTACGATGTCACCCGCGCCGAGTACGCCCTGTTCGTCGAAGCCACCGGCTATGCGCCGACGAACCCGCGTTGCGACTGGCGCCGCCCGACGTTTCGAGGCGCGCCGTTAGATCAGACACCGGACGAGCCGGTGGTCTGCGTCAGCTGGTCGGACGCCAACGCCTATGTGCGCTGGCTCTCGGCTAGGGCCGGTCACGCATACCGTCTTCCCACTGAGACGGAGTGGGAGTATGCCGCGCGCGCAGGCACGACCACCGCCCGACCCGCAGCGTGCCAACACCGCTATTGCAGAGGGCGGCGAAGCCTCGGATGCGAAGAGGCGTTGGCACTACACTTCACCGGTAGGCTCTTATCCGCCAAACCGCTTTGGCCTCTTCGACATGCTGGGCAATGTCTGGCAATGGACCGCCGATTGCGGGACAGCCGGCGACGCAACCGGACCACACGCGCCCTGCCCGTATCACGTGGTGGGCGGCGGCGGCTGGTTCCATCCGCCGGCTACAGCGCGCTCGGCGGCCCGTGCGGCGGATGAGACGGATTTTCGCGTCACCGACATCGGCTTCCGCGTAGCGCGGTCGCTTTGAACCACTGGGTAATACAACAAAAGGCAAGACTTATGAGAGTTCCATCAATCATTGTGATCACCTTGAGCGCTGGCCTGCTCGCAGCCGCGGCCGCGGCCCAGACCCCGTCGCCGCCGGCCGCCGCTGCAACTCCCATTCACATTCCGACAAACAGCGGCGAAGTGATCCTGCCCAATGCCTACGATAAAGACGCCTACGACAAATACGGCTACGCCGCCGTGCGGCGGGCAGGCGACTTGGTGTTCATTTCCGGTGTGGTGGTGGGCCGACGCCCCGATGAGGGCACGGACGTAACGGCGTTCAAGGACCAAGTGCGGCGCAGCTTTCGCCGTATCGAGGGCTCTCTCAAGGCCGCAGGCCTGGGCTTCGACGATGTCGTGATGATCAACAGCTTTCACGTCTGGCAGGGGCCAAACTTCACCGGCTCCCGCGAGGATCAGTTCAAGGCGTTCGAAGCGGTCAAGGAGGAGTTCATGCATGGCCCTAAGCCAGCCTGGACCGCAGTCGGCACAACCTCCCTACTGCCGGACGCGGGCGTCGTCGAAATCCAGATAATCGCCCAGACGCCCCATAAGGGATGACGCAGTTGCGAAAGCAACATGAATCGCGGCCCCGCACCATGCGTCAGAGTCGTCTTGGCGCGACCGTGGTCGTGCTGGCTCTCGTTCTCGGCGGCGCCGAAAGCCATGCGGCGACCGATTTCTCCGGAGTCAAGTTTGAATGGCTGGCAAAAATACCGATGCGCG
>Ga0193728_1001001_pt1 | contig 14098 bp, 14 predicted proteins | sample U1c1metaG_FD_143037 | JGI IMG/M metagenome (GOLD analysis project Ga0193728, IMG submission 143037) | Soil microbial communities from a riparian zone of the East river system, Colorado, United States - U1c1 | ecosystem: Environmental > Terrestrial > Soil > Riparian zone | place: USA: East River...
AGGAGCTCGCCCGCACCGATCTCAGCAGCGAGAGCGCGACCCAGGCGAGCTGAGCCTGCCGGAAGGGCCGGGTCAGGAAATCGTCTCTCCTTCGTCACAAAGTTGGCACATTTGTGATTCCCGTGTCATAGATGGCCGTTCAGTGTCAGGGGCGTGCCGGATGTCGTTGCAACAGTCTCCTCGCTGCCCGATCTGCTCGCCGTGTCTGGAGCAGCGGCGTCAATCGGTGGAGGCGCCATCGGCGTGCTCGTGGGGAAAGCGTCGAGATGGCGGCAAGCTTGCGAAGATTTCGCTCTGGGCGCCACCATCGGTGGTGTAGCTAGTTGTCTGCTAGTGTTTTTGGTGCACTCGCTGATCGAAGCCGTAGGCCTCATCGAAGCTGTAAGGAGGTAGACATGTGGAGTATCGAGCGACTGAAGCTGTTTGCGGCGATACTTGTATGTGTCAGCGTGATGAATGTGCTCGCCGATGTGGTCCTCGCCTATCTGCACGCCGGGATGGGCTGGTACTACGGCGTCGCGTACTTCCTGGCGATGCTCTGCGTCTTTAGAGTGATGTTCCCCGGCGTCGGCATCCCCCGTCGTTACACCGAAATACCCCCGCGATCGCCGGAGCAGAAGTCGGGCGTCAACCCACCAAACGTCTGATCAACTCAACACCCTCGCGGGCCATGCGCGAGCGGGGAACGACCCGATCGAACCCGGCGCGTTCGGCGCGTTCGCGCGCTTGCACATCAACGTGGGAGTAGAATCCGAGCGTCCCGACTGAGCTCAGCGAGCCTTCGTCGGCAAGGGCTTCCACGATCCCCGCTCCGTCCAACTCCGCGTCGGTCAGGTCCACTACGAGCACGTCCGCGGCAGGCTTGTCGGCCTCCCCCAGCCGCGCGCGCAGCCGTGCCTCGTCTCCTATCAGCTCGACGTCGTTGCCCGCCGCCGTGAGATCGCCCTGGATACGCGATCCGAACAGCAGGTCCGCCGTGAGCGCGAGCACCCGCGCCATCGCTACAACGCGCGCAGGCGCTGAAACTCTTCGCGCGCAGACTGCGGGCGGCCCCACATCTGAGTGACCTCCGCGCGACCGGAGCGCAGCTCGCGCACAGCCATCTCGCCCTCGATCCCAGCGTCGTCGAGCAACGCCAATGTGCCGTGCACGGTAGGCGCCGAGGCGGCGTGCCCAAAGCGGTGAGCGACCAACAGCCGCCAGTGCCAGTCGTTGTGCGAGTAGGGCCGCGCGTTGCAGGCAACGAGGTAGACAGCCGCTTCGACGTAGCGCGACTCATCGGTGAGACGCAGGTCGAACTCGAGGTCGGTCCAGTCGTCGGGGAGGGAGTCGACGATCGTCTGGAAGTCCTCGGCAAGGCTCATTGAGATAAAGCCTAGCGTGGCTATCCTCGAACTCGGTGACCGCTACTACCGATCTCCTCACCGATGCGGCACGCCTCCGTGCCGAGTACGCGGCGCTCACCGAGCGCTGTGGCCTGGTCGATCGTTCCGAGCGGGGCAAGCTCGCGCTAAGCGGCCCCGACGCGAAGACGTTCCTCGCCGGTCAGGTGACCAACGACACCGAGGCGCTCCAGCCGGGAGATGGCTGCTACGCCGCATTCTTGACCCACAAGGGCAGGATGCTCGGAGACCTGCGCGTGCTCGACGTCGGCGAGGAATTGCTGCTCGACACCGAGCGCGTGGCGCTGCAGGCCCTGTTCGACATGATCCGCCGGTTCAAGGTCGGATACGAGCTGGAGCTGCACAAGCGCACCGTCGAGCGTGGCCTGCTCTCGCTGATCGGCCCCGAGGCCGAACGCGTCACCGCTACCGAGGGACTGCCGGACGTAGAGCACGCTAACGCGCCCGTCACAATCCAGGGCATCGAGGCGCTCGCCGCTCGCACCGATACGGGAGTGGATCTGATCTGCGACAGCGCCGATACGGAGTCGCTGATCCAGACGTTGTGCGGGCGCGACACCGTGGCGGTCTCCGTGCAGGCCACGGAGATCGTGCGCATCGAGCACGGCCGCCCGCGCTATGGCGTGGACATGGACGAGAGCACGATCCCCCAGGAGGCGGGGCTGAACGAGCGCGCCGTGAGCTTCACCAAGGGGTGCTATGTCGGCCAGGAGACGGTCGCGCGGCTGTACTACAAGGGCAAGCCGAATCGCCTGTTGCGCGGCCTGCGGTTGAGTGAGCCGGCGCCGCCGGGCACGGAGCTGCGCCTGGGCGAGAAGGCGGTCGGGCGCTTGAGCAGCGCCGCGATCTCCCCCACGTTCGGTCCAATCAGTCTGGGCCTCGTGCGCCGCGAGGCGCAGATCGGAGCGAGCCTGTCGGTCGGAGACGGCAATGGGAGCGCGGCCGTCGTCGAGCTGCCGTTCAAGGCCTGAATCCCGGCGCCGCGCGCCGGCGCCGCGGCGTCCGTGTCCCGGCGTAACCCTCACCGGAGCTCGTGCCCGGATAGGATGCGTGCTCGGTATTTGTCCCCGACACGCGAGGTTCAAGAGCACGTGGCCGCGATCGATCTGCAACGAGTATCCGAGGTAAGCGCCGAGCCGGGCGAGCTGCCCAAGACGATGGCCGCCTGGGTCATCCGCGAGGAGCGGTTCGGAGATCCGAAGGACGCGTTCCAGGTGGAGGAGATCGAGGTGCCCGAGCCGGGCGCGTTCGAGGTGATCGTGCGTGTGATGGCAGCGGGCGTGAATTACAACAACGTGTGGGCGGCACTCGGCAAGCCCGTGTCGGTGATGAAGTACGGCGACCACCCCGAGTTCGGTCACCACATCGGCGGCTCGGACGCGTCGGGGATCGTGTGGAAGGTCGGCGCGGGCGTGACTCGCTGGAAGGTCGGCGACGAGGTAGTCGTGCACTGCAACCAGGCCTCCTACGAGGACCCCGAGGTACATGGCCTCGATCCGATGGCGGCGCCATCGCAGAAGATCTGGGGCTATGAGACGACATGGGGCTCGTTCGCGCAGTTCACGAAGGTGCAGGCCCAGCAGCTGCTACCCAAGCCACACGCGCTGACGTGGGAGGAGGCCGCGTCCTACGGCCTGGTGTACTTCACCGCGTATCGCATGTTGATCACGCGCTGTCAGCTGCAGGCCGGCGCGAACGTGCTTATCTGGGGCGCCGCGGGCGGGCTCGGCGTGTTCGCCACACAGATCTGCGCCGCCGCGGGAGCAAACTGCGTCGGGGTCGTCTCCTCGCCGGAGAAGGGCGAGCTCGTCAAGCGGCTGGGCGCCGTGGACTACATCGACCGGGGCGAGTTCGCGGGCATGATGCGCAAGGGCGGCGAGACCCCCGAAGAGGAGAAGGCCCGTTTCAAGGTCTCACTCGGCTTCGCCAAGCGCGTCAAGGAGATCCTCGGAGACGCTCCCGACATCGTGTTCGAGCACGTCGGCAAAGCGACCTTCCCGACTTCGGTGTTCACCGCCAAGACGTTCGGCAAAATCGTGATCTGCGCGGGCACGACCGGCATCGACCTCGACTTCAACGTCGCCTACCTGTGGATGCGCCAGAAGGAGATCCTCGGCTCGCACTTCGCCAACGCGTACGAGTGCACGAAGGCCAACGAGCTGATCGAGTCCGGTCAGATCCGCCCCGTGCTGTGGCGTACGCTCGGGTTCGAGGGCGTCGCCGAAGCCCACCAGCTGATGCTCGAAAACAAGCACCTCGGCAAGATCTCGATCCTCGTCGGCGCCGACGCCGAGGGCCAAGGCAAGACCGCCGAGGGCCCGGGAGCGATCCATGCCGAGGTGGGTGCCTGACATGGCCGGCGGCATCGACAGGCCGGGAACGGTGGTCATCCCCTGGTACGCCACGGGGTTCAAGGGCGATGCGATCGAAGCAGCCCTGAACGAGGTCGCCCCGCTGGCGCTGCGCTACGGCGCCACGTCATACGCCGTCTATCGCGCGCGCGACGATCGCTACAAGTTTCACCAGATGGCGTGCTTCGAGCGCGACCTCGACTGGGAACGCTACTGGGAAGGCCCGGAGATGATCGAGCTGCGTACACGCTTCTCCGGCGCCTACCAGGTGCCGGTGCTGTACGGCTGGTGGGATCTGACCGTCAGCGGCGGGCTGGCCGCTGAGCCGGTGGCCCGCAACGGCCACGCGAACGGCCACACCAACGGCGTCACCGCCGAGCACGCTTAGCGTCCAGTCCGAGCGACGCTCCGACAGAGCCCTGCTAGCGAGCTAGCGGCGCCATAGTCAGTCCGGCGCCCTTGAGCTGCTCCCAGTAGTGCTCGGCCCGCTCCTGGTGGCCGCTGAACACGATCGCTTTGCCGGCGTTGTGGATCACGTTGGCGATCTCGTGCCCGCGCTCCAGGGTGGTACCGGGGATGTAGCGCGCGAGCGTGCGCGCCACATGGTCGAACGTGTTGTGATCGTCGTTGCGCACGATCACCTTCCAAGATTCCCCCAGGCCGCCCCCGGGCGGGCCCGTACGCGGCAGCTCGATCGTTTGGCTCATCAGACCGGAGGATAATGGGCGCGACCCGTCCGTACAATGGCTGCATGGACGACGATCGCAACCCGCGCCTGCCCGAGCGCGACCGCCCGTGGATGATGCGAACGTACGCCGGCCACTCGACCGCGAAGGCCTCCAACGAGCTGTACCGGCGCAACCTCGCCAAGGGACAGACGGGGCTGTCGGTCGCGTTCGATCTGCCCACCCAGACCGGGTATGACCCCGACGACGAGCTCGCGCGCGGCGAGGTCGGCAAGGTCGGGGTTCCCGTATCTCACCGCGGCGACATGGCGGCGCTGATGGAGGGCATCCCGCTGGCGGAGATGAACACCTCGATGACGATCAACGCGACCGCGGCATGGCTGCTGGCGCTGTACATAGTCGCCGGCGAGGAGCAGGGCGTCGCGCAGGAGCAGCTGCAGGGCACGACCCAGAACGACATCGTCAAGGAGTTCCTCGCACGCGGCACCTACGCGTTTCCCCCGGCGCCCTCGCTGCGGCTGATCGCGGACATGATCGCCTACACCGTCGAGCACGTGCCGCGCTGGAACCCGATCAACATCTGCTCCTACCACCTGCAGGAGGCCGGCGCCACGCCGGTGCAGGAGATCGCGTATGCGATGAGCAACGCGATCGCCGTGCTCGACGCCGCCCGCGAGCGCGTGCCGGCGGAGCGCATGGGCGACGTGTTCGGGCGCATCTCGTTCTTCGTGAACGCCGGCGTGCGCTTCGTCGAGGAGCACGCAAAGCTGCGCGCCATGGGCATCCTGTGGGAGGAGCTGGGACGCGAGCGCTACGGGGTCAGCGACCCGAAGCTGCTGCGGTTCCGCTACGGCGTGCAAGTCAACTCGCTCGGGCTGACCGAGGCCCAGCCGGAGAACAACGTGCAGCGGATCGTGCTGGAGGCGCTGGCGGTCACGCTCGGCCGCGACGCCCGCGCGCGCGCGATCCAGCTGCCCGCGTGGAACGAGGCGCTGGGGCTGCCGCGCCCGTGGGATCAGCAATGGTCGCTGCGCATCCAGCAGGTACTGGCATACGAGACCGACATCCTCGAGTACCCCGACATCTTCGAGGGCTCGCACGTGATGGAGGGACTCGTCGCCGAGCTGCTGGAGGGCGCACGCGCCGAGATGGCGGTCGTCGCCGAGCACGGTGGCGCGGTCGAAGCCGTCCCCTACATGAAGGGTGCGCTCGTAGACGCCCACCGCGAGCGCATCCAGCGAATCGAGTCCGGCGAGCAAACCGTCGTCGGTCAGAACCGGTTCACCGAGACCGAGGACTCGCCGCTGACCGCGGACGGCGACGGTGGGATCCTCGTCGTGGACCCCACCGTTGAAGCCGAGCAGGTGCAGGCGGTACGCCACTGGCGCTCCGAGCGCGATCAGGCCGCCGTTGACACGGCCCTGGCCGAGCTGGCTCGGGTCGCCGCGCTGGAGGGTGAGCCGGTAGCGGGCGGGACGGGCACGGTAGCGGCGGCCGACACCGAGAACCTGATGATCCCCACGATCGCGGCGGCGCGCGCGGGCGCCACGACCGGCGAGTGGGCAAGGACGCTACGCGAGGTATTCGGCAGCTACCGCGCGCCCACCGGCGTGGGTGAGACCGCGCCGGGCACCGGAGACGGCGAGCTGGGAGAGTTGCGCGAGCGAGTCGCGGCGCTGGGCGAACAGTTGGGGCGTCGGCCGAAGATCCTTGTCGGCAAGCCCGGCCTGGACGGGCACTCCAACGGCGCCGAGCAGATCGCCGTGCGCGCTCGCGACGCCGGCATGGACGTGGTGTATGAGGGCATTCGCCTGACCCCGGCCCAGATCGCCGCATCCGCGCGCCAGGAGGGGGTGCATGTAATCGGACTCTCGATCCTCTCGGGCTCTCATCGCGAGCTGATCCCGGCGGTGATCGGCGCACTACGCGACGCGGGCGTCAGTGCGCCGGTCATCGTCGGCGGGATCATCCCCGATCAGGACGTCGCGCCGCTGAAGCAGGCAGGCGTCGCGGCGGTATATACGCCGAAGGACTTCGACATCACCGAGATCGTGAGCGACATCGTCGAGCTCGTCGCAGCGGACGCCGAGCGATCGCCGAGCGACACGGCCGCCACCGTGGCGTGAGCGGGGCACCGCGCCCTGCCCAGCCCTCCGGGCCGGGTGCCCGCGGGGTCGGCGCCGCGATCGGCGCGCGCCTGCGCGCACGCGAGTTGAGTGCCACGCCGGACGCGCTCAACCTGCTGGAGAGCACTACTGCGGCCGACCGCGAGCAGGCGGCGGCGTTGCTGGGAGAGGTCTCCCCTGCCGCACTCGAAGGTGAGGCGGCAGGTCACATCGTCGGCGTTACGGGACCGCCGGGAGCCGGCAAGTCAACGCTGCTGTCGGCACTGCTGCGCGCTTGGCGGGATGGCGGCAAGACGGTGGCGATGCTCGCCGTCGATCCGAGCTCGCGCCGCTCCGGCGGCTCGCTGCTGGGCGACCGCGCGCGCATCGACTTCGATCCCTCCGACGCGGGCGTGTTCATCCGCTCGACCTCCGCGGGCGAGCAGTTGGGGGGTCTGGCCTCGGCGACTCGCGCCGCTTCCCAGGCGCTGGCCGCCGCCTATGACGTAGTCGTAATCGAGACGGTCGGCGTGGGACAAGCAGAGACCGATGTCGCCGACGTCGCCGATACGGTCGTAGTAGTCGTGCAGCCCGGCAGCGGCGACGTGCTGCAGTTCCTGAAGTCGGGGATCATGGAGATCCCGGACGTGCTCGTCGTCACCAAGGCCGACCTCGGGCAGGTCGCGATGCGCACCCGCCGCGACCTCAACGCGGCGCTGCGCTCGCTGGGCTCACGCTCGACACCGGTGATACCCGTCTCCTCGCTGCCACCGCCCAGCGGCGTCGAGGAGCTCGTCGCGGCGCTGGACGAGCATCGCTCCGGGCTCGACCTCGCCGCGCGCCGCCTACGCGCCCGCAGGGCGAGCGCGCTGGCCGAATACATGCGCGAGCACGGCGAGCGCGGGCTGAGCGTCCTCGGCGGCCGCCGCGCCGCACAGGCGGCGCTGGCCGAACAGGACCCGGGCGCGGACGTGCCGACGCTCGTGGCCGCCCTGGAACGACAAGCGGCGAGCTGATGCCCCGAATCGCGCGTGACCTGCTGACGATGTTCGGCTCGTTCGTGCTCGCCGCCGCGCTCGCCGGAGTGCTCGGCGCCGCGAACCTCGGCACGGCGCTCGCGTTCGGTCAGATCGCGTTCGCCATCGCCACCGTCTACGTGATCGTCGTCAAGCGCTGACGTTCGAGCGCGCGCCCGCCAACGCGCGCGGATCGCCCCGAACCTGCGTACGGCACGGGAGTCTGCACGTAGTCTCATGACGAGATGATCGTCCTGATCGGATTCGCCATCCTCGCCGGGGCCGGCACCGCGCTGTCGCCGTGCGTGCTGCCGGTGCTGCCCGCGCTGCTGTCGGCCGGGGGCATCGGCGGGCAGCGCCGGCCGCTGGGGGTGGTGCTCGGGCTGATGGTCACGTTCACGATCACGATCGTGGGCATCGCCGAGGTCGTCGGCGGGGTGGGGCTCGGCTCGGACCCGCTGCGCGATCTCGCCGTCGCGGTGTTGCTCGTGACCGGCCTGACCCTGATCGTGCCGGGTCTCGCCGACGGCCTGGAGGCGCGCATGTCCCGTCTGTCCCGCTTCGGTCCGCGCAGGAGCGGCGATGGGTTCGCCTCCGGGCTGCTCGTGGGCGCCGCGCTCGGGTTCGTATACACCCCATGCGCCGGGCCGATCCTGGCGGCCGTCATCTCGGTCAGCGCGGCGTCGGGGCGCACCGTCGCGGTGGCAATCGCCTACGCGTTTGGCTCGGGGGTCGTGCTGCTGGCGCTCACGCTCGGCGGGCGCAGCCTGTTCGATCGGATCCGCCGCGCCGGTCGCGGTCCTGCGCTGCAACGCACACTCGGCGCGATCATGGTCATCACCGCGGTCGCGATCGCGACCGAACTCGACGTCAACTTCGACCAGTACGTCGCTCAGCACATCCCCGAAGTCAACCTCACAGCATCGCTGGAGAAATCGCACGCCGTGAATAGCCGGATCCCGGAGCTCAGCGGCCACGGCGCGAAGTTCCAGGCGAGCGCCACAGCGCCCTCGGAGCCGCACAGCGCCAGTCAGGCGAAGCTGCTGGCCGACGCGCACGGACTGAAAGACCTGGGCCCCGCTCCCGAATTCACCGAAACCCAAGACTGGTTCAACACGCCCGGAGGCAAGCCGCTCTCCCTCGCCGAACTGCACGGGCGTGTGGTGCTGGTCGACTTCTGGACGTATACGTGCATCAACTGCATCCGCACGCTCCCCTACCTGAAGGCGTGGGACGCCGCCTACCGCCACGATGGCCTTGAGATCATCGGCGTCCAGACGCCCGAGTTCGCGTTCGAGCACGACGCAGGCAACGTGGCCAACGCGATCGACCAGTTCGGCATCCACTATCCCGTCGTTCAGGACAACGCGATGGGGACCTGGAACGCGTATGGCAACCAGTACTGGCCCGCGGACTACCTGATCGACGCGAGCGGTCATGTTCGTTACGCCGCCTTCGGCGAGGGCGACTACGGCAAGACCGAGACCGCGATCCGCTCGCTGCTGGCCGAAGCCGGTGCGCAGGTCGGCGGGATGAGTCATCCGACGGACGTGATCGTCCCCTCCGAACAGGCCACGCCCGAGACATACCTCGGCACGGCGCGCGCGCAAGGCTTCCTCAACGGACCCCATCCCGGGCTGCACCACTACGGCCCCGGACCGTATCCGCACCTGGACGTCAGCGCATTCGCGTACACCGGCCCCTGGCACACCGCCGATCAGCCCGCCCGGGCCATGTCGAACGCAGGCGTCGAAGTGGAGTTTCAGGCAAAGAACGTTTATCTGGTTCTCAGCTCGCCCGGCGGACGTCCACTGCCGGTGAGGGTGCTGCTCGACGGACACCCAATCCCCGCTACCGACGCCGGCGCAGACGTCCATGACGGCGTCGTCACGGTGCGCGGCCAGCGCCTGTACACGCTGGCCTCGCTCCCCCGCAACGAACAGCGCCGCCTGACGTTGCGGTTCGCGCCGGGCGTAATCGGCTACGCGTTCACGTTCGGATAGCAGTGAAACATGCTGCGCCCATGCGCCCGTCCGCGGCCCGGTGCGATGCGCGTCGTCAAAATTATCGTCCAGGAACGCTTGACGAGCGGGCCGAACGCTATAGCCTGTGAGCATCTTGACCGCAAGCGGGAGGTAGCGAGCAGATGAAGAAGCACGGGCTTCGTGGTGGTTGTTGGCTGTCGGCCCTGGCACTGTCCGGGATCGTCGTCGCGTCGATCGCCGCGCCAAGCGGGGCGAGCACCCCGCGCGCGCATGCGAGCGCGTGCGTAGCCGCGACCAACATCGAGGCGATCGTCGACGACTCGGGTTCGATGGCGCTCACGGACTCCGGCACGCTCCGCGTCAAGGGCCTCGATCTGCTCATCAACACGCTGAGCCCCGGCACGTTCCTCGGCGCAGTCGAGTTCGGCGGCAACTTCTTCACCAGCTCCACGCCCTCCGCCGACACGGTGTTCCCGCCCGAGGCGGTGGGAGCGAACGCCGCCGCGATGGGGGCCGCGCTCGACAGCAAGATCAAAGCCGACAACGGCGGCACCGACTACAACGCGGCGTTCGCGCAATCCGATGCGGACAACCCCAACGCCCAGGCACGAATCTTCCTCACCGACGGCGGTCACGACGTCGGCACCTACAACAACGGGCACCTGACCCACAAGGTGCCGACGTACGTGATCGGCTTCAGCACCGGCGTCGCCGATGCCGAAGCCCAGCAGCGCCTGCAAACGATCGCCGCCGACACCGGCGGGCAGTTCTTCCCCCTGAGCGACTCCAGCCAGCTGCAGTCGGTGATGGACAACATCGGCGCGGCGCTGACCTGCCAGACGCCTCCGCAGAGCTTCACCGACCAGCTCAAGCTGGGCGCCGGCAAGACGCACAGCGTCACGATCGGCGCGAGCACCAAAGCGCTCCAGATCGCGCTCACATGGGCCAGCCCGCTGGACAAGTTCACGATCTCCAACCTCCGGATCGTGCGCCACGGCCGCACGGTCGCGCGGGCCGCTCGTCACGTACGCAGGCTAACCGTCAAAACGACCGCGAGCCCGACGTTCACGGTGCTCAAGGTCTCCGGGCTCACGAAGGGCAAGCTGACGTTCAAGGTCAAAGCGACAGCGGTCGGTTCGGGACAGCCTCAAGTGACGTTGACGACCCAGGTCAGCCACGGCAGCGCGAAATAGCCACGCGCCGGCGTGGGGGCCGTAACGCCGCGAGGACTACAATGACCTCGATGGAGGGCTCACTGTCGGAGACGAGCGCCCGCAGCTGGCTGCGCTGCTACCGCTGCTGGTCCCAGGACCTCGAGGTCCAGGTCCATTACGAGGGGATCCACAAGATCGATCCCGAGTCAGGCGAGCGCTCGGAAGTCGTGGACGAGCTGCAGGAGGCCGTGGTTCAGTGCCTGGACTGCATGCACGACCAGCCGCATCTGGGCTTCAACAACGGCCGCGTCGAACCGATCGAAGATCGCTGGGAGCGGATGATCGCGGGCACGCCCTGGGTCGCATCGTGCACCGTGTCGGTCGACGCCGACGACGTGGAGAGCTGCTCCGGGCCGGAGGCGGGCGACGCGCTGTCATACGCCGCGTTCGGCGATCATGGAGTGCGCGAGTTCTTCACGCATGTTCGGTTTCACAAGCACGAAGAAGACGCGCGCATCATCGTGCACCTGCTCGTCGAGCTGTATGCGCGCTCACTGGAGGAGGCCACCGAGGTGCTCGAGTCCTCCGCGCGTGGCGCACTGACGATCACCTCGCTGGCCGAGGAGTCACGCCCCCCCGCGGCGGCCGGCGAGATGCACAGCCACGAATAGGGTGCCGCTGGCCGGCGCTGGACGATCGACGAGAGCATCTAATCGTCGATCGGTCTGCGTCCTCGTCGGCTCGCGTACGTAGTACGCCACGCCTCCTGCGTCCTTGTCTCGCTTGGCCTGCTGGCCGATCTTTGATCGGTCCTATTGGCACTGGGATGCGAACGGGCGAGCCGCCCAAACTCAGCCCAGACGGTCCTCGAGCGCCCGCAGCTGCGCGCTGAGCTCGGCCGGCAGGCGGTCGAACTTCGCCAGGTGCTCACGGAACTGGGGCAGCTGGGCGCGCCACTCCTCGGTCTCGACGCGCAGCAGCTCGGCCATGTCCTCGTCCGAGACGTCCAACCCGCGAGTGTCGATGCCCTCCACGCCGACCGGCGGGATCAAGCCGATCGGGGTCTCCGTGGCCGCGCCGTGGCCGGCGCAGCGGGCGAACACCCAGGATAGGACGCGGGAGTTCTCGCCGAAGCCCGGCCACAGGAAGCGCCCGGCGGAGTCCTTGCGGAACCAGTTGACGTAGAAGATCTTCGGCAGCACCGCGCCCTCGCGGCGGCCCATCTCAAGCCAATGAGCGAAGTAGTCGGCCATGTTGTAGCCGCAGAACGGCAGCATCGCGAACGGGTCGAACCGCAGCTCGCCGACGGTGCCGGTCGCCGCGGCGGTCTTCTCCGAGCTCATGACCGCGCCGAGAAACACGCCGTGCTCCCAGTCGAGCGCCTCGGTCACCAGCGGAACGACGGTCGAGCGCCGCCCGCCGAACAGCATCGCGTCGATCGGCACGCCGATCGGGTCCTCCCACTCCGGCGCGATCGCCGGATCCTGGGCGGCCGGGGTCGTGAAGCGCGCGTTGGGATGCGCCGCGGGGGTATCCGAGTTCGGCGTCCAGTCGTTGCCGTGCCAGTCGATCAGGTGCGCCGGCTTCTCCGCGGTGAGACCCTCCCACCAGACGTCGCCGTCATCGGTGCGCGCGCAGTTGGTGAATATCGAGTTACGTTCGATCGTACGGATCGCGTTCGGGTTCGTCTCCTCGCCCGTGCCGGGGGCAACGCCGAAGAATCCAGCCTCGGGGTTGATCGCGTACAGGCGGCCGTCGGTGCCGAACTTCATCCACGCGATGTCATCGCCGATGGTCTCCACGGTCCAGCCCTCGAGCGTGGGGATCAGCATCGCCAGATTCGTCTTGCCGCAGGCGCTGGGGAAGGCGCCGGCGATGTACTTGACCTCGCCCTCCGGGGAGGTGAGCTTGAGGATCAGCATGTGCTCGGCCATCCAGCCCTCGTCGCGGGCCATCACCGAGGCGATGCGCAGCGCGAAGCACTTCTTGCCCAGCAGCGCGTTGCCGCCGTAGCCCGAGCCGAACGACCAGATCTCGCGCGTGTCGGGGAAATGCACGATGTACTTGTTCTCGGCGTTGCACGGCCACGGCACGTCCTGCACGCCGTCACCGAGGGGCATGCCGACGGAGTGCAGACAGGGCACGAACTCGCCTTCCGAGCCCAGCGCGTCGAGGGCGCCCTGACCCATGCGCGTCATGATTCGCATGCTCACGGCGACGTAGGGCGAGTCGGTCAGCTGCACGCCGACATGACTCTTGTCCGAGCCGAGCGGTCCCATCGAGAACGGCACGACGTACATCGTGCGCCCGCTCATCGCGCCGGCGAACAGCTCGGTCAGCGTCTCGCGCATCTCGGCAGGGTCGCGCCAGTTGTTCGTCGGTCCCGCCTCGGACTCGGTGGCCGAGCAGATGAACGTGCGGTCTTCCACCCGCGCGACGTCGCCTGGGTCTGACAGTGCGAGGTAAGAGTTGGGGCGCTTGGCGTCGGACAGCCGCTCGAACGTTCCCGCCTGCACGAGCGTGTGGCAGAGGCTGTCGTACTCCTCGGCCGAGCCGTCGCACCAGTGGATGTCGTCGGGTTCGGTCAGCGCCGCCACCTCCCCGACCCAGGCCAGCAGACGCTCGTTGGTGGTGGGGGCGGAAGCGGTCGTATTCATGAGCTGGATGCGGCTCCTCGGTGTCGGTCGTGATCGGCGCGCGTCGTCCTAAACAACGCGGCTGCCGGGCCAAGTTTGGCGCCGGGAACAGAAAAACGCCCTGGCGGGGCGACCCTGAAAGCCTATCGCACGCCGCAATTACAGGCTCGTCTATGTGGGGCCCAGGACCGCATGCGGTCCTGGCATGAACCCGTACATGTACGGGTTCACCGAACGGTGCATGCACCGTTCGGCCGGGGGCGCATGCGCCCCCGGAACAACATCAGCCTCGCTACTCGACGTTCCCCTCCGCCTCGCCCCCACCGGGGTGCCGGCGCGGCACCAGCACCAGCCGCTTGAACTCCGCCACGAGCACCCCGTCCTGATTGAGCACGCGCGTGTGCACGCGCACGGTGCCGCGATCGGGCTTGGACTGGGACTCGCGCTTCTCCAGCACCTCCGACTCGCAGTACAGGGTGTCGCCGTGGAAGACGGGCGCCGGGTGCTTGAGCTCCTCGGTCGCCAGGTTCGCGATCGCCTTGCCGCTGACGTCGCTCACGGACATGCCCAGCGCGAGCGAGTACACGAGCGGGCCCACCACCACGTTGCGCCCCTGCTGCGATTTCGCCGCGTACACGTCGTTCAGGTGCAGCGGATGGTGGTTCATCGTGATCAGGCAGAACAGGTGGTCGTCTGACTCGGTCACGGTCTTCGCGGGCCAGTGCTTGTAGACGTCGCCGACCTCGAACTCCTCCAAGTAGC
>Ga0193728_1001002_pt1 | contig 14094 bp, 15 predicted proteins | sample U1c1metaG_FD_143037 | JGI IMG/M metagenome (GOLD analysis project Ga0193728, IMG submission 143037) | Soil microbial communities from a riparian zone of the East river system, Colorado, United States - U1c1 | ecosystem: Environmental > Terrestrial > Soil > Riparian zone | place: USA: East River...
AAGGCGAAGTATTGCAGCTCATGAATGCCCGCGACCCAAACACCACGGAAGCGCGCTACATCGATGTGATCCGGCGCAAGACCGCGCGGCTATTCGAGGCCGGCGCCCAGATTGCCGCCGTGTTGAGCGATGCACCGCCGGAAATGGAGGAATCGCTGGCACTGTACGGTCGGCACATCGGCACTGCTTTCCAGCTCGTCGACGACGCGCTCGATTACCAGGCTGACGAAGCCAGTCTGGGCAAACACCTCGGCGATGACCTGGCGGAGGGCAAACCTACTCTGCCGCTGATTTATGCCATGCAGCACGGCAGCGAAGCTCAGCGATCCATGATTCGCCATGCCATCGAAAATGGCGGATTGGATCATTTGGCGGAAATCACCCGCGCCGTTGCAAGCCTCGGGGGCCTTGCGTACACTGCGCGCCTCGCTCAACACGAGGCGGATCAGGCTCTTGCGGCCCTGGCGCCCCTTCCCGAGAGCGCTTTCAAAGAAGGCTTAAGTGAACTGGCGAAGTTCGCGGTGGCGCGCAAGAATTGATTCGTCGGCCGATTTCGGGGTGTAGCTCAGCCTGGTAGAGCACTACGTTCGGGACGTAGGAGTCGCAGGTTCAAATCCTGTCACCCCGACCATAATTGATCACCTATGTGTCAGGTAGCTCATCTGGGGTCCGTTCCGGACAGATGGGTATGTGTCCGGAACGATGTGTTACCTATGTGTCGGTAAGCTCATAACTGAAATTTTCTTGCCAGAACCGGACTGGGGGTGAGTTTCTGAACCGGTGGGGCGAACCCGGGGCGAGATTGAGATGCATTCGCCGCAAGCGCGACCTTCGTGATGTGTCTAGCGTGTTGTCCATGAGACCGAGATCCGGGCGGTCGCGGGTTGCCGTGACGACAATGATTTTTGACCGAGCCTCAGGAATAAGCGCGACACGTCGAAAGAATTTGCGTGATTCGGCCAGAAATGCCGGGAGGTCTCAGCGTGGCAGCGCATTACACGTCATTGCTTCCCGCCAACTGCTAAGCGCATAGAGCCGAATCGATTCGAGCAGCGGTAGCGATCGGGTCGAAGTGTTCTCTCGATTGCTCCTTCCCGGTCGCCTCCGCGGCGTCGAGGGGGAAAGCTCCCCGGAACACCGCAAGCCAGCGCAATGCGGGAGCAGAAGTGTGGCCACGGCCGGCAGTCAGACTGTATTGCCTCCCTCGAAACGGTTACGCGACCGTTTGCTTTACACCATAGTTTATAGGGGATACGTTATGCAGATGCCTTAACCCCTCAGTTCCTGGTCCTGCGTGGCGCATGCCGGCCGGCGCAAATCGGCGGCTGCGATCTCTTATTATGATTCCTGCAGGAATGCCACTTGCTGGCTCCTACGACCCCCTTGTCGTCGCCTTGTCGGCTGTGATCGCGGTGGCGGCTTCCTACGCAGCGCTTGACCTTGCGGGACGCGTAGCGGCCGGGAAAGGCTGGTCGTTCGCGACATGGTTGACCTGCGGCTCCCTCACCATGGGCGTTGGTATATGGTCCATGCATTTTACGGGCATGCTGGCTTTCAGCCTGCCGGTTCCGATGACCTACTATTGGCCGACCGTTGTACTGTCCTATGCCGTCGCGGTTGTCGCCGCCGCGCTGGCACTCTATGTGGCAAGCCGCAACCAGATGAGCAGCGCTCGCGCCGTGGGCAGCGGCGTCGTGATGGGCTGTGGAATTACTGCATTACATTACATGTGCATGATGGCCATGCGAATGGCTGCCGATTACCACTTTGATTTCCTGTTGGTGGCCTTGTCTGTTGTCCTTGCCATCGCGTTTTCCTACTCCGCACTGCGCCTTGCATTTCATTTTCGAGACGCAAAGGAGGAAGTTGCATGGAGAAAACTCTGCGGCGCGTGTGTCATGGGCACCGCGATTTGCGCGATGCATTACACCGGTATGACCGCAACCAGTTTCACGTCTTCCGGGGCCGAGCCAGATCTGTCCCATCTTGTGACTGTTTCTTCGCTCGGAACCACCGGCATCATCATTGTCACGCTCCTCGTCCTCGGCTTCGCCATCCTGTCATCGGTTGTGGATCGCCGCTTCCACGCTCAAGCGCTCGAATTGGCTCTGGCGCAAACAAAGGTAGAACTCGCCCGTCTCGGTCGCGCTACGTCCCTAGGAGAACTGGCCACATCCATTGCGCATGAGATCAATCAACCGATCGGCGCGGTTGCCAATAGTGCAAGTGCATGTTTACGGTGGCTTGCCGCGCAACCCCCTAATCTGGAAGAAGCGCAAATAGCCGCCGCGCGGACAGTTCGTGAGGCGACTCGCGCCGGTGAGGTGATTACCAGGATTCGCGCGCTGCTGAGGAACGAACCGCCTACAAAGGAACGCCTCGATCTCGATGAGGTGATCCGAGAGGTTTTGACGCTGGCTGGCGACGAAATTGAAAAAGGACGCATTGTAGTGAAGACCGCTTTGGCGGCCGATGCTCCCGCTGTCCTGGGAGATCGCGTGCAACTCCAGCAGGTGATACTTAATTTGATCACCAACGCCATCGCAGCGATGATTTCGGTCGAGGATCGGCCGCGGGAGTTACGCATCGAGACGGCAGCGGATTGCGGTACCGTGCAGGTCTCTGTACAAGACACTGGTGTGGGCCTGGGGCATGAAGACGTAGAGCAATTATTTCGTCCTTTCTTCACCACTAAACGCGGTGGTATAGGAATGGGGCTCTCCATTAGCCGTTCGATTATTGAAGCTCACGGAGGTCGCTTGTGGGCTGCATCGCGTTCCGGGCGCGGTGCTGTCTTTCAATTCAGCCTCCCAATAGCCGATGGTGCTGCATGAGCGAGCCCGAGCCATTGGTTGTTGTCATCGATGACGACGCGCCGACGCGAGAGACCCTCAGCAGCCTGATTCGCTCGGTCGGATTGCGGGTGGAGCTTTTCGGTTCGGCGCAGGAATTTCTGAAAAGCGACCGACGGGATGCTCCCGGTTGCCTTGTCCTCGATATCAGGCTGCGCGGAATAGGTGGGCTCGATCTTCAGGGTAGATTAGCCGCCGCTAATATCAGAATCCCGATTGTCTTCATCACCGGGCACGGGGACATCCAGATGTCAGTCCGCGCCATGAAAGCGGGGGCAATCGAATTCCTGACCAAGCCGTTCCGTGATCAGGACCTGCTGGACGCCATTTACGTCGGCTTGGAAAAGGACCGCGAACGCCGCCAACGAGAGGCAGAAGTTGCCATTCTGCGTGAACGTTTTGAATCCCTGACACCTGGCGAACGGAAGGTCTTGCATCTGGTTGTTTCCGGTCGGCTCAACAAACAAATAGCCGCCGAAATTGGAACTAGCGAGGCAACGGTCAAAGTTCACCGCAGCCAGCTCATGAAGAAGATGGGCGCTGCATCCACGGCTGGCCTTGTCAGAATGAGCGAAACAATGGGAATCGTCCCCACGAACTAACAGAGGTTGGTAAAGGCATCCCTTTACCAACGTAGGCATCTCCCTTGCCAACGCACAATAGTTTCGTTGAACTGCCGGTGCTACCTTCAACAACAGTAGGGTTGAGCGTCAATATACCGCTCAGCTAACTATTTATAATTCGGAGGTAAATCATGTCATTTCGCGCCCATGTACACGTGAATGATGCGCTGATGCGCGAAGTCTGCCTGTCGCCAGGGGTGCAACCTGCGATTCAGACGAAGCTGAAACCAGGCGCGAGCAGTTGTTTTACGCAGAGATTGCCGCTCGGCGCTCAAGCGGCAGGCACGTCGTGAAGCGCTTGCTATGTGTCGATGACGAGCCGCGAATTATACAAGGGCTCCCTGCGAGTCTGAATACACGGCGCATGGACTGGGCAATGCACTTTGCAGCAGGTGTGTCGCTAGCGATCGAGTTGATGCCGGAGTCCCACTTCGACTTTCTCGTTACGGAGCTTCGAATGCCAGGCGTGGACGCTCTGCACGCCGAGCGATCTGTTGACGCTGTTCACGCACAGACACCGCGGTGGAGTTTCCGATTCTGATCGTGACGGTGAGGCCGAGACTGATCGACGAACACGCAGGCCGCATCAGCGTTGAGAGCACACCCGGAATGGGGACTTGCTTTACCTTACCGCTCGGTGTTCAAGCAGCCGGCACGTCGTGAAGCGCCTGCTATTTGTCGACGACGAGCCTCTGGTTTTACAAGGAGTCAAAGCGAGTCTGTATACACGGCGCAAGGACTGGGATATGTACTTTGCGACAGGTGGGGCGCAAGCGATTGAGTTGATGCGGGAGTCCCACTTCGATGTTCTAGTGACGGATCTTCGAATGCCTGGCATTGACGGCATCTCTCTGATCGCTCGGGCCCGATCCGAGTCTCCGCACACGATACGCATCGTCTTGTCCGGCTACGCAGACGAAGATCAGTCTCACCGGCTCGTATCACTTGCGCATCGGTACTTAAGTAAACCCTGCGAGCCGAAACAACTCGAGGAGTGCATCGATCGCTGCCTCGCCACGCAGTCGCTCATTCAGTCAGCGGATCTTCGCGCTCAGCTCGGCGCAGTGGGTGCCCTGCCCCCGATGCCCAGCATGTTTGCAGCCCTGCAGTGTGCACTGACGGATCCGAACGTCGATTCCAATAAAGTCGCGGCCATCGTCCAGAAGGATCCTGCGATCTCCGCAAAGGTACTGCAGGTCTGCAATTCTGCGTTCTTTCGCCTGCCGCGCCGAGTTGCGAGCATTCAGCAAGGCGTGAGCTATCTCGGCTTGTCCACGGTCCGAAGTATGGTTCTGTCGGCGGAGCTGTTTCGGCCCGGCAAGGCTCTGTCGTCTGCACTCGATCTCGAGCAGATGCAGCGACACTCGCTAAGCGTCGCTGCAATTGCACGTTCGCTTGCGGCCGATAATCCATGGGCCGAGGATGCATTTCTTGCCGGCTTACTACACGATGTTGGGTTCCTAATCCTGGCGAGGCAAGATCCAGACGGCATGCAGCGAGCGCTAGCGACCGCCGCTGCGGGGATGCCACTGGCGCAGGCAGAGCAACAGCATATGGGGATCAACCACGGTGTCGCCGGCGGCTATCTCCTGGGCTTATGGGGGCTTCCCTACGAGATCGTAGAGACCGTCGCGCACCACGAGGAGCCTACCAGCGTAGTGCAGAGTTGCTTCGATGTGCTGCGCGCGGTCAGCATCGCGCATGCATTGCTCGTGACGATCCGGCCGGGTGATGTACCGCTCTACGAAAGGAATTCCCCGAGCTTGGGAGACGAATACCTTCGCGCGATTCGCTTTCCCGATTCGTGGGAGTCGTTGGCGGAACGTGCGAGAGCACTGCTTGGTGCCGAGGAATCCACTTAAGTCCATGCACCACTTGCCAGACGCCGTTTTTGTCCTCAATCGTGACTGGACCATCAGCCGCGCGATCGCTCGAAGCGCCAAGGGAGGCACTGAACGTCGAGCCGGCGAGCGTGCGCTTGGACATCCACGACGACGGCAAAGGCCTGACGCTCCCCGAGATCAGTGCGACGGGACTGGGGTTGCGTGCGATGAGCTACCGCGCGTCGTTGCTCGGAGCGAAGTTCCACATCACGCGCCTCGACCATGCCGGGACATGCGTCGTCTGCGAGTGCCCGCAGGCCGTATGAAGGACATAAATCCAAACGACGATCATTCGACACTAAGATGCGGCGTCTGTGCGCCATTCTGCAACGATTGAAATTCCGCGCTGCGCAAGTCAGGTCTAGTACCGGCTGATCGTTTCGGCTTCACGATATTTGGCGGGTCTCTAAACAGGCGTTACAGTGATCGAGGTCGTAGAATTGCCTTGGAAAGCGAAGCAGAACCTCCTGATCGCTGCGCTGCCCGCCGCAGAGTCGCAGCGCTGGCGCCCGCTGCTGGAACCCGTCGATCTGCCGCTCGGCTCGGTTTTGCACGAGTCGGAAAGCAGGCTGAGCCATGTCTACTTTCCGACCACCGCCATCGTCTCGCTGCTGTATGTGCTGGCCAATGGCGCCTCCGCGGAGATTGCGGTCGTCGGCCATGAGGGAATCGTCGGAGTTTCCCTGTTCATGGGTGGCGAATCCACCACCACTCGGGCCGTGGTGCAAAGCGCAGGCAAGGCATATCGGCTGAAATCGCAGCTGATGAAAGAGGAGTTCAATCGCGCAGGACCTGTACTACATCTGTTGCTGCGCTATACCCAGGCGCTGATTACGCAAATGGCTCAGACGGCGGTGTGCAACCGCCATCACTCGCTCGACCAGCAACTCTGCCGCTGGCTGCTGTTGAGCTTGGACCGTCTACCGGACAGCGAATTAGTGATGACGCAGGAACTGATCGCCAACATGCTAGGTGTGCGGCGCGAAGGGGTGAGCGAGGGTGCGCTCAAGTTACAGCAAACCGGGTTGATCCGATACACACGCGGCCGTATCATGGTGCTTGATCGTCCAGGGTTAGAAAAACGCAGTTGCGAGTGCTATTCGGTGGTAAAGAAAGAATACGACCGACTGCTTCCCGCGAAGTTGGCGCGTTGACAGCCGCGGCGCATCTCGTCGAAGTTCGCTACGCGGAATCGATGAATACGATTGTTCCGATCGACCACCCACAGTCGATCCGAGGTGGTTAGATCTGAGCCGGCCTATTCAGCCCAGTTTTCAATGTTGAGATCTTGGACGCGACCGAACTCCCCGATATTGTTGGTCACAAGCGTGAGCTCGAGAGAACGGGCGTGCGCCGCAATGAAGAGATCGTTCGCGCCAATCATGGTTCCGCGCGCTTTGAGCGCAGCACGAATCTGGGCATAGTGAATGGCTGCTTCGACAGGAAAGTCCAAAACCTCGACGTGTCGCAGATACTCATCGAGGGCAGCATGGTCCTGCTGCCGCCTGGGAGACACTTCAACCCCGAACAGAAGCTCTGACTTAGTGATGACGGAGATGCAGACGGCACCGATTGAGACCTTCTGCAGCCTTCTCAGAACAGCGTCATGAGAACGCTTCATGATGTAGGACGATATATCGGTGTCGAGCATGTACTCTGCCATCAGGGATCGCGCTCCTGGACCGGCAAATCGTCAACACCTTCCATGAACTCCTTCGACGCGACTGGACCTGAGGCGAGATAGGCAGACCAGTCCGTCGGGCGGGCGGAAAGAATCACATCGTCACCTTGCTTGCGAATAAACACCTCAGAGGTGTTGAACTGAAACTCCTTCGGCAGTCGAACCGCCTGGCTTCGGTTATTCATGAAAATCTTGGCTGTACGTTGCATGGATTGCCTCTAAAGTCTCTGGCATATACATTAGTATATGCCATCGTTGCGTCTATGCCTACCTTCAGGCCAACGTAGCTTGTTTCAAATCATTAAAACCATAAGTATCTGTTTTTATTATATTTTATGTCTCACTACGTTCGGGACGTAGGAGTCGCAGGCTCAAATCCTGTCACCCCGACCACTGATTTTCTTAGAGTTCCTCCACCGCGATACTCTATGGGTCCCAGTGATGAAAGCCTCTGGGTCCCATATTGGGTCCCAGTTTTTGAAAGCTGAATGCACTCGCAGACTGCGAACAAACCTCTTGAGCACATGCGAAGCCGTTTTCTACGCCCAGAGGATTTGTCACCCGACATAGCGCTCGAAAATCATGTCAGTCACCTCGCCTAGGTGGTCTCCCGTGATCAAGGGTTGGCCACCCACCCGGAGTGGAGCGTTGCCAGGTCGAAGGATCAGCGCAGTCTTCCAGCCTGCTGCCGACGCGCCCAAGACATCCCACGTGTGACAGGCGATTAGCCACAATTGGCTGGCGGGGACACCAACAGCTTCTTCAACCGCGCAATACACTTCGCGCGCCGGTTTGTACCGACGCACTCCGTCATCGACGCTAAACTGCCCGTCAAACAGGTGGGCGATGCCGGCCTTCCGAAGTTGCATCTCGCAGGTCGCTTTCGGGTTGTTCGTCAGAGTGAACATACGGAAGCCGGCAGTTCTGAGCCTAGATAGCGCAGCAGGAACTTCGGCGTGAGCCGGCAACGTCGCTATGGCTTCCTTGACCATCAGGATGTCACTGTCGGGAACGTGAATCCCCTCAGTCGCGCCAATCATCCTTAGGACGGCACCCCCGAGCTCGCCGAAGGGGACGTAATCTCCCGTCAGCGTTATTGCCTCCGAATAGAGGATCAATTGCGCGAACCATTCCCGCAGCACGGTGGATCGGCCAAAAATGCGCTCGAAATGCGGCGCCAGCGCATCAAGGTCCAACAGAGTTTCGTTGACGTCAAAAATGAGCACCGGAAGTGTTGACATAAAGAGGCACTACTTCAGTAGCTTCACCGCCAATAGGTCGACTTGCTCGATCTGCGGAGGCTGAGCGAGTAGCTCCGTCGCGTTGGCCATCAACGCAGCGGCGATGGGGCCCGCGAGATGGGCTTTGCGGCCCGCCTCATCGCGAAACGCATCAAAAATCCCGAACGTGGATGGCCCCAATCGCAAGGCGAACCATACGGGAGTAGTGCTCTCCTGATTGGCGAGCGGCAGTGCGCCCTCAAGGAACTGTGCGACGGCGGTTTCCTTTCCGGGCTTTGCTTCCAAGCGCACCAGCAATGCGACCTTGACCATGGGCTGCTCTCCTTTGTTAACGGGGAGTGCAGTTTGGGCCATCGGCGGCGAGCCGACGAGTGGCGAAAGCGTCGAATATGGTATTGTTCTCGCCATGCATGTTCTCGTGCTGGCGCTGCAGGGTACGTTCGATTTAGGGCTGTCGGCTTTACTCGATACGCTCGGCACCGCCAACGAACTAGCGAGCGCGATGGAGGCGCCCACCTCAGCCATCAACGTCACCGTGGTAGGCGTGCGGCGTCGAGTGCACACCGCCCAAGGGTTCAGAGTCCCGCTGATTGCGACGGCAATGGCGCGTCATCCGGACGCCGTGCTATTACCCGCGCTGGGCGTGAAAATGCCTGCGACACTGGCGGAGCGATTGACTCATCGCGATGTTGCGGATGCCGGGGGCGTGCTACGCGAGTGGTCGCAGGGCGGCGCATGGATCGGCGCCGCATGTACGGGCACGTTCGTTCTCGCCGACAGCACGCTTCTCGACGGGCGTGACGCGACCACTTCTTGGTGGCTTGCTCCGCTGTTTCGTCAGCGTTATTCGAACATCGAACTTGACGAATCTCGCATGTTGGTGACGTCGGGCGCATTCGTTACGGCCGGGGCGGCGCTGGCACACATTGACCTCGCACTCGGCTTGATTCGCAGGCAAAGCCCGGCGCTGGCCGCGCTTACGGCGAACTATCTGTTGATCGAACCCCGTGTTTCGCAGGCCAGCTTCATCATTCCAGACCACCTGGCACACAGCGATCCATTGGTCGAGCGTTTCGAGCTTTGGGCGCGGCGCCGCCTGGCACAAGGCTTCTCCTTGGGTGATGCTGCGCGCAGCGCGGGCACCAGTGAGCGCACTCTTGCGCGCCGTCTTCGAACGGTGCTCGGCAAATCGCCGCTATCTTACTTCCAGGACCTGCGCGTGGAACGCGCGGTGCACCTGCTGCAAACCAGTAATACCAGCGTGGATCGGATCGCCGCCGAAATTGGCTATTCGGATGGTGTAACGCTCCGTACGCTGCTGAGGCGAAAGCTCGGACGAGGCGTGCGCGAGATTCGTTCTCGCCACCGATGAGTCGTAAGTAGAACCGTGCGTTGCACATGCCACAACGCACGGCACAGGACTAGACCTTACCTCCTAGTTCAATTCGCAGCAATTCCATTAAGACCCGCCGCTGCCGGAAGACTGCCGGCAGTCCCCAAATCGCTGAGAGTCCCGTTGGTGGGCTGAATCGCAAACATGCCGACGGCTCCGGTACCCGCATTCAGGGTGTACAGGAATTTCCCGTCCGCGCTGACGGTAATATCAATATTTGCAGAACCGGTCGGATTGAGCGCGAGGATCGTTCCCGGAAGCGGCGTGAGCGTGCCGCCACTGCCGATCGCAAATCCGGATACTGACCCGGAGCCTGCGTTCGACACGTAGACAAAACGGCCGTCGGGACTCACGACGTTCCAGCAATTAGCCGAGCCCAGCGTCGGTACGCTGCTGCTGATCGGCGTCAGCGTGCCATTGCTTTGCACGGAATACGAGGAAATGGCGGATAAGTTCGGCCCGCCCGGGCCGGTTTCCGAAACTATCGCCACGCCGTTGCGGGTGAATCCCGCGCTGAACGCGCCGGGGCCGACGCTCTTCGTGATCGTGGCCTGCGACAGGGAGCCGTCGCTCTGCACTTTGAACACGTCAAGGTTGTTCGTCGCCTTCTCGGTTACGATCAAAAACTGCCCGTCCGGGCTGAACGCGACTGAACCGGATGCCACGGCGTTGCCGCTGAGGAAACGCAAGGAATTAGGGATACGAACCAGCTTGCCGTTATTGAAATTGAATCCGACGACACTGCTGCTGCCGGCGGTGTTCAATACATAAACTAGAGACCCGAGCTGGGCGACTGAGTTGGGTTCGCTGCCTTCGGTGGCAACGCGATCCGTCAATTCAAGTTGAGCGCCATTAACACGAAACACTGAGACGCTGCCGCTGCCGGCATTGACTGCGAACAGCCACGCGCCATCCGTACTCAATGTCAGTGAGCCTTGCGACGCCAGCGGATCGACCGTACCACCGCTGCCGCGGCCGTCCGTGCCATAGCTGTGGGGATTTTCCAACGTGCCGTTATGGTCGCGCTGGAAGGCAACCACCTGATTCGCATCGGCGTTATTCGTCATCACGAACACGCCGTGTGCGGCGTGATTATTATCATTCGCTGCGAAACTGACTCCCGACCATGCGGCACCGGCGATGGCGCTGATTGCGATAGCCGATTTAATAGACTTCATGAATTAACTCTCCTATTCCCAAAATGTATTGAAGTACACGAGAGTGCGTCCCGAGGCTGGGTCACGGCGACGCACCCTGAACGGCCGATTTGCGTCGGCCCTCCGTTAATTCGTTGGCACGAAGCAAAAAGTTACAGTGGGATTGTTTTCTGGTGATCGGCTACCAACGCAGCACGCGCGGACCGAGCCACGCGCCGACAGCGGTGGGGATCAGCATACCGAGCAGGTACCAAATACCGAGAAACGGCGCCGCCAGCTCAGGGCAATGCAGGGTATATACGAGCGCACCGATGGATCCCGCCGCGAACCCGCTCGCGGCACCCGCCCAACGCAGCCGCGTCGGGGCAAGGCTACGCATGACCCAAAGGAGCGCTATTAACAGCGGGGCCGCGACGAGCGCGATCAGGAAAGGGCAAACGCTGGCGGTATGCCCAAGAATCAATCGCCCTCGATCCTGCGGCGAGGCCGCCACCAAGGTCACTACCGCAAGAACCCACATCGCGATTACTGCGACGGGAATGCCCATGGGGGCCAGGCCGAGCCGCAACCCCGGGCGCGCCAATCGAACGACAGTAACAAACCCAAGTACACCTAGTACCGCGCAGTAGCTCTCCCGAACCCAAAACATCGGCTTGGAGGTTTCATGCCAAAGCGTTGGATTCAGTTTGAGTAGCCCGGCGGTGAGGAGGAAGGCGATCACTGCGCCACCGGCCAGCGCCAGTAGCCATCGCCGCGACGGCAGCCTGAGATCAACCGCCTCGGCGCCAGTTGATAGTAAGGAAACAAGATCTTCAGTTTTCATCCGATTCTCCGAATCCTCTCCGCAAGGGCCTTCAAGCCGCGATGGATCCCTACTTTTACCGCGGACTCCGACATACCCGTGCGTACAGCCGTGTCGGTCACCGATGCGCCCTCGATCTTGACGTAGAGAATCGGCAGCCGTTGACGATCCGGCAGCCCCCGCAACAGCTTCGCGACGTCATATTGCGCCTCAGCGGCGTCGGTGGCAGTCGCGGCGAATACCTGATCGTCTTCGTCAAGGGGATCAGTGAGCACATTGCTGCGCGAACGACGGCGCAGCAAATCCACGAGCTTGTAACGCGCGATGGCCTGCACCCAGGCCGTCAGGGGTTGTTTCGGGTCGTAGGTATGGCGTTTGTTGTGAACCGCCAAAAGCAATTCCTGCAGCAGATCTTCGACCTCTTCCGGCAACCCTCCGAGCCGCCTTCGCAAATAGGATCGCAAATGCGTCGTCAGCTCGCCCAAGAACATGCGGTACGCCGCTGCGTCCCCGGCGAGACTCTGTAACATCAGGCTTCGAAGGCGCTCCTCAATCAATTGCATCTGAACCTTCTAGTTACTGCGCAGGAGAGGGTGAATTGGTGTCAATCCCCCGACGGAGCCTGACCCCCGTACAATTAACCGGCCAGCCCGCCCATTTATTGCAAGTCGAATCGTCTGCGCCGCCACGCCGCGATGGGCAGCGGACTTACAGCAACTGACCTCGTGCGACCAATCAATCCTGCGAAGTCTAAAGCACTAGTGGCTGTAACCAATCCTTCATCTCCAACGAAATAACTAGGAGAAGCGATTGCGCGCGAGGATACAGACGCTTGTATGAGGACAGAGAATCTAACTGCGGTACTAGCGGCGCATCTCGAGCCGGTCGACACCAGGCGGACGACGTGGCGCTATGCGCTGGGAATGACCGCCAGCGCACTTACTGCGCTCATGCTTACCGCCGGAGTCCTCCACGTGAATCCGGCGCTGCCTCATGAAGTATCCGGGCTCGCGTTTTGGGTTCGTGAACTGTATTGCGCGAGCTTGGGTGTGCTCGCGGTCCTCTGCGTCGCACGCTTGGGGCGTCCAGGTACTCGGCTCGGTCTCTTGCCGACAGGGATTGCCGTTGTCGCGCTCATCATGTGGATTCTGGCCGCGATTAGCCTGTTTTCAGCCGCTTCGCAAAGCCGCGTCCACTTGCTCCTGGGTACCACATTCGCCGTGTGTCCGTTCCTGATCGCATTCATCTCTGCGCCGCTTTTCTTATCCTTTCTGTGGATCCTCAAGGATCTTGCCCCAACACGACTGCGTTGGGCGGGCGCGGGTGCAGGGTTCGCCGCCGGAGCCATCGGTGCACTCGTTTATACCCTGCATTGCCCGGAGCTAGCCACACCGTTCATCGCAACATGGTATCTGCTCGGAATGTTGATCCCCACTACTATTGGTGCGTGGCTCGGTCCACGGCTGTTGCGTTGGTGAATTCGGAACAATTGATCCAAAACTGCCATCACCGGAGGTATCCCATGACCCTGGCCAAACGCGCAGCCCTTCTTGCCCTTATTTGCATGGGCCTGGAGCTCGGATCGACTGGGGATCTGCGGGCGCAATCAAGCTCACCGCGCGGACCTGCGGTTGTGGAGCTCTATACCTCTCAGGGCTGTAGCTCCTGCCCGCCAGCGGATGCATTGTTAGGCGAGCTTTCGCAGATGCCAAACGTACTCGCCCTCGCTTTTCACGTCGACTATTGGGACAGCATCGGGTGGCGCGACCATTTCGCCCTACCGACGGCGCGTGAGCGTCAGCGCCGCTACGTTGAGACGCTGGGACTGTCGTCGCCATTTACGCCTCAAGTGGTCGTCGATGGGCGTAGCAGTTTCGTCGGATCGGATAAGCCTCGGATCCTGGCGGCAATGGCCGAGCCCCGCAACACGATTCCGATCATCGTCGACGTGGCTCGCGGGGAGCTCACCGTCACCGTGCCTGAACGCCCGGATCAAGAGCGCTTCGACGTCAACCTCATCGCTTACCTGCCGCAGGCGGCTACCAACGTTGGGCGAGGAGAGAACTCCGGGAGGACGCTCAGAGAGTTTAATATCGTCAGGCAATTCCGCTCGCTCGGTGTCTGGAACGGACAAGAGAGTGTGTTTCGCGCGCCGGTGGATTCGTTCCCGGGTGACGCCACTCGTGTCGCCGTCTTGCTGCAGCGAGCTCAACAAGGACCGATTGTTGGAAGCGCGACGGCCCTCTTGCGGTAAGCCGTTGAGCTTCATTGGTGCACGCGCCGCTGCTTTGGCAGAACTGCTGCAAGTCATGAGTTGCAACGGAAGTCGAAGGCCTGTAACCGATCTCGCTGACGCGTCGAACTACTAGATGTACTGATACTGTCACTAACCATTTTAGGAGTATGTTTCGATGTTCATTCAAAAATCACGCTTGACTCTCGCGTCCGCCGCTGTCCTGTTT
>Ga0193728_1001003_pt1 | contig 14075 bp, 19 predicted proteins | sample U1c1metaG_FD_143037 | JGI IMG/M metagenome (GOLD analysis project Ga0193728, IMG submission 143037) | Soil microbial communities from a riparian zone of the East river system, Colorado, United States - U1c1 | ecosystem: Environmental > Terrestrial > Soil > Riparian zone | place: USA: East River...
ATAAAGACAAATCTAACTACAATCTTGTCGCAAAATATGAAATTGGGCGTCACCAAAAATACTAATTGACTTTTTATTCTATAACAGTTATAATCTCTACTTGTCTTGAGTCGGAGTTGTGATGTGTTATGGTGTACAAACAAGTAAAACTAAAAGAAAACGATGATAAATTTTGGTGGTTTAAGGATGAACCATCTAGATTTATTGAGGGTCAGGAATATGTAAAAGTGAAACGAAATGTAGAGGATCAATTATCGTTCTATATTCTTCGTTCATCTATTGTAACATCGTGGAGGTAAAATTGAAACAATATATTGGTTTAAGTCGCGATCATAGTATTTCGATGACTGGTATTGCTAAGGCAGCAATGCAGGATTATAATCAGACGGTTGAGTCGATCAAAAATGCAGCTAACAATAATAATGTTGACACGATTGTTTCGGTTGTAGAATGTGGTGTTGCTAATAGTGGTGGAGCATTTGGAAAACTATATGATCCTTTTGTTCGGGCTAATGGTGGAGTTGTTCGTAGAGTGAACGTCAATACAAACGTGAATCATTTGTATCCAGTAACAGAATATCGATGCACAGGTGGTTCAACGCCGTTACTTGATTCTGTTGGTGAATTAATTGAAATTATGGAAGCAGTTCCTGATGCTTTCGATCCAGATGTATCATTTTTGATTATGACAACATCTGATGGTGAAGAAAATAGTTCAACCAGATGGAGTCAAAGACGTTTAACGGAAGTAATTCATAAGTTGACTGCAACAGATCGTTGGACATTTGTGTTTCGTTGTCCTCGTGGATATACTAGAAATTTTGTAAAATTGGGAATTCCTACTGGTAATATTTTAGAATGGGATCAAACTGAAAAAGGTGTTGAAAGATCAACTACCATCACAACAAGTTCTTTTGATACATATTATGCCGCTAGATCAATGGGGGAAACTAGTACATCTAAATTTTATGCTAATTTAGATGTTGTTCCTATTAATAAGGTTAAAGCGGAATTAATTGATATTTCCTCAAAAGTTGCCAAATATCTTGTTTATTCATATGAAGATGGGATATTAATCCGTGACAAATATGAATTAATGTTTGGTAAAGGTAGCTATGTTGCTGGTAATTGTTATTATGAATTAACAAAAACTGAAAAAATTCAACCAAATAAAAAATTGATCATTTATAATGTAAATACAAATGCAATGTATACCGGTAAAAATGCTAGAGATTTATTGAATATTCCTGATACACACCAAATTACTTTGTCGCCTGGACAATTAGGTGGTTATAAAATTTTTGTCCAATCTACATCATTTACACGGAAACTAACTAAAAGAACTGAATTATTAGTCTATAAGGCCTAGTAACCGATTCAGGTTTCTACCCTGTTATTCGTAATTGTAGTTGCAAATGCTGGTTAGAGTCCAGTCTAGGTCTCCAATTTTTGAGAGGAAAATGAAATGAAATTAACAACAACATTTAGTAATGATTTTCTTGTTACAGAAACACAATATCATGATATGCAACCATTGATTAATGATTTAGCAAATTTATGTTATGGTTCAGCCTTAGCTGGTGGTTGGTATAATAAACATGTAGATAATGGTACACGATTTATGTTGATGGTATCTGAAATTGCAGAGGCGATGGAAGGTGATCGTAAGGATATGATGGATGATCATCTACCTGACAGAAAAATGGTTGAAGTAGAATTAGCTGATTGTATGATTCGTATCTTAGATTTTTGTGGTAGAAACAGTTTCGATATTGGTGGAGCCTTTGCTGAAAAATTCCATTATAACCAGAGAAGAGCCGATCATAAATTAGAGAATAGAATGAAACCGGGCGGAAAGAAGTACTAAATGTCATTATATGGAGCACCAATCGATAGATTTGATGGAACAGAATTTGCATTTCTGTCAAATTTCTATGATCATTTTATAGAGGGTGTCGAGCCTATATTGTATGTTCTAGGAGAGAAACGATTCTTTGTTCCTACAGTTGAACATTGTTACCAAGCTGATAAGGCTGTATATCTTATTGATGCTGAAAGAGTTTTACTAGCATCAACGCCTGGTAAAGCAAAAAGGATCGGTAGAGCGATTGCGTGTCGTTCAGATTGGGATGCAATTAAGATCACTAGAATGGCTTATTGGTTGGATATCAAATTCGCAAACCCCTATCTAGGTAATAAACTAATCGAAATGACCGGAGATAGAGATTTGATCGAAGGTAATACTTGGGGTGATAAGTTTTGGGGTAAAGTTGACGGTGATGGTGAAAATTGGCTTGGTAGGCTTTTGATGGACAAAAGGGACCGATTAAGGAAAAATCAGTGATTAAAGAAAAACATCTTTGGTTATACATGAACATTGCCAAACTATGTGCGAAACAATCTGTAGCTAGACGTTTACAGGTTGGTTGTGTTATTGTTAAGGATGACAACGTTATTTCTATGTCATGGAATGGTATGCCGCCGGGTTGGAATAATGATTGTGAAATACATACCACAAAAGGTTTAGTGACAAAAAATGAAGTATTGCATTCAGAAGAAAATGCCATTTGCAAATTAGCTAAAAGTAATGGTAATGCTGATGGTGCTACAATGTTTATTACACATTCACCATGTTTTAATTGTTCAAGGTTGATATATAAGGCTGGTATTAGAGAAGTATTTTATCTTCACCTTTATAGAAACACAGACGGAATTGATTTTTTAACTAAATGTAACGTTATTGTTACTCAAATGCAAGGAGAATAAAATGAATACAAATTTACCAGTTAAGGTTGTTAGGTTACTATCCGGTGAGGATGTACTAGCAAAGGTTGATATGACAGCAACAGGTGGAGCAACACTATATTCACCAGTTGTTATTGTTCAACAACCACCAACACAACAAGGTGGTCAAATGGGTTTAGGTTTTGTGAATTGGCCACTATTTGCTGAACGTGATGAAGTTGTGAAAAATGGCGTGATTGTATCTTACAACGCTATTGTAATGACTTATACTCCCATTGCTGATATGATCAATCAGTATAACACGAGGATATCAGGTCTCATTACACCTACGAGACCATCATTACTTTTGGGGTAACTGGGTCGCTCCCAGGATCACGGAAACTTTGGGTGAGTCCGTAACCAATACCCAGCGAATCTAAAAAAGGAGTTATATAGTGAATTTTAGTGATTTTAAAACCAATAATATTCCTTTATGTAAAGATTGTAAATTTTATTCGCATGATCCTGATGGTCGTTGGATGGTTGAAAGAGAAAAATGTTCACATCCGGCCGTGTGGAAGATTGATATTATTAATGGTGAAACAATTAAAAAATTTAGTGCTTATGGTGTAAGAGACAATCAGTGTGGTGTTGAAGGCAAATTGTTTGAACCAAAATAGGAGTAGATTTTGACAGATTTTTACACGTCCGTAAACTGTCTAGGTGATCAAATTCTTTTTCGAGGCGTAGTCAATGGACAAAGAAGGAAGGCAAGGATTAAATACCAGCCTTCCTTATTTGTTTCTACACCAAAAGAAACAAAATACAAGACAATCTATGGTGGTGGCCTCTCGAAAATGCCATTTGATTCGATTTCTGATGCAAGAGCATTTGTATCGAAATATGAAAACGTATCGAATTTCCCGATATATGGTATGCAAAGTTACGAATATGCATTTATTGCTGAGGAGTATCCTGATACAATCGTGTGGGATACCAGCAAAATAATCGTTGCTAATATAGATTTAGAATGGGGAAGTGAATTTGGATTTAGTAAACCTGAAAATCCAACTGAGCCTATTACAGCAATAACCATGAAGATCAAGGGAAAAACTCATGTTTTTGGTTGTGGTGAATTTAAGATTCCGGAAGGTATAAATTACCATAAATGTCATAATGAAATGGACTTGATTGATCGTTTCTTAGATGTTTGGTGTAGTGATTATCCTGATATCATTACTGGCTGGTATACAAATCTCGCAGATATTCCATATTTGGTCAATAGGATTAAGAAGGTCTTTGGTGAAGAAAAAGCAAAGAAATTATCCCCTTGGAATTATATCCGCAAAGTAATGACTCAAGTTATGAAAAAAGATCATGATACTTATGACATTTATGGTATTGCTTCATTAGATTATTTTGAATTGTATCGTAAATTTGATCCAAAAGGTAATGCTCAAGAAGAATACAAGTTGGATTATATCTGCAATGTAGTATTAGGTGAGAGAAAACTAGACTATGTAGAATACGGGTCATTACATAGATTATACAAAGATAACTACCAAAAATTCATAGAGTATAACATCCGTGATGTGGAATTGGTCGAAAAACTAGACAAAAAGTTACATCTACTTGACCTTGCTTACAAAATGGCTTTTGACTCACATTCTAATTTGAATGATGTTTTCAAGCAAACGAGGATGTGGGATGCTAGAATCAATCATTTCTTATTAATGGAAAATAGGATATCTGATCCAAAAACTCGCAAAGTCAAAACTGAATTTGCTGGTGCATATGTTAAAGAACCACAATTAGGTATGCATGATTGGGTAATTAGTGAAGATTTAACATCAGAATATCCACATTTGATGATGGGTTATAATATCAGCCCAGAGTGTCTTGTACATCCAAAGACGATAGCTAATGATCCAGAACTACAAACGATCTTAGATCAAACTATTAATGTAATGACTTTATTAATAAGGAAGTTGATACATCATTACTTAATCGCAACAATGTTGCTTTGACACCAAATAGACAATTGTTCCGAACAGATATCAAAGGGTTTTTATCTAGAATCCTTGATCAAATGTTCAATGATCGAAAGATGTATAAAGATAAAATGATTCAATGTGAGAAAGACATTGAAATCCAGAAGAAACTAGGAAACGATGTAAAAGACCTTGAAAACCTAAAAACAATGTATTCGGTGTTTGAGCAAGCAATCAAGGTGAGTATTAACTCATGTTATGGTGCTCTTGGATCAGAATATTCTAGATACTTTGATGTCAAATTAGCCGAAGCTGTTACTTCATCAGGGCAATTGGCTATTTTGACAGCACAAAAATATGTTAATGAGTTCTTAAATAAAGTATTAAAAACTAAAGGTAATGATTACATTATAGCATCGGATACAGATTCAATCTATATCACCATTGCAGCATTGGTGAAAAATGTGTTTGGTGATAATATACCGGAAACATCGAAGGTCATTGACTTCATGGATATGGTATGTAAGACAAAATTGCAACCTTTGATTGACAAAGCTTATGATGAATTAGCAATATATACCAATGCTTATGCACAAAAAATGTTCATGAAACGGGAGAAACTTTGCGATAAAGGTATATGTATATCTGGTAAAAACTATATTTGGAATGTTTGGGATAAAGAAGGAGTTCGTTTCTCACAACCAAAACCTTCTATTGTTGGTCTATCAATGATCAAATCAAACACACCAGAAATATGTAGAGTAAAACTGAGAGAAATTGTTCCCCTTATCTTAACTGGACAAGAATCTGTAGTTCAAGGTCACGTTGCAAAATTCAAAGAAGAATTTATGAAATTACCATTATATAAAATTGCTTGTCCTGGTGGTATGAATGGTCTTATCAAACAACACGATAAAGACACCATTTATAAGAAGGGCACAAACATTGCATGTAAGGGAAGTTTACTATATAATCATCACTTGAAAGCAATGAAACTTGATAAACAATATCCATTGATAAACGATGGAGAAAAGATCAAGTATCTTTGTCTCAAACTACCAAATCCCATTAAGGATGATGTCATTGCGTTTCCAACAGTATTACCATCAGAATTGGATTTGGATGCTTATGTCAACAAGGAACATCAATTCACAAAAGTCTTTTTATCTCCACTGAGGGCAATTCTTGATGTTATAGGATGGAGCCACGAAAAAAGGAACACATTATGGTAAAACAAGCAAAAGTATCAGGATCCGTCTTAGAGCGTATTCAGGCTAATTCCCGTATCAGAGAAACAGCGATTCTTACAGAATCAAAATTATATGAAGATAGAGAAGCCGTCGCAACAGGTATTCCTATTATGAATATTGCTCTTTCTGGTGATTTAGATGGAGGTTTTACATCTGGATTAACAATGGTTGCTGGGCCCAGCCGTCATTTTAAAACCTTACTTTTAATGTTACTAGCAAGTTATTATATGAAGAAATATCCAGATTCTATAATGTTATTCTATACGTCTGAATTTGGTTCACCTATTACGTATTTTGATTCGTTACATATCGATAAAGGGAGAGTTGTTATTTCTCCAATTTTGGATATTGAAGAATTGAAATTCGATTTAATGAAACAAATAGAAAATTTAGTGAAAGGCGATAAGGTTATTATCGTTGTTGATTCTATTGGCAATCTAGCATCAGTGAAAGAGGTTGAAGATGCCATAGATGCAAAATCTGTTACTGATATGTCTAGAAGTAAAGCGTTAAAATCTTTCTTCCGAGTTATTGCTCCTCGCTGCACAATGAAAGATATTCCACTATTAATCGTAAATCATACATATAAGACCTTAGAAACATATTCTAAGGATGTTGTTAGTGGTGGAACTGGCTCTATGTATAATTCTGATAATGTTTTTATTATTGGAAGACAACAAGATGCAGAGGGTAAAGGTGCTGACAAGGAAATTTTAGGTTATAGATATGTGATTAATGTTGAAAAATCGAGGTATGTTAAAGAAAAATCAAAATTCTTATTAGATGTGTCATTTGAAGCTGGTATCAATAAATGGTCGGGTTTATTGGAACTTGCTCAAGAAAGTGGTCATGTGATTAAATACCCAACAAAACCCACAAAATATTCACGAAAAGATGAAGAAGAATTATATACGGAAGGTGAAACAAACACCAAAGAATTTTGGACACCAATACTTTCTGATCCAACATTTAAAGAATACGTTAAAGAAACGTATCAATTAGCAGAGTCGGAACTCATTTCAGGAGAATAACATGTGGCAAAAAATAGGTCATTTTTTGTGTAGTATAGGTTTACATAATTGGCGTTTCTTTGATGTTGATGTAATGATGATGCGTCAAGATTTAGGTCATATGAAATCGTTTTGGTATTGTGAACGATGCAATAAGACCACCGATGCTTGATGATATCGAAAATGTAATAGTAAGAAATTTCCTCTTTAATGAAGAATATACAAGAAAAGTTCTACCATACATCAAAGAGGAATATTTTACTGCTGATGCTGATAAGAAATTATTCGTATTAGTTAATGATTTTGTTGGTAAGTATAATGATCTACCAACACCCGAAATAATCAGAATTAGTCTTCCAAAAGAAGAAGTTATTGAAAGATTAGGTGAATTAGAGAAACAATCAAATTCAATAGACAAACAATGGTTACTTGATCAAACAGAACAATGGTGCCAAGAGAAGGCTATCTATAATGCCGTACTTAAATCAATCAATATATTGGATGATAAAAAAACAAATCAAAACAAAGGTATTATACCTCAATTACTTGCGGATGCGATTGGTGTTAGTTTCGATACGAATCTTGGCCATGATTATTTAGAAGATGCAGAAGAACGTTTCGCATATTACCATAAGAAAGAAAACAAGATACAATTTGATATCGACTTATTAAACTCTGTAACAAATGGTGGTGTAACAAGAAAAACATTGAATTTGATTGGTGCAGGTATCAATGTAGGTAAATCATTGATCCAATGTCATCTAGCAGCAGCATATTTGAGTGCTGGTTACAACGTTGTTTATTTTACTATGGAAATGGCTCAAGAAGAAATCGCTAAACGTATTGATGCTAATCTATACAATATGGATATCAATGATATTATAGAGATACAACATGATATTTATATGAAACGAATGGAGAAACTTAGGGCCAAGATTACTGGTAAATTGATTGTTAAAGAATTTCCAACAGCAGGTGCCGGTGTTATACAATTTCGCGCTTTCTTGAATGAATTGAATTTGAAGAAATCATTTCGACCTACAGTTTGTTTCTTTGATTATATAGGTATTTGTATGTCATCAAGGATCAAGATGGCTGGTAATACTAATACATATATTGAATCGATTGCTCAAGAGTTGCGCGGATTGATGCAAGAAATGGAAATGGTTGGTTGGACAGCAACTCAATTGACTAGGGATGGTATGGCTTCATCTGATCCGGATATGACTGATACAGGTTCAAGTATCGGTCTTCCTGCAACGGTTGATTTTTATGTCATTGTGACAACGAGCGATGAACTTGAAGAATTGATGCAATATCAAGCGAGACAGGTAAAGAATCGTTATAATAACAGCACCAAAAATAAACGTTTCGTTATTGGAGTAGATAGAGCAAAACAAAGACTATATAACGTTGATGATAGCCAACAAAATTTGACTGGACAAAATCAACAACCTGTTATGGATACAACGTCCTTTGGTGAAAGAGATGAAAATGATGGTAAAAAATCAAGGTTCCTTAAACTCATTACCGGTTAATTATCAAGTTATACATGGTGATTGCGTTGAGGAAATGAATAAGATGGATGAGAATGTGGTGGACTCTATTGTTACTGATCCACCATATCATTTGAAATCAATTGTATCACGGTTCAAGAAAACATCATTAGAAGATGATAACAAAACTGGTCAACGAGGTTTGCAGAGAGCAGATGGTTATGCTCGTTTGTCGCGTGGATTTATGGGACAAGATTGGGATGGTGGTGATATTGCTAATGAAGTAACGACATGGGACGCAGCATATAGAGTATTGAAACCTGGTGGTTATTTACTTGCTTTTGGTGGTACCAGAACATTTCATAGAATGACTTGTGCTATTGAAGATGCTGGATTTGATATTCGCGATTGTTTGATGTGGTTGTATGGTTCAGGTATGCCGAAGAGTCATGATATCAGTAAAGCTATTGATAGGATGATGGGTAAAGAACGAGAAATTATAGGTAAAAGAAAACATCCAACATTAAAGGATGTAAGTAAAATCGAAGAATCTGCAAATGCTGTACATGGTAGTAATGCTTGGAAAAGAGAATGGGATATAACTTATCCAACATCTGATGAAGCACAACAATGGGATGGATGGGGTACAGGACTAAAACCATCTTGGGAGCCAATAATCTTTGCTCGTAAACCATTAGCTGAAAAGACTATTGCTGCAAATGTGTTGAAGTATGGCACAGGTGGTATTAATATTGATGATTGTAGGATTGAACTAGAAGATAATGATCCTTTACAAGATGGTATATTTGGTCGTGATGGAAGATCATTAGACACAGGTGCAACAGATAGTAAATGGGGGTTTAAGGCTGTTGATAGAGAAGCCGGATTAGCTAGATGGCCGGCAAATCTTATTTTAGATGATTCTGATGAAGTAATGAAAATGTTTCCAAGTTCTGGATCTGGTAACAATAAAGAACCATATTCATATAAAGGTCGAATATACGACAACAGGGATACATCCATGTTCAATGGAGATAAACCAGAAGCACCTAGTAACTATAACGATACAGGTTCCGCTTCTCGTTTCTTCTATAGTTCAAAAGCATCAGCCAAAGATCGTATATACACCTGCACTATTTGTAATTGTTCTATATTCAAAACAAAATGGTCATTTCACCAACATGATAAATGGAAAGAAGATGGTGACCCAGATTTCAATCATATCACCAGTCATCCAACTTGTAAACCTATATCATTGATGCGCTATCTTGTTAGACTTGTAACACCACCAAATGGAACTGTTCTTGATCCTTTTTGTGGTAGTGGGACAACATTACAGGCAGCCAATGAAGAAGGTTTTTCATCTATTGGTATTGAACAAAAAGCCGAATATGCTGACAATATTCGTTACAGAATGAAAAACCTTCAACCACCTAAGAATACGTTATTCTAAGAGTATATCTCTAAAATCTCAGATATAGCTGGATGTCTTTCAATATCTTGTTCACTGAATTGACAAATTGTGATGGATGATGGTATATATCGTTTCATATAACGATCAATGAAATCTTTCAAACCATTATCCTCATATCCTCTATCAAATTGATCTAAATCACCAGTAATAATTATTCTGCTATTGTCACCAATTCGGGTCAGTAACATTTTCATCTGAGATTGTGTGGAGTTTTGCATTTCATCACCAATGACGATGCAATTCTTGAATGTCCGACCTCTCATATAGGCTAATGGAGCAATTTCTATTGTTTCTTCTTTGAGCATTTTTTCAATGGCGTAAACACTGAAATATTCTTTGAAGACATCAATGATTGGTATAAGCCATGGGCGTGATTTTTGAATTAAATCGCCAGGTAAAAAACCAAGTTTTTCATCTACACTAACTGCTGGTCTTGTAATAACAATCTTTTTACAATTACCTTCAAGAAATTCTCTGATGGCAAATTGTGTTGCTAACATCGTTTTTCCTGTACCTGCAGGACCAATAGCGAAAACAATAGAATTGTTGTCATCATATAACGTATCTACATATTTTTCCTGTGCTTCATTTCTAGGAACAATTTCTATATCATGATAATGTTGTGTGTGTTTTTGAGTTTTATAGGTAGGCTGTGGTCGATGACTTCTTGACATATATTTGATGAACTCCAGAAATGTTGAGGAAATATGTAATGATAAATGCTATAATACCATATAACCTCCACTGGACGTTTCACGATTATTTATAAAAACAGTTGACTTTCGTTTCTGATGTTGTTATAGTCTATTAATGTTAACTGATGAAGAAATCCATAAGAGTTCTATTGAAGCTTTATCAATGGCAATTATGTCAGGTGTTCATTCACCTGATGATATAAAATTATTGGTTAATTTGTTGGGGTTAAATAATAAATCTGGATGTGAAATTGAAGAATTAGTTGATAAGGTTATTCAAGAAAATCTAGATAAAATAAAAGAGTATAAATTAGGTAAGACGAAATTGATAGGTTTCTTTGTTGGACAAGTAATGAAACAATCTGGTGGAACTGCTGATCCTAAAGTTGTCAATATAATGTTGGTAGAGAAACTAAAATGCGGATGAATATGAGGATATTTCAGACTCTTGAAGAGGTCGCAATCAAATCTAATGTTGGTTGGGCTCGATTGGCTTCGGCTGTTGTTGCTAAAAATCGTATAATTTCTATTGGGACAAATAGTTACAAATCACATCCGTTCCAAAAGAAATGGGCAACCAATAAAGATGCCATTTTCCTTCATGCTGAAACATCCGCTATTCATTCTGCATTGAAAATACTTGATACATATGACTTATCTGATTGTGAATTATATGTTTGTAGAATGAAACGACCAAGTCAGCATAGTACCGAATTTGTTTATGGTATGTCAAAACCGTGTAATGGTTGTTCAAGAGCAATAGCTGAATTTGGTATAAGTAACGTGTATTATACTACCGATGAAGATAAGGTGATAGAATGGTTGTAATATTAAGTCCGATGAGGTTTAAATTTTCGGCAGGATGGATACCCCGACAAATGCCAATTATAGTCGGAATTATTATTTTGGAGAAAAACCTCTAGAACTTGCTCCGTTGTAACGTGCAACAAAGAAAAGGATAGGTGACTGTCGGGAGAGTTCGACTATTATTTTGGAGTAACAAATAGCGCGGACATTGAGTCCAGCGGAACTTTTCAAACATAGCTATCGAGTTGATAAATTTATTGACAAATATTGTAATGAAAAAGCATTTGAACTAACCGATGGGCGTAAACTAAAACTAATCTTTTCCGATTATGTACTAAAAATGATTCAGGATAAAAACCAAGAATCATTACGGGGCCAAATTTTGCTCGCTGAGGACGGTAAATACTATCGTTTATCAGAACTAAATAAGAGTAAAGAATTTGGTGGTCGCGGAAAGGGTTGGGGCGTGGATATCGAAACTAGACAAATAGAAAGCTTCAATAAAGCTTTAGATGAACACAAGGTAATACCAATTAAAATTGGTACCGATGTTTATGATGTTCTCGAACTCCAAAAAACTCCTGGTATACCTAAAAGTGATTTCCATTTTATCTCCAAAATCCATAAAGAGATCGCGTGGATATCTCACAAAGATGGAAAACGCTCCTTCGATTTTAGCCAATATTCAGGAATTACAGAAACTGGTATAGAAAATGATAAAGAAATTAAAGATTTTATTGAAACTGTAAAAAATAAATTTCCAGATGGTATACCCAGAGCAACTACTGTGGCGAGAGGCATAGACAATAAAAAAATAAAAATGAGATCAGTATATGGTATTAATTTTGGTGGAGCGTTCGGTAGACAAAATGTAACAGTGTTGTTGCAAGGTGATATTAAATTAGAAAAGGATGGACATAATTTCAAAATTAATGCTTATCATGTCCATTTGAACGGAGATGAATTGGTGGGGGAATATGAACCAACATTACTTTGCACATATAAAGGTGACAGATCACAAAACGGGATTAAAGGGGCAAGATTTAGTATTTCTCCCAAAAATTCACGGAAGGTTAATGAGTGGGTGTGATGAATATCCATCGTAAAATTTAGACAAAGCTAAATTATTAGCAGAAGGAAAACACCACTCTCAACAAATATTAACTTGTCCTGTTTGCGGAAAAATAGGACAAGGTAGTGCATCGATGAAAAGATGGCATTTCGATAATTGTAAACAGAAAATAACGCTCTAGGAGCGTCGCACATAGGGATATTATTTGTCATGAGTGATTATACACAAAACGAAATAAACGCTGTCTCCACCGTTCCTAGCGTTAAGAACACACACATAAATCATCTTGAAGATGTAATGTTCCTGGATGGGACAAAAGGCCTTCAAACCACAATTTACTTCATTGAGCAACTGTATCGATCACTTTGTGGTAAGGTAAATGATGTCAATATTACGACAAAATGGGATGGTAGTCCGGCTATAGTATTTGGTAAAAACCCTGATAATGGAAAACAATTTGTTGCAACAAAATCAGCTTTCAATAAAGAACCAAAGTTGATGTATAATTTTGATGATATCAGACGATATTATCCTGTTGGTGAATTGAATAAAGTATTCGAAACATTTTGGACATATGTGCCTGTGATTGATGGTGTATATCAAGGCGATTTAATGTTTCTTCCTTCAAATCTTGTCTATAGAAAGATACAAGATAAAACATATGTAATATTTACACCCAACACCATTACATATGCTGTTCCATATGACACTAATTTAGCCGAAATCATCACAAGAACCAAACTTGGTGTTGTTGTTCATACCAAATATATTGGTGACACGTTCGCAACATTGCAACCTTGTTATAATTTCAATATTGGTGAACTACCTGTAACACCAAATACTTGGGTTCGTGATGCTTCATATACTTTAAGTAGAGTTTTGACTGATCTTGAAAAAGATGCTTCTCATAACCATTTTTATATTCTTCATGGTTTGCTTAAAATCGTCAATCCACAAGTCTTAAACAAATTTGTTACACTTAAACAATTACAAGACTTGACAATTCACTTCATTAATGATATGATACGACAAAATAAAAGTACATCAATTTGTGCGGCCGATTGGCTAAAATATGTTCGTGACCAACTTGATGCTAAAATCATTCTAGCTAAAAAAACTGCAACGAAAATCAAATTGACCAAAGATAAAGACGAGTTGATGGTTTGGATTGATGATAATTTCGTTCAACTAATGACAATATTTCAGTTACATATGCAAATTGTTTACTTGAAGAACTCTTTTTTGCGAGTGTTAAATAAAGAAGAACAACCTATCAAAACCTTTATTGGTGATAAACCAACAACACCTGAAGGATATGTTCTTTCAAACAAACAAAATCAAGTGGTGAAGTTAGTGGATCGATTTGAGTTTTCTTATCACAATTTCAAAAGGAATGACGTATGATAGAAGAATGGTTTATGGATATTCGCGAAAATGATGGTTGTTGTCATAAAACTAGGTTGAAGGATGGACCTTGTCCAATTGGATGGAAGTGTCCATATATCAAAGAAAGTGATAAGAAAGAAACAAAAGATGTTACTTGATATTATCCAACA
>Ga0193728_1001004_pt1 | contig 14075 bp, 20 predicted proteins | sample U1c1metaG_FD_143037 | JGI IMG/M metagenome (GOLD analysis project Ga0193728, IMG submission 143037) | Soil microbial communities from a riparian zone of the East river system, Colorado, United States - U1c1 | ecosystem: Environmental > Terrestrial > Soil > Riparian zone | place: USA: East River...
GGCTATGGAAGCCTTCGGCGCTAAAGTAGTACTGCTTGACGGTATTGAAGCTTGCCGCGATTATGCAGAAGAAAAAGCAGCGACCGGCGAATATTTTATATTAAACCAATTTGCCAACCCTGATAATTACCTGGCCCACGTAAAAACCACCGGCCCCGAAATATGGCGCGATACCGAGGGGGAAATAACTCATTTTGTAAGTTCGATGGGAACTACGGGTACTATTATGGGCTGCTCGAGATATTTCAAAGAAATGAACCCGAACATCCGTATTGTGGGTTGTCAGCCTACCGAGGGATCATCCATACCGGGTATAAGGCGCTGGCCGGAGGCGTACCTGCCTAAAATATTTGACCCGAAGTGGGTTGACGAAGTAAGAGATGTTTCTCAGGATGAGGCTACCGAAATGACACGCAAGCTGGCAAAAATCGAAGGCATTTTTGCAGGTATGAGCAGCGGCGGTGCCGCTCACGCGGCCATTAAGCTAGCTGCGGAATTAACGGAAGGCATTATCGTATTTATTTGCTGCGACCGCGGCGACCGTTACCTGAGCAGTAACTTGTTCGGCTAGAAGTTATTAACATTTTTTTATCTAAAACTGGCTTTTCTTATCAAAATGTTGAAAAAAATAAATATAAAATATTAAAAAAATATTAGTCTGGTAAGCCGATAGAGTTTATATTTGTAACAGATTCATATTATCAATCTAACACACACACTCCGTTCTTTATGGTTTAATTATGAGTTCAGTTAATTATTGAGAAGAAGAGAGAAAGCCCCAAACTTTCTCTTTTTTTATGCCTTTTTCTTTCAAATCATATATTATAATACGCCTTATTTCGCGTTGTGTGCGCAAACACATATTCCACACTGTTTCAACAGATTCCCTACAAATAGATTACCAAATTCCTACAGATTAACTTTCTATTATTGAATAAAACTAAAAGTAAACATTATGAAAAAGACAATTTTATTCCTGTTTTCTGTTGCATTATTCAGTTATAACTCAAATGCACAGGATCTGAAAGCCAAAGATGTACCTGCCGTAGTGAAAGAATCGCTTGCAAAAAAGTATCCAAAAGCAACTAAAGTAAGCTGGGAAAAGGAAAAAGGCAACTATGAAGCCAACTGGGGCGGCAAATCGGGTGAGGACACTTCGGTACAGTTTACACCTGCAGGTGTATTTGTAGAAGAAGCAAACGCTATACCGGTGAGCCAACTGCCTGCCAATGTAGCGCACTACGTGAAAGCCTATTATAATGGCGCCAAAATAAGGGAAGCCAGCAAGGTTACGGATGCTGCAGGGCACAAAATGCTTGAAGCTGAAATAAAGGGAGCCGATCTTTTATTTGATGAAAAGGGCACTTTTATAAAGAAAGATTAAAGAATAGGGTCTCTCAATCATTACGAAACATCATAAGTTTCGTAATGATTTACCTTTTCCTCAAACTCTAATAATATGCCATCATCTTCGGGGTAGTATACGGCTTTCTCATAATCTTCACCGGCAAAGGCTTTTATCGCGTCGATGCTTTCCCATTCGGTTACCGTGCAGAAATGACAGCAATTGCGATCCATTTGTTGCCAAACTTTAACCGACAGGTTGCCCGGTGTTTCCCTGTATTCTTTTGTGCCTGCATTCAAAAGGAAACCCAGGTATTTGTCTGCGTCTTTAATTGAAGTTCTCCCGTGCCATATCCTGGTTATCATAAGTTAAAGTTTAAAGCTAAACGAGGTAATTATTTCTTTAGCTGTTGGGTAATGAGTTGCTCTAAATAGCTGAGGCTTTGGTCTAGATAACTTGTATCTCCGGATATCTTCGATAAGGTAAATCCGCCCTCTATCATAGCTATCATCAGCGAGGCAAATTCGAATGAATTAACATCATCTCTAAATTCTCCCTGCATTTTGCCCTGTTGAACAATGGCCGAGATGCTTTTATGCCACCTGGCCAACGCACCATTTACCCTTTCATGCAACTTCGGGTGGGTGTCATCAGCTTCCGTACCCATATTAATGATAGGACAACCATCGCTCAAAACAGGCGCCTGTAACCCGTTGCGGTAAATGGTGATAAAGGCCTGTAATTTGCTCAGCGCAGAACGCTGTGCAACCTGCTGCTCCCTCACCTGCCCTATCAACTTATCCATGTTATAGTCAAAGGCGGCAAGCGCTACATCATCCTTGTCCTCAAAGTTACCATATATGGAGCCCTTTGTAAGGCCTGTGGCATCAGTCATATCTGTCAATGATGTACCCGCATAACCTTTTTTGTTAAAAATAGCTGCGGTTTTTTCGATAATTAATTGCTTGGTGCGATCGGCTTTGCTCATACTCAAATATAAAAAAAATACCAATTGGTACAATTTATTTCTTACCCTTCAATGAATCCAGCTTCTTCTTGGTTTCTGGATTATCTTTTATTGCGAGCGCTTTGTTATAATATTCAGCTGCTTTTGCCTTGTCTTTTTGATGATTATAATAATCGCCCATATTGTTATTCGCATCAAAGCTATAGGGGTAATTTTTCACATTAAGCATCAGCAGAGCATATCCCCTTTCGGGAAAATTTCCATTTCGGTAGTAATAATTACCCAGGCCTGCAAGCATGTCCTCGGGAGGCAGTACCTTATAGCCCATGCGTTTTGACACTTCGTCAAAATGCTCCGAAAAAGCTGATGCAGGATCAAAGCTGATATGCCTGTCAAACAATTTACCATCAAACTCATGCGGCATTTTGTAATAGCTGAACAGGAAATGGAAGGCATCGTACTCTGCAATTAACGGCACCGACCCATGATTATCATCCTTATAATATTTATAGCCAAAGGTAAGGCCGCTTGCCATGTTATGTTGCAAGATATCTTTCAGAGCCAGTATCGAGCGTATATGAGCTGTGTTACCCGTTGTATCAATCCTCACCTGCAAAGTATCCATGCTACCCGGCATTGTATTGGCAATGGCCAGGTATAGAGATTTACCTGCAAATTTCTTTTGACTCAATATATCATGCGCCTGGTTTAATAGTTTTTTACCATCCCACCACATGCTGGGATCAATGGCCACATATGAGTTAAACATATCGGTATGGTTGATAACAATATTCATCACAGTCAAACCGCCAAATGAGTGACCTATAAGCAACCTATACGGAGCCACAGGGTAAACCGAGTCGATATGGGGTATAAGTTCTTTTTCAATAAATGATTCAAATTTTTCGCCGCCACCTGATGTTTTTAGACCCACGCTTTTTGTACCATCAGGCATCAGCATTGATTTTGTTGGGGTCAGGTCACGCGTGCGATCAGTATTGGGAATCCCTACTAAATCAATGCTGATGCATACAGCATTTTCACTCAAATACTGTATGATACCTTTTACCGGCGTAAAGTGATCATCACCATCCAGCAGGTACACCACCGGGAAACGTTTTTTTGGATCACTTGCCCCTTCAGGAACGTACACCCATATTTTCCTTTCTTCGCCAAGGATATTTGATCTGATACTATCAATCTTACCAACAACTATATTGTTATTTTTTTCAGGGTGTTTGCAGGCTACCATCATGAACAGAATTACTGCGAATACGGAAAATGAACGCTTCATTGGAGATAATTTAAGTTTAAGCTAATCTATTGATTTTTAGTGATGCAGCAAAGCTACAGCACTAATCCATAACCCCCAATCCAAATTGATACAACAAAATACCCCAATCTGCTGTTTATCCTAAAACAACCCAAGTTATGAGCAACTTAAAGAACATGGTATCCAGCATCAGGCTTAATATCGACGATGCATCACAGGATGGGTTCAAAAGGCTTTTCACCCATGTGGACCAATTGAGCGTAAAACGCAATGTCGACAAAATGGGCATTGATAAATTTATTGAGCATTGTGCCCGAATGGCTGCCGTAAGCGGCGCAATTAGCGGGGGCGGTGGAATAATTACGATGGCAGTAGGCATACCCCTCGACCTGGTGAACCTCGTCTCGCAGCAGATAAGGGTTACATTGGGCATTATCTATAACACCCGTGGTGCTTACCAAATAACCTTTGACGAATTTTTATCAATTATGGCGGCAGCATTGCAGGTAGAAGCTGGAATAGCCATCACCAAAAACATACTGGAACGGGGTTCGGAAAGAATGCTGTTACGTATTGGCACTAAAACTGCAACCCGGCTTATACCCATTGTGGGTGGTGCCATTGGCGGTGCCACTAATTACCTGTTTATTAAACGGATGGCCAGGGCTGTTAAACGCATGCAGCCGCAATATGAACCACTGGTGATACACGTGGAATAGGAAGTCTTAATTCAGAAACCCGCAAAGATCACTTATTGCGATTTTTTAGAGGTAACAACTATTACTATCCCGCCAATAAGCAAAATTGGTCCAAGGTAATTGGGCCAGGTTACGTTGTGCTTTACATCAGCCGAAACATGTATGGGGCCAACATTAACCACATCCTCCTTTTTGGTATAGGTAAATCCTGACCAGATAAGCATCGCCGCACCGGCAATTATTAATATGATCCCGAGGTTCCTATTCATTTTGAGATTGTTATGGTTAAAAGTCAACAGCTAATATCCGATAATTAATTCATTTTTTAGGGCCTGGATGAAATTTAAACCATTTATGCCGCCTGAGTCACACCCGTGAAAACACCTGAAAATACCGTGAAAACACGGGTTTTTTAAAGGATTATTATATATTATGTTTGTGTCACATCTAATACCGAAATCATGATGCCCATGGCTACATTTTCAACACGCACAAATAAGAGCATACACAAAGGATCTGAATATTTCTCAAAACTGTATGCCGAGCTTGATATAGATAAGTATAAACTGGCGAAGTATAAGGAGTTATTTATGCTCGGAAGTTTCCAGGCGATGCATGACGCTGACCTTGCATATAACGAAATTTACCATAAGTGCGCTCAAAATGCCTGGTCAAAAGAAAGTTTGCTCAGGTGCCTTGAAGAAGAGCAGCAATTAGCTGTCAAACATCCCGAAAGTTTCGACGATTTTACTTATCGTTATCACCTCCTTAAAGCAATTGCCGAAGTAAGGCTCCAACTTCAGAGCGGCGCGCTGGACCACCTCTATCTTTAAATAGCCTCCATGATTAGTTCACGGCCAGTCACTTGTACGCTAGCCCCAAAAAAATACTATTTCTAATTTTTAATTAACTAAAACAATGTAATGGTTAATTACATTATAGTCTTGAATTGCTTATTAACCAACAGATAAATTTCAAACCTATGAACAAACTTGTAATTATTGACGATGATCCCATTGATCATTTTCTTATCAAACATGTGCTGCGCGGCAATCACTATTTTGATACCACTACCTACACCATTTATGGTTCGTTGATATTAGATTATATTGAAGAAAACAAATCGAACCCCGAAAAATTGCCCGATGTTATCCTGGTCGATCTTAACATGCCTATTTTCAGTGGGTGGGACTTTTTGGAGCGCATGCAAACATTATGCGCCGATATCAAAAAAAACATCCGGGTGCACGTACTTACGTCGTCCATACGCCCTTCGGATAAAGAAAATGCTGAGCACTATTCTTTCGTTAAGTCACTTATCAGCAAGCCATTAGAACCCTATATGATTGAAAACCTAAGCTAAAAGCGGTATGCTGAGTAAAAGACTTGGGTGATGAGCGGATTAGATTTCCCTCAATGAGTCAACTTTCTTGTTGTTTTTATTTAAAATCTCGTCAAAATCCTGTGTGCATTGCTGCAATAATTGCAGGTATTCTCTGCGTTCACTTTCATTTACAGCATCTTTCAATAGGGCGGCAAGGCTCATTACCGAACACAGGGAGCGCCTGATTTCGTGAGAGTTCGACCAGGCAATTTCGTGCAGCGCAATATTTTGCGCCTTTATTTTTTCTTCTTTCAATATTATATCGGTAATGTCGGTCGCCATTACCAACCGGCATGCTTCATTGTTAAATTGAAGGTCGTAGGTAACTATGGATGCGTGCAATAATTCGCCGCCCTTTTTTAAGTGTCTCCACTTGCCCGATATGTTTACTCCGTCCTCAGCCAGGTTACTTAAACAATCCATCAACTTTTCACGGTCGCTTTCGGGGCGAATGTCCGTGATATCCATTAGTAAAAACTCGTCTTTACTGTAGCCATACAAATCAATTGCCGATTGGTTCACTTTTACAAACCTAAGATCAGCAGTTCTGTATATCCACATCGGGTTGGGGTTCAATTCAAACAGGTGGCGGTATTGCACTTCCGAATCTTCATGGTGCTTATTCTGCCTCGTTATCATATAATACAGCAGGATGGTAACCGAAACAACAGATATAAAATCGCTTAAGTAGCGTAGGAAATCACGTGTACTGTGTTGGAGATTGCCGCCAATGATACCGATAACAGGATCGTTAAACATGGCCCAAAAGACGCACGTCATAAAAAACCAAAGTGGTATCCTAAACGAGCCGAATTTCATATTATCCCGGAAAGGTAAAAAGGGGTTGGGGCTATTAACATTTATCCTGTCTACGGAGATTGCGCAAATTCGATTAACCGATATGAAATTTTATTTATAACATTCTTGTTACAAAAGCCATCGGGGCACCAATTAATCGGTGCATTCCCTTAGCGAAACCTCCATTTCATCCGAAGGCTCTTCAACAGTAAGTTGGCTTGATTTATCCTTACGATATTTGCTCAGGTTGATCAGTAACACACTAAACAAAATCACCACGAGCCCGGCTATTTGAGTTAGCGATATGTGCTCACTTGCAAATAACATACCCAATATTACTGCAATCACCGGGTTTACATAAGCGTAAGTACTTACCTGCGTTGCCGGGCGCACCTGCAGCAGCCAAACATAGGCGCTGAAAGCCGCAATTGAACCGAAAAGAATAAGGTATACTAAAGCAAACCACGACTGTGTAGGTATTTGGCCAAAATGCAGGTTACTAAATTCGTGGTTAAGAAGACTCGCGGGTAAAAAAACCAGCCCGGCTATAATCATTTGCCAGGCAACATTAACACCGGCCGAGCCTTCGCTGGGATGATGTTTTGAATAAAGGGAGCCACCGGACCATGATATGGATCCAACAATCAGCAACAACATCGCCGGTAGTATGGCGCTTACATCACTCCCATTAAATATTTTGTTCAATTGCTCACCAAAAAGTAATATCACCCCCGTAAAACCAATAATTAGTCCTACTATCGTCGACCTGTTGCGGAAATTGGCGCCCCAGTTTTGTTTATCAAGCAGCACGAACCATATCGGGGCGGCCGAAACCAGTATGGCAACCATGGCGCTTGGCAATGTCTGTTCAACCCATATTACTATGCCGTTGCCAATACCCAAAAGCAATATCCCTACAATGGCCGAGGTAATGATGCTCTTCCAGATAAATATCCGCTCGCCTTTTATAATACACCAAATAAGCATCAGCATCCCGGCTGTAAAGAAACGGATAGCGCCCATTAGCATCGGTGGAAAGCCGTGAATGGCCATCCGGATAAAGAAGTATGTTGAGCCCCATACCAGGTAAACTGTTGCAAAGGCAACAATAACCATTACAGTTGAGGCGGGTTTGGTATTTGATGTCGACATAGCTGATTTAATTTTCGGGTATTACCAATTGTTGTTCCTCTTTCACGGTTTCAAGTACTATAGTAGTACGGGTACTTAACAGGTTGGGTATCTTGCTAAATTTGCTCCGCATCAGGCTCATCAGCGTTGATGAATCATAGGTGCGTACCTTAACCAGGTAGCAGTCCTCCCCCGCTATGTGATGTACTTCCTGTACCTCAGGTATCTGTGCCAGTTGTTTTGCAGTATCGTTACACCCGGGACCATCCGTAGCCTTCATAAAAATAAAAGCGAGCATTTTTTGCTGCAATGCGTTTGGATTGAGCCGGGTAGTATATTGTACTATAACTCCCTTTTGCTCCAATTTTTTTACCCGTTCCAGCACACCGGATGGCGCCATGCCCAACTCACGCGCAAGGTCCGCATTGCTTATGCGGGCATTCTCCTGCATTAGCCTCAGGATGTGCAGGTCGGTTTTATCAAGCACCAATTCTGTTTCAGTAATCATTCAGTAAATATAATACCATATAGAATATAATTCATAATACTATTATAAAAAATGAATTTAATTCGACAAAAGTATCAATTAGGTGTTTGAACGTATATTTTATAACTCTAAGTACTTATAACATCAACTATAAGTTAAAACACTTATAATACTATGATATAAGCTAAATAACTTATAATGCTATAATATAAGCTAAATTACTTATAACTTAGTACCTGTAAATAGACCAGGTATGAAAATATATGCTGTAGTAACAGGAGATATCAAAAACTTCACCAAACTACCAGGTGATAGAAGAGCTAAATTGGTTACAGAAACCGAAGAGCTGATGAGGGGAATGGTTAAAGATGCTAAAGATGCCCAGGTGTTTCGGGGTGATAGCTACCAATTGTTAATGGATGACATAAGCCAGGTATTAAAAAGATGCATCCAATTGATATGCTGGTTCAAGCTTAATTCAGATCGTTTCAGTTTGGCAGGTAAAGGTCCAAAATCAGATAACCATGCCTATTTGGGTACACGGCTATCAATTGGTATAGGTGAAATAGCGTATAGAGGCAATAATGTGCTGGATTCAGATGGGGAAGCGTTCCATTTATCCGGTCGCAACTTTGATCTGTTAAATAAAGACGAAATTATCCGGCTAACTACTTTTGACGAAAAAAAGAATGAAGTGTATGAGGTGTTATTAATGTTCATGAATTCGATCATCAGAAGCTGGACACCTAACCAGGCCGAAACAATTTTCCAATTGCTATACAAGGATGACAACACCCAGGACCAGGTTGCCAAAAAATTAAATATGACCCAGCCTGCCATTGCATCCAGCTTACGGGCAGCAAGGTGGAAAGAGATAGAAAAGGGAATTAATTATATTAGCAAAGAATTAGAAAGGCAATACTTTTTATAATGGAACTGGTACTGTTATTACGTTTAGTGTTAGCGCATTTGTTAGGCGACTTTTTACTACAACCGACAAAGTGGGTTAAAGCAAAAAACAGCAAAAAGGAAAAAGCACCTGAAATGTATTACCATGTGCTGGTAATAGGATTGCTGACCTGTTTATTTTTGTGGGACTGGAGCCACTGGTACTTGCCGCTGATCGTAATGGTTAGCCATTTGGTAATAGACATCTGGAAGAGCCACCGCTCTGATGCATTTATATACTTTATCATTGATCAAATTTTACACCTTTTGGTTATTGTAATTGTTTGGCTGGTGTTCTATTATAATTCGGATGTTGTATATAGTCATATAGTTAAATATCTAAACTCGGCACATCTTTGGATACTGATCATAGCCTACTACCTGGTGACGGCGCCACTGGGTATTGCTATCGGCAATGCTACCGGTAAATGGCAACATGCAGCAGGCATGGACACAGCGGGCTTAGATAAAGCCGGCATGTGGATTGGCCGTTGTGAACGCGTTTTAGTACTCACCTTCATCATCACCAATCAGTACACCGCATTGGGCTTTTTAATGACAGCCAAATCTATTCTACGTTTTAGCGACGGGGAACCACGGGCACAGAAAAAGACAGAATACATATTAGCAGGAACTTTAATGAGTTTCGCATCGGCCGCAATTGTAGGTGCAGCAGTGAGCTATTTATTAACTAAATACTGATCTATAGTTCCCAAGCATCCTACTTGTAGTTTGTTCGCCTTACAGTGTCACACAGTAACGGACGGACATTTTTTAATAATCCTGAGCGTAAGAAAAAAGCAATTGTGAGTGATAATTAAGAGTGCCCCTTATATGTAGTTGAGTCTATAATAATCACATCATTCCACCGTTTTTATAATCCAACAAACCTTAAAATCATGAAAAAATATTCCTTTGCTTTACTATTAATGCTGGCGTTTTCTGTACAACTTCTGCATCCCGGCAGACTGTCGGCACAAACTACAGCTACTGCACAACCGGTAGATTTAAAGCCATTTGTGGGCAAATACCAGTTTACCGACAATAAGATGGTTTTTCTCCAGATCATGGTGAATGACGGCGGCATGGTGCTAAAACAACTTTGGGATAACCAGGAGATACCTTTTAAACAAACATCCGGGCTTGAGTTTTGTAACGACGAACACCAGTTCCCGCTTAAATTTACTAAAAACAGTACCGGCGAAATAACGCAGGTGCTGGCTTTTGACCGCGACCTCTGGACCAGGGTTGCTGATGATTATACCGTTCCATTACAAAAGATCATTCAGCTTACGGCAGAACAGCTTAAGCCTTTTGAAGGGAAATATGAGTTAAAAGGCGGTGATGGCGACGGAGATGACATTGTCCAGGTTACTGCTGCCGACGGGCATTTGGTGATAAAACATGGAGACAATGCAAATAACATTTTAGCTGTATCGGAACTTGATTTTGTAACTGAAGAACAAACTTTCACGGTTAAATTCACAAAAGCTGCGGATGGAACTGTTACACAGGCGGTGGTTAACAATAAGGACGTTTGGATTAAAGCGAAGTAGTATTAGCTGGCAGCCTTCTTCTCAGCACCGCGAAGTTCATCTATTTGCATTTCGTAAACGCGCATGCGGGCATGCAGAATGTCCACTTCGGTGCGCAGCATTTGTATTTCGGTGATCAGCTTGGCGGAGTCGGGCTTATCGAGTTTCTTTTCGCCGGTGCCGATAATGAGCCACTCGGGTGAATATTTAAGCTGGAAGCAAAGCTTGCGGATGAGGTAATAGCTAAACTCCTGTTTACGGTTGATGACTTTGCTGATAAAGCCCTGGTCGACGCCGATAGCATTGGCAAGTGCAAGCTGCCCTCCATGCTCTTTCACTATTATCTTCAGCCGTTTTACTATAGCCTCATCAGTCATTGCACACATTTTATGCAATAATAGTCAATGCCTTTAATAAAAGCGCAATAATGTACAGGACCAAAAAATTTGGCAAAAGATATTAAAAGAAAAAAGGTGGTTTGTTAAAATACCCCTACCCCGGCAGGTACGCTTTTTAGTTCAGTTACCCTGATAAGCAATGCTCCTAATTTGGAGTAATACTCCGCTAATGCGATATCGCGGTTTTTATAGCTGTTTATGAGTTTGTTAAGTGCCAGGCCCGCTTCTATTATTTCGTCATCGCAAATATCAAACATGTTAGCGTTTTTAAGCGCCGATTTGATGGCATTTACTTTAAGTTCGGCAGATCGCAACATAAATAACGGCGGGACATTTTTATTGGCGCGAAGTATGTCTTCACCCTGCTTGTTATTTTGTTTCTCAAACTTTACGATGAGATAAACTACAATAATAGCGACAATCAAAAACAATAAAGTTGTGTTCATAATCCCTTGATACTAAGTTTATAGCCTAAACCCGGAAAATGAGTTTTCCTTAATTGCTTTTACGGGAACAATTTCAATAGGTTACATTATTTTTAAGGATGGCCTGCACCGCACATTGCAGAATTAAGAAGTAATATAGAATTGTTTACGGAGTGGTCCAGCCTGTGGTGGTTTTGATCTCGTTGAAATAGTATCCCACGTTACCTGCCATTGGTATGCCATTGTAGTAAGCATAGAAGATAACTTTAGTATAATCGCCGCTAATATCTACGGTAAGTTTATCACCTGACACCGTTGGGAATGAATAGCTGTAAGTGCCGGTTACATTTGTCTTGTTATCCATTAATACGGCTGTATCTGCAAAGGCTTCGAGTCGCGTGTGCGTCCTATATATCGCCACACTGTACAGCGTATCGCTTACAACAGTTACTCTAACAATATTGCCTGTTATATCTGCCGAGTTTTGTTTCTTTAGCACAATGCTCGATACCGCTGAGGCCGGTTCGGGGTTGCTACCGTTATAATACACATAGGGCGCGCTGGTGATAAGTTTCAGTGTTTGCCCGTCAACAAATAAAACCTGGTAAGTAATATCAGTGCCGCCGGGATAAACTACATCCAGGTAAATATACCCGTTACTCGTCGAAAGCTTATAGGTGCCGTCACTTGTAGTGTTCATATCCTGGAAAATCTTTACTTTAGAACCTCCATCAAATTGCATCGCGGACGAAGGGATATACTGGGGCGAAGTAAGTGCCTCGCCTGAAGTATTTACAATCTTTTGCGTTTCAACCGGAAACAACCACAAACCTTTGAGCTGGCCATTAACAGTTGCCATATCAGACGCGCCGATTTTTACAGCTGTATTTGTATCCTTTTGGCAGGCGCTGAAAGCGACTGTAGCCATAAACAAAACAAATAAAAACTTTTTCAATTGACGAAGATTATTAACCCTTATTAAAGTGTTTAAACCTTATACGCTTAAGACTATGAATTGTTACGGAAGTTTAACCATAACTACCTTAACATGTTATAATTCCCTTATTTTAACATTGCGGAAATATGCCCTTTATGAAATGCAGCAAATCCCTTCCAGTTTTTGAATTTACTTTTTGAAACCAGGTCTGTCCAGTTTGCATCCCAAAGGTGTGTTTTTACCGTTTGTACACCGTTGAGCCAAAACGTTAACTCACCATCTTTCACGCGAATAACCGTGTGGTTCCATTGCCCGGCGGGGTTTTCCGAAGCTTTTGATGGCGCAATGATGTCATAAAGCGATCCTGCAAGATGATTGGCCTGCTTGTTGTCTTCGGCTTTTTTATCATCAAGTAACTGGTATTCGGGACCCGTGAGATAAGTATTATCATAAGCCTTATCCTCCTGTACCAGGAACATGATGCCGCTATTGCCCTCTTCGGCTATGTTCCAGTCAATAGATAATTCAAAATTCTCATATTGGCCATCGGTAACAATATCGCCGCGGCCATCTTTTACCGCCGGATCAAGTTGAAGCACGCCATCGTTTATAGCCCATGCCGCCCCCACCGATGGTTTCAGGTAATTGTGCCAGCCAGTAGTAGATTTACCGTCAAATAGCAAATGCCATCCTTGCTTCTTCTCTTTCGTAGTCAGTTCATTATTGGTTTGTGCTATCACGCTTCCACATAAAAGTAGTATAGGTAGGATGAGTAATTTTTTCATAGAAGTATTTTCGGGTTATAAAGTAAAAGTATAAAAAGGGCGGTGATTATAGCATTTTTCGAACAACAATTTTACAATGCACTTTTTTTAGCCGGCATTTTTTAATTTTTTTTTAGCAAAAAAACAGGCATAAAGCACAAGTCGTCTGTACCATAAATAAATTTCACAAAAATTAACATTTTTAATCCAAACATTCCTAAAATTAACCTGTTGCATTATTTAATTGTCTTTATTGATTAACTTAAATTAGAAATCTATGAAAAAGCTATTTGCAGTATTGATGTTATCAACATTTGCATTGGGGGCCTTTGCCGCAGCGGAAACTCCGGTAATGAAACAGGACACCACCAAAAAACACAAAATGAAAAAAGACACGTCAATGAAGCGTGATACTTCTAAAAAACCACCAAAGAAGTAACAAATTCATTGAACAACAAAGCCCGGTACTCTCGCAACCCGGGCTTTGTTATTATATTAATTAACTACTAAATCTTTATTTGTTTGCGATGTTTAGCCATCAAGCCTTTTCTCATAGCAATAGAACCGCATTCCGGGCCTGAAATGTAACCCAATCTCACCTGCAAATATATACCCCAGCTTAGGAAAAAGTTTGTTAGTAGCGTCGTTGGCAACGTTGGTATCAATCCGCAGGGTTTTTATACCGCGACTTATTGCCACCTCCTCAGCTTGTTGTAACAAAAGGACCGCAATACCTTGCCCTCGGTAACGCGTGCTTACTGCCAGGCGATGTGTTACAATAGCAGTTTCTGTAATGTCCATACCTACATCGGCATACTCGGGGTATTGCTCCGTTGTAATAGCGGTAACGCCTGCTATATCTCCCTCTGCATCAGCCACCCAAAGCTGGCCAAGGGCAATGTCATCTTCGAAAGCCGATGCGTTAGGATAAGTATCATCCCACTGAAAATTGCCGGATGAGCGCATCAAGGGAACTACTTCATTT
>Ga0193728_1001005_pt1 | contig 14075 bp, 13 predicted proteins | sample U1c1metaG_FD_143037 | JGI IMG/M metagenome (GOLD analysis project Ga0193728, IMG submission 143037) | Soil microbial communities from a riparian zone of the East river system, Colorado, United States - U1c1 | ecosystem: Environmental > Terrestrial > Soil > Riparian zone | place: USA: East River...
TTTCGGATCACGGGCGGGCTGATCTCGCCAAGGCTGTAACTGTAAGTATCTAGTCCGATACTCTCGGGTGTCAGGCGGATGGCAACTCTGCCCGGCCGGGCGGCGCCCGGCGGCGTCCTGGCTGGCACACTGGGTTCCATGTCGGCCAGCCCTCTTGCCGCGAAGCCGGCCCCGCTGGCGAGCGCGTCGCTACCCGAGCCGTGCGTCGTCCTGAAGCTCGGCGAGGTCGTGCTCAAGGGCGGGAACCGGCCGCGCTTCGAGCGGATGCTGCACGAGAGCATCCGGCGCGCCGTGGCCGACCTGGGCATCGTCGTGCGGATCTGGCAGCGCGACGGCGTCATCGTGCTGCGGCTGGGTGCCCCGGTGCCCGCCGGGCCGGCCGCGGCCGCGGCCGCCGACCTGGTCGCCGAGCGGATGCGGCGGGTCATGGGGCTGGCGCAGGTGTGCCGGGCCGTGCGGGTGGCCAAGGAGCCGGCCGCCGCCGTGGCCGCGGCCGTCGCGCTCACCGCCGGCCGGCCGGGCAGCTTCGCGGTCCGGGCCCGGCGCCGGGACAAGCGGTTCCCGGTCACCTCGGCGCAGCTCGCCGCCGAGATCGGCAGCCAGATCCAGCTCGCGCACGGCTACCCGGTGAACCTGCGCCACCCGGACACCACGGTGTTCGTCGAGGTGGATCAGCGCGAGGTGTTCGTCTTCACCGACGGCCAGCCCGGCCAGGGCGGGCTGCCGGTCGGGATGAGCGGCCGCGGGCTGGTGCTGCTGTCGGGCGGCATCGACTCGCCGGTCGCCGCCTACCGGATGATGCGCCGCGGCCTGCGCTGTGCCTACCTGCACTTCTCAGGGCTGCCGCTGACCGGCCCTGAGTCCGTCTACAAGGCCTACGGGCTGGTTCGCCAGCTCGACTGCTACCAGGGCGAGTCCCGCCTGTTCGTGGTCGCTTTCGGGCACGCGCAGCGCACCCTGGCCCGCTCCGGCGCGGGGCGGCTGCAGATCGTGGCGCAGCGCCGGCTCATGCTCAAGACGGCCGCGGCCATGGCCCGCCGGCTGCGCGCGGCCGCGCTGGTCACCGGCGACTGCCTCGGGCAGGTGAGCAGTCAGACCCTGACCAACATCACCGCGCTGGACGACTCCGTCGCGCTCCCGATCCTGCGGCCGCTGATCGGCCTGGACAAGAACGAGATCATCGCGGCCGCGCGCGCGATCGGCACGCTGGCCATCTCCGAGCTGCCCGATGAGGACTGCTGCTCGCTGCTGCTGCCCCCGCGGGCCGAGACGAAGGCGCGCATCGGGGACCTGCGCCGGATAGAGGCCCGGGTGGACGCGGACGACCTGGCCGAGGAACTGGCCGCGGCGGCGCAGGAGTACAGCCCCGGCCGGCTCTGAGCCCCGGAGCTCAGCCCGGATAGCCGAAACGGATGGCGGACCGCCGGTGCCCTGCCCGGCGGCCGGCCCGCCGGGGCGGGACCAGATAGCCGCGTCGCCCCCGGTCGGCGTGAGGAGCCCGCCGCTCAGCCAGACCGGTCCCGGTCCGGGTCCCGGCCCGAGGCCGGCGGCCACGTCGCTGATGCCGCTGCCGAGCCCGTCGCGCACGGGCGTCCAGGACAGCGTGCCGGCGCGGGACAGGTGCCCGACCAGGGAGCTGCCGGCGCTGGCCCCGGCGTCGTCGGCCGTGATCCACAGGCCGCCCGCGCCGTCCGGCGCCAGCCGCGCGGTATCGGCCCGCCACCCGGTCGTGGTCCTGGTCCACCGGCTGCCGTTGAAGTGGACGATGACCAGCGGGCCCTCGCCGGCCCGCGGCAGCCGCTGGTTCCCGGCCGCCCACACGCCGCCGCCCGGCAGGGCCAGCACGGCGTCCAGGGTCAGCCCGGCGAGCGCCGGGCTGCCGGCGCCGGCCCGCTGCCAGGAGCGGCCGTCGTAGTGCTCGATGAAGCCGCCCTGGCGGGTCGCGGCCACCGCCCAGATGTCCGCGGGCGTCACCGCGCTGGCCCGGTAGATCTCCTGGGCGAGGCCGGCGGGCCGGGTCCAGGAGCGGCCGTCGAAGTGCCAGGTGCCCAGGCCCGGCATCCCGGCCGCGGTGGTGCCGAACGCCCAGACGTCGGCCGGGCTCAGGGCGGTCACGCCGCTCAGCACGGAATGACGGTGCCACCGCTTGGCGACCAGCCAGCGGCTGCCGTCCCAGTGCACCGCGTAGCCGCCGGCGTAGCTCACGGCCCAGATGTTGGCGGGGGACGACGCGCTCGCGTCGCCGATGAAGTCGGCCAGCCCGGCCGGGAGCGGCCAGGGGCGCCAGCTCTTGCCGTTCCAGCGCAGGGCGACCGGGGCCCCGCCGTCGCCCGGGTTGGTCCCCCCGAACGCCCAGGCGTCCGTGCGGCTCAGCGCGATGACGTTGGAGAACCCGGAGTCATCGGCGGGCGCGCCGTAGTGCCGCGCCACGGTCGTGCGCCAGCCGGGCGCGGCCGCCGGCCGGGCGACGGCCGCCTGCGCGGCGGCCGGCCAGGCTGCGGCCGCGGCGGTCAGGAGCGTGAGCAGCAGCGTGAGCAGGCCGACGGTGCGGGCGCCGGCGCTGCTCAGCATGCTGACATCAACCCCGTTCCGCGCCCGGCCCACTATTGCAGGGGGACGCATAAGCGAAAGGCTAGGGCTCGCGCGCGGCCGCAGCAAAGAAACGCCGCGACCTGCTGGCCGGCCGGTGTCAAGGCGGGTATGCAAAGCTTGGGCCCGGCGGTGTTCACGTGCGTATCGGACTGCAGATTCCTGATTCCACCCGCGAGGCCGGCCCCGCGACGCTGGGCGCCGACCTGGCCACTGTGGCCCGGACGGCGGACGACGCGGGCTTCTCCTTTATCGCCCTGATGGACCATTTCTTTCAGATCGGCTCGGTCGGCCCGCCCGGCAACGACATGCTGGAGGCCTACACCACCCTGGGCTACCTGGCCGCGTGCACGTCGCGGGCCAGCCTGCTGACGCTGGTGACCGGGGTCGTGTACCGGGAGCCCGGCGTCCTGGCCAAGTCGGCATCGGCGCGGCCTGGAACGGGAGGAGTCACGCGGCCTGGGCATCCCGTTCCCGCGCTCCAGATCTGCCTGCAGATGTGGCGCGATGACCAGGCGCCCTACCCCGGCCGGCACTACCAGCTGGAGCGGCCGATGGGCCACCCGCTGGCGCTGTCCTGGCCGCACCCGCCGAGCTGGGCTTCGGCGCGGCGCTCGGCCAAGTCGCCAACGTATGGGACGTCATCCCGCTGGAGGTCATCGGCAGCGAGGTCATCCCGCAGGTCGCCGCCCTCTAGGCGGCGACCTGCGGGACCGGCTCAGCCCACGGGAGCCGGCGCGGGCCGGGCCGGGGTCAGCGTCTTGCCGACCAGCTGCGGCAGCGTGGCGGAGGCCTGCGCGAGCTCGCGGATGTCCTCCCCGGTGAGGGCCTGGTCGCCGTCGCACATGGCGGCGGCCGGGTGCGGGTGGACGTCCACGATGATCCCGTCGGCGCCGACGGCGATGGCCGCCCGGCTGAGCGGCAGCACCAGGTCGCGGCGGCCGCCGGAGTGCGACGGGTCGATGATGACCGGCAGGTGCGACAGGCGCTGCGCGACCGGGACGGCGCTGATGTCCAGGGTGTTGCGGGTGGCCGTCTCGAACGTGCGGATGCCGCGCTCGCACAGCACGATGTCGAGGTTCCCGCGCTGGGCGATGTACTCGGCGGCCATCAGCCACTCCTCGATGGTCGCGTTCATGCCGCGCTTCAGCAGGACCGGCTTGCGGGCCGACCCGACCGCCTGGAGCAGCGCGAAGTTCTGCATGCTGCGGGTGCCGACCTGGAGCATGTCGGCGTAGGACGACACCAGGTCCACCGACGCCGGGTCGATGACCTCGGTCACGATGGGCAGGCCCGTCTCGGCCCGCACGTCGGCCAGGATCCGCAGCCCGGCCTCGCCGAGGCCCTGGAAGGCGTACGGCGAGGTCCGGGGCTTGAACGCGCCGCCGCGCAGCAGCGAGGCCCCGGCCGCCTGCGCCATCCGCGCGGCCTCGAGGGTCTGCTCCGCGTTCTCCACCGTGCACGGCCCGGCGATCACGGTGAAGGTGTCCGGGCCGATGGGGACCCCGCCCTCGCCCCCCACCGTGACCACGGTCCGGCTCGGGTGATGCTCGCGGCTGACCAGCTTGTAGGGCGCCGAGATCCGCATGACGTCGGCCACGCCGGCGTAGCTGCGCAGGTTGAGCGCGCCGAACTGCTCGATGTCCCCCACGAGGCCGATGATCGTGCGGGATACCCCGCTGCTGACAAAGGCCTCGCCGCCGGCCGCGTGCACGAGCTGCACGACGGCGTCAACGTCAGCCTGAGTGGCCTCGGGGGCCATCACCACCACCATTGCTGCATCCTCCTTGGCTCCAGAATGACAAAGAGCCCCGGGCCGATTCGGCCCGGGGCTCTTTCACGTCGCTTGCGTCAGCGCAGAGTCTGGCGAGCGACCGTCCCAGGGCCGGGCCGGTAGCCAAAGTAAAACCAGTACTCGCGCGTCACGAGCCGAAGCTTAGCGCACCGCCGCGGCGGCGGCGTCACCGGTAGCCGCGGCCGGGCGCCGGAACCCGGAGTGGCAAGATGGCTGCACTTACGAGCGGGACGGCGCGCGGCCGGGGCGCGGTGCGCGCCAGGATCACCGAAAGGGGCAGGTCAGCCGGAAATGAGGCCGTCGGACAGCGGCGCGGGCCGCGTGCGCCGCGGGCCGCCCGTGGCGGATCCGCCGCGGCTGCCCGGTCCCCGGGACGGCGGCGTGCCACCGGCCGCGCTGCCCCCCGGCCAGCACGTTCCGCGCAAGCTCCCGGTGCTGCATTACGGCCCGGTGCCCCGGTTCGACCCGCGGAGCTGGGACCTGCGCATCTGCGGCGCCACGGGCTGCGGCCGGGAGCAGTGCTGGAACTGGGACGAGGTCTGCGCGCTGCCGCACGTGGAGGTCGTGGCCGACCTGCACTGCGTCACCCGGTTCACCGTCCCGGGCAATCGCTGGGGCGGCGTGCCCGCCGCAGAGGTGCTCCGGCGGGTGCCGCCGGCCGACTCGGTCACCCACGTGATGATCTGGGCCGCCTACGGCTACAGCGCCAACGTCCGGATCGCCGACTTCGCCGCCGATACCACCTTGCTGGCCAGCCACCTGGACGGCGTCCCGCTCACCCCCGAGCACGGCTACCCGCTCCGGCTCGTCGTGCCGTCGCTGTACGCCTGGAAGAGCGTCAAGTGGGTGCGGGCCATCGAGTACCTGACCCGGGACCGCCGGGGCTTCTGGGAGGAGCGCGGCTACCACAACACCGCCGACCCGTGGCGAGAGCAGCGTTACTCCTACCAGGAGCAGGCCGGCGAAGGCCCGCCCGGGTAGGCGCGGGTCGTCAGAAGGCGAGGCCGACGATCAGGCTGATCGTGGACCCGCCCGGCGCCTGCCCGGTGGGGCTGTAGCCCGTGACGCGGTCGCCGAAGCCCTGCTCGACCTGGACCTGGAATCCGGCCGCCTGCAGGACGGACGTCGCGTGGTCGACTTTCATGCCCGTCACATCGGGCACGGCGACCAGCGGCGGCCCGTTCGACACATTGACGGTGACGACCTCGCCGGCCGTGATGGGCGTGCCCGCCGCGGGGGACTGGCCGGTGATCGTGCCCTGCGGCTGCGTGTTACTGGTGTCCGGGACCTGGTTGAGCTGGTAGCCGCCCTGCTGCGCCGCGACCTGGGCCGCGCTGAACTGCGCGCCGACGAAGTTGGGCAGCGGGGGCCCGGCGCTCACCATCACCGTGACCGGCCGGTTCTTGGGTGCCAGCGCGCCGCCCGGCGGGTCGGTGCTGACGACGACCCCGGCCGGGATCGTGTCCGACGGCGTCTGCACCGGCGCGGCGACCTTCAGCCCGGCGCCCTTGAGCGTGCTGATGGCCTGCGCCACGGGCTCTCCCGCCACCGAGGGAACCTTGACCTTAACCGGCCCGAGGGACAGGTGGAGCGTGACCGTGCCGTGGCTCGCGATCGTGGCGCCGTGCCGGGGGTCGGTGGCGACGACGAGGCCGGCCGCGATGTCGTCGCTGTGGCGCGGGGCGCCGACGCGCACCGTGAGGCCCAGGCTTGTCAGCTCCTTGCGGGCCAGCCCCTGCGAGAACCCGGTGACCTGCGGCACCGTCATTTGCTGGCCGGAGGTGAGATACCAGCCCAGCAGCACCGCGGCCAGGACCGCCGCGAGGGCACCGAGCACGTAGATCAGCCTGCGGCTGAACAGCAGCTGCTGCAGCAGCGGCTCGCCGTCGCCCCGGCGCCAGCCCCGCCGCGACCCGCGCCGCCGGTAGCCGTCGTCATAGTCCGGGTCGTCGAAGCCGGGAACGATGGTGCCGGGGGACACCACCATCGTGTGGTTGGCGGCTTCCTCCTCCGGCCTCCCGAAGCGCATGGTCCCGTTGGAATCCCCGTAGCCAGAGTCCCCGTATCCGATCGCGGGGCGGAGGTCGGTGTCCTCGAGCGACTCGTCGGCGGGCACGGTCCGGGCGCCCGGCCGCGGCCCGCCGCCGGGCGGCAGGCTGGCCCAGGGGTCGGCGCTCATCGCGCTGGTCTCGTCCGGCGCGGCGTGCTGGCCGCGCCGGCCGGCGGGCGACGGCGAGCCGCCCCGGCGGACCTCGGCGACGGCCTGCAGGAAATGCCCGGCGTCCGGCGGCCGGAGCTCGGGATCCCGGCTGGTCGCCATCGCGACCAGGGCGTCGAGGGCGGGCGAGAGCCCCGGCGACCGGGTCGACGGGGCCGGGACGATCTCGTTCACGTGCTTGTAGGCGACCGCGAGCGGCGACTCGCCGGTATGCGGCTGCTGGCCGGTGAGCATCTCGAACAGCATCACGCCCGCCGCGTAGACGTCGGTGCGGGCGTCCGACCGGCTCGAGGACACCTGCTCCGGGGCGAGGTAGGCCGCCGTGCCGATGATCATGCCGGTCTTGGTGCGGGCCGCCGCGACGGCGGCCCGGGCCAGCCCGAAGTCCGCGACCTTCACCGCGCCGTCCTGGCCGAGCAGGACGTTCTCGGGCTTGACGTCGCGGTGGATGATGCCCGCCCGGTGCGCGGTGGCCAGGCCCTTCAGGACGCCCTCGATGACGTCCAGCGACTCCCGGACGGTCAGCCGCCCGCGGGCGCGCAGCACCTCGCGCAGCGTCGGGCCGGCCACGTACTCCATGACGATGTAGTTGATCTCGCCCGCCGTGCCCTGGTCGAACACGCCGACGACGTTCGGGCTGGACAGCTGGGCGACGGCGCGGGCCTCGGTCATGAAGCGGCGGATGAACTCGCCGTCGCTGGCCAGGTCCCGGTGGGCGATCTTGAGGGCCACGACGCGGTCCAGCCGCGTATCCCGGCCCAGGTACACGGTCGCCATGCCACCCTGGGCGAGCCGGGAGTCAACCCGGTAGCGGCCGTCCAGCAACTGCCCAGCTGGCGGCGACAGGGTGGTGTCCATCGTGTGAAGTGTAAGGCTGGTGCGCAAGCACTCGCCCCGGTAACGGCGTTGCGCTGTCACACCATGACCGTGCGTCACTGGCGGTCCGGGCCGGGGCCCGCCGCCGTCAGTCCGGCGGCGGCGACGAGGCCTGGGCGTGCCAGCGGCGCGGCACCCGCCCGGCCCGGAACGCCAGCCGCCCGGCCAGCACCGCCGACCGCATGGCGGCCGCCATCAGCGCGGCGTCCCGGGCCCGCGTGACCGACGTCGCCAGCAGGACCGCGTCGCAGCCCAGCTCCATCGCGATGGCCGCGTCGCTGGCCGTGCCGATCCCGGCGTCCAGGATGACCGGCACTCGCGCTGCACTCACTATTAGCTCGATGTTGTGCTGGTTGCGGATCCCGAGGCCGGACCCGATCGGCGAGCCCAGCGGCATGACCGCCGCGCAGCCGGCCTGCTCCAGCCGCCGGGCCAGCACCGGGTCATCCGAGGTATAGGGCAGCACGGTGAAGTCGTCCGCGACCAGCTGCTCGGCGGCGGCCAGCAGCTCCACGCCGTCCGGCAGCAGGGTCTTCTCGTCGGCGATGACCTCGAGCTTCACCCAGCTGGTGCCGAGCGCCTCGCGGGCCAGGTGCGCCACCTTGACGGCCTCGGCCGCGGTGAAGCAGCCCGCGGTGTTGGGCAGCACGTCAATCCCGGCCCCGGCCAGCACCTCCAGCACCGACCCGGCCGCGGCCGGGTCCACGCGCCGCATCGCCACCGTCGTCAGCTCGGTGCCCGAGGCCACCAGGGCGCGGCGCAGCACGTCCAGGCTCGGCGCCCCGCCGGTCCCCATGATCAGGCGGGAGCCGAAGGTCCGCCCGGCCAGCACGAACGGGTCGTCCACGGTCAGCCTCCCTGCACGGCGGTGACGATCTCGACCTCGTCGCCGGCCGCGAGCCGCGTGGACTCCCAGGCGGCGCGCCGGATCACGTCGCCGTTGAGCGCCGCGGCCACTCCGCTCGCGGCTCTCGTGATGACCGAAACGGCGCCGTCCAGCGTCACCTCGTCTGGCACCTGATGCTGCTCGCCGTTAATGACGATGTTCACGCCGTGCTCCCTCATGTTCGTCCCTGAACCGCGCCACCGTGAACGGCTGCGCCAGCTCCGGAAGGCGCTGGCTGGCCAGGTACTCGGCGATGACCTCGGCGGTCACCGGGGCGAGCAGCACGCCGCCGCGGAAGTGGCCGGTGGCCAGCACCAGGCCCGGCAGCGCGGCCGGCCCGAGGACCGGCGCGTTGTCGGGCGTGCCGGGGCGCAGGCCCGCCATCGCCTCGGCCAGCTCCAGCTCGGTGATGCCCGGCACCAGCAGGCGCGCGTCGCGCAGCAGCTCCCACACCCCGCCGGCGGTGACCGTGGTGTCCGTGCCCAGCTCCTCCTGCGTGGCGCCGACCACGATCTCGCCGTCCGCCCGGGGCACCAGGTAGACCGAGGACCCGCGGACCAGCCCGCGCACGGTCCGGGTCAGCAGCGCGGTCCCGGCCCCGGGCCGGGGCCGCAGCCGCAGGATCTGGCCCTTGACCGGCCGGACCGGGGGCGCGGTGCCGGGCGGCAGCCCGGCGATGACCGCCGACTGCCAGCCCGCGGCCAGGACCACCCAGCGCGCCCGGACGGCGCTGCCGTCGGCCAGCACGGCGCCCGCCGCGGCCACTGCCCCGGCGGGGCCGGCGCCTATGGTGATGATCTCGGTGGCGGGCTGGCGGACGACGCGCACGCCGGCCCGCTGCGCCGCGGCCAGCAAGGCGACGGCCAGCAGGCGCGGGTCCACCGACCCGTCGCCGGCCGCGAGGAGGCCGCCGCGCACCGCCGGGTCGAGCATCGGCTCGGCCGCCCGGCACTCGCGGGCGGTCAGCCGGGTGGCGGCCCGTCCGAACGATTCCTGCAGCCGGTGCTGCTCGGCCAGCATGGCCAGGTCGTCGCCGTCGTAGGCGACCTGCAGCGCCCCGGTCGGCGCGAACCCGGTCGGCAGGCCGGTCAGCCCGGTCAGCTCGGCGGTGAAGGCCGGGTACCGGTCCAGCGACGCGCGGCCGAGGCCGAACAGCTCGCGCTCGGCGTAGGCGGCCTCCGCGACCGGGGTGAGCATGCCGGCGGCGGCGTGGGTCGCGCCGGCGGCCGGCGCCGGGTCGGCGACCGTCACCCGCAGGCCGCGCTGGGCCGCCCGCCACGCGATGGCCAGGCCGATGACGCCGCCCCCGATGACCAGCGCATCCGGCTGGCCCGGCGGGCCGGCCGGGGCCGGGCTGCTCATGAGGCCGCTCCCTTCGCCGGCATGACCCGGATCAGGTTCCTGCGGTCGGCGGCTCGCAGCCGCCCTCTCAGTCCGGTCGCACCGGACTCCCGCGCGATGACCTTCCACCCTAGCCGCGGGCCGGACAGCACCACCCGCCAGGCCGGCCCGGCGCCCGCTCGGCCTGCAGGCGGCAGCGGCTCAGCCCCGGCAGCCACCTCAGTCACGTCAGCCACTCTGGCTGCCCGCCAGTGGTGCCGGACCATGGTCAGTCACTTAGCGGTTCATTTTGTACCTCATTTTCTGGGGGTAATTCGAACCGCTAAGCGATGTACTGCTGCTGCGTCGCCCCTCGGGCGGGCCGGAGCCCGCCCGAGGGGCGGGCTTGACCGCGCCTGGGCGATGCGCGGGACGGCTGAGACGGCCGTTGCAGACGGGACATGGCCAGGCGAGCCCCAGGCACGAGTCTCCCCGGTGAGGCCGGGCGTCAAGGACCCCGGCGGGTCCCGCCGCCGGCCACCGGGCCCGGGGACAGCGACATGACCGTAAGCTCGCTGTTGCCCTAGAAGCAGCAACCTTACGGTCATGTCGCATCCAGGAGCCGCTGACGGCTGCTTCCGCACGGCGCCCGCCCGACCGCGGATACGCGACAGCCTCAAACAGATGGCAGACGGTCACGATCATGAGGAACGGCTCGCCCGGGCGCGGGCTTCCGGAGATCGGATGGAATTCGCGGATGACCGATCCCGAGCACGTAGTGGTGGCCGGCGCCGGGCTGGCCGGCCTGCGCACCATCGAGGAGCTGCGCGACCGCGGGTACGCCGGCCGGGTGACGCTGGTCGGCGCGGAGGCCCGGCTGCCCTACGACCGCCCGCCGCTGTCCAAGAAGCTGATGATCGGCGAGCTCGACGACACCACGCTGCGCCCTGACCTGGACGCCCTGGACGTGCAGGCCCGGCTGGCCGAGAGTGCCACCGGGCTGTCCGGCGGCGTCCTGACCACCGACGCGGGCCGCTACGACTTCGATGCCCTGGTGCTGGCCACCGGCGCCCGGCCGGTGACGCTGCCCGGCGCGGGCCGCCAGCATGTGCTGCGGACCCTGGATGACGCCCTGGAGCTGCGCCCGCTGCTGCGGCCCGGCACGGCGCTGGCCATCGTCGGCGCGGGCTGGATCGGCGCCGAGCTGGCCACGGCGGCCGCCGCGCTGGGCTGCCGGGGCCCCGTGGTCGAGGCGGCCGCCGTCCCGCTGGCGGCCGCCCTCGGCCCGGAGGTCGGCGGGCAGACCGCGGCCTGGTACGCGGCCGCCGGCGTGGACCTGCGACTGGGCCAGGGCGTGGACGCCGTGGCGCCGGGCGGGCTCGCGCTGGCTGGCGGGGACTGGCTCCCGGCTGACGTGGTCGTCACCGCGGTCGGGGTCCGGCCGTCGGTGTCCTGGCTGGCCGGGTCGGGGGTCGAGGTCGCCAACGGGATCTGCGTCGACGAACAGCTGCGCACCACGGTCCCCGGCGTGTTCGCCGTCGGCGACTGCGCCGCCTTCCAGTCGGGCCGCTACGGCACGCGCCTGCGTTTCGAGCACTGGGACGTGGCCCTGCACGCGCCCGAGGTGGCCGCGGCCAACGTGCTCGGCGGCGGCGAGGCCTACGATCCGGTGCCCTACTTCTGGTCGGAGCAGTTCGGGCGGATGGTGCAGTATGTCGGCTATCACGGGGGCGCCGGGCAGCTGATCTGGCGCGGCGACCCGCAGGACGGCGGGCCCGCCGCGGGCGGGACGGCGGGCCGGGTCGGGCACCGCTGGGCGGCCGCGTGGCTGGCCGGCGACCGCCTCGTCGCGCTGCTCAGCGTCAACGCCCCGCGCGATATGCTCCAGGGCCGCCGGGTCATCAGCTCCGGGGTGCCGGTCGACCCGGCCCGGCTGGCCGACCCGCAGATCCCCGTCCGGGACTGTGTCCTGCGCTGACCCAGGTGGGTCTGCGGTGACCAGGTTTTCGCCGGGGCCAGATGTGGAAAGCTGGGAATGTGGCACAGATCGACCCCCTGACCGACGCCATCGTCGGTGACTGGCTGACCGTCCCTGAGGTTGCGGACCGGCTTGACCTGCCGGTCAGCCGCGTGAAGCAGCTCCTGCGGGAGCACAAGCTCCTCGGCGTCCAGCGCCCGAGCGGCACGTTCTGCGTGCCGGCCGCGTTCATCATCGGTGATCAGGTGGTCCGCGGCCTCGCGGGCACCCTGACCCTGCTGATCGACTGCGGCTACAGCGACCATGACGCCCTGCGCTGGCTGTTCACCGCGGACGAGACGCTCCCCGGCACGCCCATCCAGGCGATCGCCCAGCACCGCGGCAAAGAGGTCAACCGCCGCGCGCAGGCGCTGGCGTTCTGACCCGGCCGGCCCGCGCCGGCCCGCGGCCCGGGCCGTGGGAGGGTGGCGGCATGCCCGCAGACCTGCGTGACCGGCTCAGCGCGGCCCGGCTGTACCTGTGCACCGACGCCCGGGAGCGGCAGGGCGACCTGCCGAGCTTCCTGGACGCGGTGCTCAGCCAGGGCGTCGACATCGTGCAACTGCGGCAGAAGGGGCTGGAGGCGGCGGCCGAGATCGCGTTCCTGCGGACGTTCCGGGCCGCCTGCGCGGCGCACGGTGCCCTGCTGGCGGTCAACGACCGGGCGGACGTGGCCTACGCGGCCGGCGCGGACATCCTCCATCTCGGGCAGGATGACCTGCCGCCCGCCGCGGCCCGGCAGATCCTCGGCGCCGCGCCGCTCATCGGGCTGTCCACGCACACCGCGGCGCAGGCCGACCGGGGCAGCGCGGAGCCCGCCGCCGACTACTTCTGCACCGGGCCGTGCTGGCCGACGCCGACCAAGCCGGGCCGCCCGGCGCCCGGCCTGCCGCTGGTCGCGCACGCCGCCGCCCTGGCCACGGCGCGGCCGTGGTTCGCCATCGGCGGCATCGGCGAGCCGAATCTCGGCCAGGTGCTGGCGGCCGGGGCCCGCCGGGTGGTCGTGGTCCGGGCCATCACCGAGGCCGCGGATCCGGGCGCCGCCGCCGCCCGGCTCGCCGCGCGGCTGCGAGCAGCGGCGCCGGCGCTCTAGGCTAGTGGGATGCCGTCACCGCAGCAGCTGACGCCAGTGATCAAGGACCTGCTGGCCAGCGGGGGGCAGTCTTTCTCGTTCGAGTTCATGCCGCCCAAGACCGAGGCCGACGAGCGCCGGCTGTGGCGGGCCGTCCGCCAGCTCGAGCCACTCGCCCCGACCTTCGTGTCCGTCACCTACGGCGCGGGCGGCTCGACCCGCGACCGCACGGTCCGCGTCACCGGCCGGATCGCCGAGGAGACGACGCTGACGGTGGTCGGGCACCTGACCGCGGTCAGCCACTCGGTGGCCGAGCTCCGCAACGTCATCGGGTCCTACGCGGCGGTCGGCGTGCGCAACCTGCTCGCGCTGCGCGGTGACCCGCCCGGCGACCCGGCCGGGGAGTGGCGCCCGCACCCGGAGGGCTTCCAGTACGCCGCCGAGCTGGTGGAGCTGATCAAGTCGGCGGGCGAGTTCTGCGTCGGCGTGGCCGCATTCCCGGAAGGCCACCTGCGGTCGCCGAGCCCGGAGTCCGACATCGAGTTCTTCGTCCGCAAGTGCCGCGCGGGCGCCGACTTCGCGGTCACGCAGATGTTCTTCTACGCCGACGACTACCTCCGGCTGCGCGACGCGGTCGCCGCGCAGGGCTGCGACGTGCCGATCATCGCCGGGATCATGCCCATCATCAGCGTCCCCGGGATCGAGCGCGCGGTCCTGCTCTCGGGCGCGCGGTTCCCGCCCCAGCTGGCGGCGGACCTGCACGCCCACGCCGAGGACAAGGCGGCCGTCCGGCAGATCGGCGTGGAGTACGCCGCCCGGATGTGCGAGCGGCTGCTCAGCGAGGGCGTCCCGGGCCTGCACTTCTACACCCTGAACGGGTCGCGGGCGACCCGGGAGATCTACGAGCTGCTCGGCCTCGGGGCCGGCCGCAGGGGCAGCGCGGCGCCCATCACGGCGTAGGGCGGACCGCCGCCGGGGAAGCTGAACCCCGTCAGCAGGTCGGTGAAGCCCATGCCGTGGTAGAGGCGGCGGGCGGGTGAGTTGTCATCCTGAGTGGACAGCACGGCGGTGCGCTCGTCCCGGCCGCTGGTCAGGGTCAGCAGCAGGCGCGCGCCGATGCCGCGCCGCTGGCATTCCGGCCGGACGTGCACCTCGGCGATCTCCAGGGCATCGGCCAGCCACCGCGTCGCCGTGACCGCGCCCGAGGCCGCCGTGACGCCCGCGCGGACGACGTCGTGCCACCACTGGCCGGGCACGCCGCGGAACCCGTAGCTGAACGCCACGGCCTGCGGACTGGGCGGG
>Ga0193728_1001006_pt1 | contig 14072 bp, 10 predicted proteins | sample U1c1metaG_FD_143037 | JGI IMG/M metagenome (GOLD analysis project Ga0193728, IMG submission 143037) | Soil microbial communities from a riparian zone of the East river system, Colorado, United States - U1c1 | ecosystem: Environmental > Terrestrial > Soil > Riparian zone | place: USA: East River...
AAGGGGTTGTTTCGAACCCCGCCGCGCCATTCGGCGGCGTCAAGCAGTCCGGCTTCGGTCGCGAGGGCGGCTTTGAGGGGATCGGCGAGTACCTTGAGACGAAGTACGTCGCGCTCGCGCTCTAGCGGGAGAGTAGATAGGGCGTTGCTGGATTAGCCGTGACACCGACGTTCACGCTTTATCGAGGTCTCGTCGCCTGTGGTCTCGCGGCTCGCCCTCGGTCCCAGGGTGCATTCCTCTGAGCGCTTTTTGCGCCTCCACTACACCGCGGGCCGACAATCCCATTACCACGAAACCGTATTACCACGAGACCGTAATAGAGTCGAGCTATGACTCCGAACCCCCCAGCCCCCGTGGCGGAAGAACTGAGCGGGCAGGAAGCCGCAGCAGCCGGTGCGACGAATCCGCAATCCGCATCTAAGGATCCGACCGAGGGACTGCCCGATGGGGCAGTCGTCGAACTCGACGCGTTTGGTCGCCCGGTGGCTGGCGGGATTCAGGTCTTTCGCAAGAACGGCAAAAGCTACATAAGCTGCGCGATCCGAGATAAGGATCTCCGCTTCAAGCCGGAGGAGCTCGTCCGCCAGCATGCTCTGCGCGAGCTGATTGATCACATGTCCTATGACCCCGGACAGATCCGCGTTGAGGTGCCGGTCCAGATGGGCAGTGAACTGCACAAGAAGCCCGCCGACATCATGGTGTATCCCGATGCGCACAAGGTCACGCCTTGGATTATCGTCGAGCTTAAGAAGCCGAAACGCAAGGACGGCATCGAGCAGCTCAAGAGCTACATGAATGCTACCGGAGCCCCGCTCGGCTGGTGGACCAACGGCAGCGACAACCAATATCTCCTCCGGACGGAACCAAACGACTTTTCGTTGCGGCTGACCCGAGTGCCGGTCGCTGGCGAGTCACTTGACGACATCGACGTCCCCCTTACGAAGGAAAGGCTCAAGCCAGTAGCCGACCTTCTCGACCTGCTGAAGGTCTGCGAGGAGGAGATCCTCTCGCATCAGTCCGTGGATACGTTCGATGAGCTGTTCAAGGTCATTTACGCCAAGCTTTATGACGAGCGTATGAACCTCGCGCGTCCCGACGACGTGTGTCAATTCCGCGTCGGCCTTACGGAGGAGCACGACGCCGTTGCGCAACGCATCCGCTCACTCTACGAGAAGGCCCGCAAGAAGTGGAAGGGCATCTTTACCGACGAGATCGAACTTACGCCAGCGAACCTAACCTATGTCGTGGCTGCTCTTCAAGAGTACGCGTTCGTGGGTGAAAACTCAGGCGATGTCCTCGGCGTAGCCTTCGAGGCGTTGATCGACCCAAAGACTAAGGGCGATAAGGGTCAATACTTTACTCCGCGGCACGTCATTGATATGTGTGTGGAGATGCTCAATCCGAGTGTCGAGGAGAAGGTCCTCGACCCTGCCGCTGGCAGCGCTGGCTTTCTCATTCGGACGATGAAGCACGTCAACGCATGGATCGACGACCGGTACGGGATAGACCCCGACAAGGCGCTTGAGCACAAGAAGGACTACGCCCAGGAGATGCTTGTCGGTATCGACAACGACCCGCGGCTGGTCCGGATCGCCAAGGCGTACATGATTATCGAGAACGACGGCCGGTCGAACATTCATTACGCCGACTCGTTGGACGCTCGCTCGTGGGACGGCGAAATCAAGCGAAAGCTCGAAGATATCGACTTGATAATCACTAATCCCCCCTTCGCGGGCGCGATCAAAACCCAGAGCACGCTGACTCAATACGATTTGACCTACAAGGGTGATCCGGCAACTAACAAGCCTGCGACGCATGTGGTGCGGGCCATTCTTTTCCTTGAGCGTTGCCTCACGACTCTCACCCCAGGCGGCCGAATGGCGATCGTGCTTCCACAGGGTCTTATGAATAATGTCAACGACGAGTACGTGCGTTCCTATATAGACCGCTTTGCGCGCATCCTTGCCGTTATCGGCCTCCACGAGAACACTTTTCTTCCGTTCACGAAGGCGAAGACGAGTGTGCTGCTACTCGAGAAGTGGCCAGCTGACGCGAAGAGGCCGGATGATTATGAGATCTTTTTTGAGGTATCGCACCGCCCCGGCAAGAACGGATACGGGCAGCCGATTTGGCAGAGCGACGGGAAGCTCGACACGGATGTGATGGACATCGCGGCTGATTTTCGTATCTGGGCTATACAGCAGTCGTTCCCGTGGGCGACGTGAGTCCGACCGTAAAATACTCGGAGATAATCGAAGAAGGCAATGTAACCAGGCTCGACGCTGAGTATCATGACCCGCGGCGGATCGCGCGGGAGACTAGTTTGAAGGATCTTGGAGGCGCAGATCTCGCGACAAAGGTGTCCGTAACGGACGACCGCGTGCCCGATCCAAGGAAAGGGGCCAAAGACGGCGACACGTTTTCTTACGTTGAGATCTCAGGCGTCGATATGAGAGACGGGTTCGTGACTGCTGAAACAGTCGCTACGGGTGACGCGCCCTCGCGGGCTCGACTAAGGCTCGGCCGAGGCGTTGTAGCGTTGTCGTCGGTTAGACCGGCGCGAAGCCAAGTGTTCGTTACTTCGGACGATCTATTTGGCGCGGTGGGTACGACCGGCCTCATCACCCTAAAGCCAAGAGACACGAAGGAGCTGAGCCCCGAACTTCTGTTCGCTCTCCTAAAGAGCGCCTGCGTGGTGGATCAACTCGACCGGCGGAGCCGTGCGTCGATGTATCCGACTCTTGCGCCGGATGATGTGAGCAACATAGTGTTGCCTCTTCTGCCAGACAGCCTCATTGAAGAGGTTGAGACTGGGATTCGGGATGCGCTAGCGGAGCGCCAGAGCTTTTTGACGCGCATCGATGCGAGGCGCCGGTTGGAAGGCGCGATGTTCGATCCCCTTAGGCCCGACAAGCTCTTGAGCGACCTGCGGTTTGGGGGGCCAACGACTCGGACCCGGGCCGAGCTCATCGACGGTGAGGCCGTCGGACGCATCGATGCGGAGTTTCATTCGAAAGCGTATGACGCCGCGATCGCGCGAATGAAGACAGCCGGGCAGGTGAGATCACTTGGAGACTGGCTCACGGCCGCAGATACGGGATGCAGTCCGTCTGAGGAGGAATACCGGGACGGCGACAGTCCGGGTTCTAGTGCCGTCCTCAAGGTAGGCGCGCTATCGGGGATGGGCATCCAGTGGTCCGCGGTCGAGTACGCGCCAGCGAAGTACTCGGAAAAAGACGGGACGAGAATTGAAGAGGGCGACGTCGTATTCAACTCCACGGCGCATCAGCCAAAGTACATGGCACATAAGGTCGATGTCGTGCGCTCCGTCCCACCGGCCCTCGACGGACGCCTCACGTTTGTCGGCGAGATGTTGCGACTTCGATTGGCCCCATCTGCCGACGTGCCGCCGGAGTATCTAGCAGCCTTTTTGCGTAACCCTCTCGGGAAGGAGCAGATCCGCCGCTGTATTCGCGGCATCAGCTCGCATGTGTATCCGGACGACATTGGCGAGATCATCGTGCCAGTTCCAAGCAAGACGGATGCACGGGAGGTCGCCGATGTCATCCAACTTGTCGAGAAGGCGCGCTGGCGCTACTCGACGCGAGTGCTCGCGGCGATTGATGCGATCGATACACATGTGGCCGGGGTCTTACACACAGGTTAGAATCACGAAGTGTCTTACCCGCTGGCGTCCTGGCGGAGGACGTCGGCGAACCTACCTACTCGTCGCTAATCCCGTCGCCCTCTAACTCAACGGGTTCGAGTACACCAGCGGAACGCGCGTCGACTCCTCGTAGAAGTTGAAGTTCTTCTGGACGGAGGCGTCGCGCCGGCGGTCGGCCTCTGCCGAGGCAGCGTCTTTGACGACGCTGCACTCAAACAGCGTCCGCGAGAGCTCCTGCACCACGCAGGTCGTCGAGACGCGCGTGATCAGCGGCAAAGTCAAAGGCAAGCTCGTCGTCAAAGAAGGTGAAGCCGTAAAGCTCACTTCAACCGCGCAAGCAAATGCGATCGAAGTGCAGTCCGGCGGCTCGCTCGACGTCGAGGGCGCAACGACGAAGGGCATCAAAGCCAACAAAGCGGCCGTGCTTCGGATCTGCGGCGCGCACGTTGGCGCGATCAGGCAGTCGGCGGCACCGGAGCCGTGACGATCGGAGACGGCGAAGGCTGTGCGGGCAACACCGGTTCTGCCGGCGCGACCCTCACTGCCAACACCGACGGCGTCAGCGTCGTTGGCAACTCGTTCAAAGGCAGCGTCAAGGTCAGCGGAAACTCCGGTGGCGTGACGGTGACCGGCAACACGATTGCCAAGAACCTGACGGTGACCGGCAACAGCGGCACCGTCGTCGACCAGCCGAACACGGTTGGCGGCAAGACCAAAGCGCAGGCGCGGAAGCTGCGCTTTGGAGGTTGCGGAGCGGGGGCGGGCGTCACATTGGCGCTCGCCCCCCGCATCGCTTCGATCTGCCTGTAGCCTTGCGCTCGATGAGCGAGCGGAGGCCGACGCCATGACAACCGTCAAAGACGCGTCCTACGAGCTGTTTCGCAAGCACGGGATGACGACGATCTTCGGCAACCCCGGCTCGACCGAGCTGCCGATGCTCGGTCCCTTCCCTGAGGACTTCCGCTACGTGCTCGGCCTGCAGGAGGCCGTCGCCGTCGGCATGGCCGACGGCTTCGCGCAGGCGAGCGGAAAAGTGACGCACGTCAACCTGCACACCGCGCCTGGCATGGGCAACGGCGTCGGTGCGATCTTCAACGCGCGCGCGAACAAGGCGCCGCTGCTGATCACCGCCGGCCAGCAAGTCCGCTCGCTGATCACGATGCAGGCGAACCTGACCAACCGCGACGCCGTCGAGGTGCCAAAGCCCTACGTCAAGTACAGCCACGAGCCGCCGCGCGCCGCCGATGTCCCGTTCGCGCTCGCGCAGGCGATCCACCACGCTTCGCTGCCGCCCGCCGGGCCCGCGTTCGTCTCGATCCCGATGGATGACTGGCAGCGCGAGATCGAGCCCGTTGACTACGTCACGCAGATCGCTCGCAGCGTCGGTGGAAAGACACAGCCCGACGCCGCGCAGATCGCGGCACTCGCCGAGCGCCTGCGCGCCGCGCAAAATCCGGTGCTCATCGCAGGCCCCGAGATCGACGCCGCCGGAGGCTGGGATGCGGCCGTCGAGCTCGCCGAGTCACAGCGCCTGCCCGTATGGGCCTCGCCGCCCACCGGCGGCGGGCGGATCGGCTTTCCCGAGAACCACCCTGCCTTTCAGGGGATGCTGCCGCCGGCCGTCGCGCCCGTCGCGCAGGCGCTCGACGGCTATGACCTCGTGCTCGTCGTCGGCTCCTCCGTGTTCCCGTACTACCCGAACATCCCCGGCGATTTCCTCCCGTCCGGCGCCGAGCTCATCGCGATCACGAGTGATGGCGACGAGGCGGCGCGCGCGCCGATGGGCGACGCGATCGTCGCCGACGTCGCGCTGACGCTGCGTGCGCTCCTCGACGAGCTGAGCGAGCCGGCCGCCGATCGCGAGCAGCCGCCCGCGCGTGTCGAGCTCGAGCCGTTCCCGCCCGGCGAGCTGCCCTCCGGCGGTGAAGTGCACAAGATCCTCGCCGAGCTCTTCCCCGACGACGGAATCGTCGTGCTCGAGTCGCCGTCGAGCACCGCCGCGCTGCGCAACCAGCTGCGCATCTCGCGGCCCGGCTCCTACTACTTCAGCGCCGGCGGCGGCCTCGGCTTCGGCTTGGCCGCCGCGCTAGGCGTGCAGCTCGCCGAGCCCGAGCGCCACGTCGTCTGCGTGCTCGGCGAGGGCTCCGCGCAGTACGCGATCACCGCTTTCTGGACGGCCGCCGCGTACTCGATCCCCGTTAAGTTCTTGATCCTGCGCAACCACGAGTACTCGATCCTCAAGTGGTTCGGCGCGCTCGAGAGCATCACCGGCGCGCCCGGGCTCGACCTGCCGAAGCTCGACGTCGCCGCGACCGCGCAGAGCTACGGCGTCCCCGGCACAAGCGTCGCCGGCCTCGACGAGTTGCACGGCGCGCTCCGCGACGCGTTTGCGAGCGACGGGCCGCGGCTCGTGCAGGTCGACGTCGCTCCCGGGATGGCGCTCGCTTGACGGCGCGCACGCCGCTGCTCACACCCGACACCCGGCGGATCGGCCGACCGCCTGGGCCAGCCTTCCCCGACCGTGCGCCCGATTCGCTCGCCACCGGCACGCCACAGCCGCTGCGCAGCGAGCTGCAAGCGCTGCTCGGCGCCGAGCGCGTGCTGCACCGCGCGATCGACCTCGTCCGCTACGCCTCCGACGCGAGCCCCTATCGTCGCCTCCCGGCCGTCGTCGTCATGGCCCACGACGCCGATGATGTAGGCAAGACGATCGCCTACGCGCGCGAGCGCGGCCTCGCCGTCAACTTCCGCGGCGGCGGCACGAGCCTCAACGGCCAGGCGCAGACCGACGGAATCATGATCGACGTGCGCCGCTGGTTCTCGCGCGTGCATGTCGAGGACGGCGGCGCGTGCGTACGGCTCTCCGGCGGAACGCTGCTCGGGCTCGCCAACAAGCTGCTCGCACGCCACAGCTTCAAGCTCGGTCCCGACCCCGCGAGCAAAGACATCGCGACGATCGGCGGCGTCATCGCCAACAACTCTGGCGGTATGCGCTGCGGCGTGGAGTGGGACTCCTACTCGACCGTCGAGTCGCTCAAGCTCGTGCTCGCCTCCGGCGCCGTCATCGATACGGCCGCGCCCGACGCCGAGCAACGCTTTGTCGCGGCTGAGCCAGAGCTTGCACGCGGTTTGCTCGAGCTGCGCGAGGAGCTGCTCGCCGACGAGCAGCTCGCCGCGCGCGTCAGGCGCAAGTATGAGATCAAGAACGTCACCGGCTACCGACTCTGCGCGCTGCTCGACGCCGACACTCCGCTTGAGATCTTTCGCCGGCTCGTCGTCGGCTCCGAGGGCACGCTCGCGTTCATCGCCGAGGCCGTCATGCGCACGCGCCCGGAGCCCGCGCGCACGGCGCTCGCGTGGATCCACTTCGCGAGCATCGACGCAGCCGCCGACGCCGTTCCCGCGCTCGTCGCCGCCGGCGCGCGCGCGACCGAGCTGATGGTCGCGCCCGCGCTGATCGCCGCTGCGTGGAACATGGAGGGGTGTCCCGGGTACTGGCGTGAGCTGCCGTTCGACTCCGCCGCGCTGATCGTCGAGTTCGGCGCCGACGACGATGCCGGGCTCGATGCCGGCGAGGCCGCCGCTGAACAGGTGCTCGCCGCGCATGAGCTGATTCGCCCGCTCGAGTTCACGCGCGCGCACGAGGAGATCGAGCTGACGTGGACCGTGCGCGAGGGGCTCTTCGGGCTCGTCGGGCGGCTGCGACTGCCCGGTTCTGCGCTGATCATCGAGGACGTCTGCGTGCGCCCCGAGCGGATCGCCGAGTGCGCGCGCGACCTACAGGAGCTGCTCGGCAAGCACGAGTTCCTCGTCGGCGTCGCCGGGCACGCCTCCGCCGGCAACCTGCACTTTCAGCTGACCCCAGACTTTTCAAAGCCCGAGGACATCGAGCGCTACGAGCGCTTCATGGAGGAGCTCGTCGAGCTGATCGTCGGCAAGTACGACGGCTCGCTGAAGGCCGAGCACGGCACCGGCGTGAACATGGCGCCATACGTCGAGCGCGAGTGGGGCAGCAAGGCGACCGAGATGATGTGGCGGATCAAGCAGCTCGCCGATCCGCACGGAGTGCTCAATCCCGGTGTCGTCCTAAATCGCGACCCAACAATTCATCTAAAAAATCTGAAGAGCCAGCCGCCGATCGAGGAGAGCGCCGCGCACTGCGTCGAGTGCGGCTTCTGTGAGCCCGTCTGTCCGAGCCGCAACGCGACGACGACGCCGCGCCAACGGATCGTGATCCGCCGTGAGATGGCGCGGCAGGCCGAAGGCTCGCCCGTGTACGAGTCGTTGCTCGCCGACTTCGAGCACGATGGCTTGCAGACGTGTGCCGCCGACGGCTCCTGCAAGGACGTCTGTCCCGTCGCGATCGATACCGGCGCGCTCGTCAAGGAGTTTCGCCGTCGCGAGCGCTCGGCACGCGAAGAGTCCGTCGCGCTGAAGCTCGCCGAGCGCTACGCGAGCGTTGAGCGGGCCGCGCGCGCAGGGCTCTCCGGCGCTGCCGCCGCGAGCTCCGTGCTCGGCCCGCGCACCGTTGCGCGCATCCCCGAGCTCGTCCGTCGCCGCGTCAGCGCAGAGCTCGTGCCGACGCTCCCCGACAGCCCGCCGCCAGCCGCCACGCAGCTACCGCAAACGGCTCGCGACGGCGCCGCCGCCGTCTATCTGCCCGCTTGCATCAACCGCATCTTCGGCAATCCCGAGCGCTTCGCGAGCGAGCCGAGCCTGCCCGAGGCGCTCGTCGCAGTATCCGCGCGCGCAGGGCTCGCAGTGTGGATCCCGCCTGATGTCGCCGGGCACTGCTGCGCGACGCCGTGGAGCTCGAAGGGCTACAGCCGTGGGCACGACTACATGGCCGCAAAGACCGCCGCCGCGCTGTCGCGCTGGAGCGACGGCGGCCGGTTGCCCGTCGTGATCGACGCCAGCTCGTGCGCGCAAGGGCTGCTACAGGACGTCGCCGCGCGCCTGCCCGACGACGAGCGCGCTCGCTTCGAGCAGATCGAAGTGCTCGACTCGATCGCCTGGGTCCACGACCATCTGCTGCCGCACCTGCACGTGCCGCGTAAGGTCGCGAGCGTCGCCGTGCACCCGACCTGCTCCGCCTCGCAGCTCGGCCTTGCCCGAAAGCTCGAAGTAGTCGCACGCGAGCTCGCCGACGATGTGCTCGTCCCCGCCGCGACGACCTGCTGTGGGATGGCCGGCGATCGCGGGCTCTTGCATCCAGAGCTGCCCGCCTCCGCGATGCGCGACGCCGCCGCCGAGCTCGCCGCCGCGCCTACCGCCGAGCATGTATGCAGCAACCGCACGTGTGAGATCGGCCTGCAGCAGACGACCGGCGCGCCGTACGCTTCGTTTGTCTTGCTGCTCGAGCGGCTCACGCGAGCGACCGGCGCCTGAGCGCCGGCGAGGAGGCACAGATGGACCTCGAACTGACCGACAAGGTTGCCGTCGTCACCGGCGCGAGCAAGGGCATCGGCCTCGCGACCGTGCTTGCGCTGCGCGACGAGGGCGCGCGCGTCATCGGTAGCGCCCGCGACGTCTCCTCGCTCGAGGAGCTCGAGCACGTCAGCGGCGTCGCCCTCGACCTGACCGCACCCGACGGCCCCGAGCAGCTGATCGCGCACGCGCTCGACGAGCATGGTCGCGTCGACATCCTCGTCAACAACGTCGGCGCCGTGCGGATGCGCGTCGACGGCTTCCTCGCGACGAGTGACGACGAATTCGACTGGGCGATGCAGATGAACTTCTTCACGAATCTGCGCGCGACGCGCGCCGTGCTGCCGGCGATGATCGAGCAGCGCAGTGGCGCGATCGTCAGCGTCGCTTCCGTCAACGCCTTCTTCCAGCCTGACTCGCTGACAATCGACTACGGCGCCGCGAAGGCAGCCGTCGTCAGCTTGACGAAGTCGCTCTCGCAGGAGTTCGGACATCACGGCATCCGCGTCAACGCGATTTCGCCCGGGCCCGTCAGCACCGAGCTGTGGCTCGGCGAGCACGGCGTCGCCGAGACGATCGCCGAGGCGAGCGGCGTCGCTCCAGAGACTGTGCGCAAGCAGGTCGTCGACGGCGTCGCCGGCGTCCCGACCGGGCGCTTCACCAAGCCCGACGAGGTCGCCGCGCTGATCGTCTTCCTCGCCTCCGAACGCTCTGGCAACACGACCGGCGTCAACTACGTGATCGACGGCGGGCTGATCAAGACGACGTGACGCCGCAGGTCAGCCACCGGGGAGACCTCGACTGCCCGCGAGACCGCGCGCATATGTAGAGTGCCGCTCTCGATGTGTCTCCGACTCTCACGCAGGGGCCTTGCGGCACTCGCCTTCGCGGCGCTGCTGCTCGTCGTGCTTGCCGGCTGCGGCGGCGGCTCGTCCTCCTCGTCTTCGTCTTCGTCCGGCAACGGGTTGGCCGACAAATCGCCGGCCGACATTCTCGCGGCGACGAAAGTCGCCTCAGACGCGGCCAGCACCGTTCACGTGTTCGGTTCGATCGTCAGCGACGGCTCACCGATCACGCTCGACATGAACCTGCTCGCCGGCAAGGGCGGGCGCGGTCAGCTCTCTGAGTCCGGCCTGGCCTTCGAACTGATTCAGGTCGGCAAGACGGTTTACATCAAAGGCAGCAACGCCTTCTACAAGCACATTGGCGGCACTGCGGCGGCGCAACTGCTAGAGGGCAAGTGGCTGAAGGCGCCCGCCAGCGACTCCGATTTCGCCTCACTCAGCCAGCTGACCGACCTGCGCCAGCTCGTCGATCAGACGCTCGCCAGCCACGGCACATTGACGAAGGCTGGAACCTCGACGGCCGCCGGCCAGAAGGTCATCGGCATCACCGACAAGACAAAGGGTGGCACGCTCTATATCGCTGCGACCGGCCAGCCCTATCCGGTCGAGATCAGCAAGGCTGGCTCCGGCGGCGGCAAGATCACGTTCGACCGCTGGAACAAGACCGTCACGCTCGCGGCGCCGGCGAATGCGATCGACGTCGCACAGCTGCAAGCCGCCGGCAAATAGCGCTCGATCATTCGTCCACCCGCCGATCTGGCGGGTCAAGAGCGCAACTCGCGAGGCCGAACGCCATCGTGCACAGGCGATGAATGTTTCCGATTTCCCGTAGCCCTCAGTGAGTGGAGTTACTCAAGTCAGTTTCCGACGGCCCGCCCAGCGCGGGACGCCCGAGAAACGCTCTGAGCGAGGCTCGAAATCGCGTGGCGCGGGCAAATCGCGCCCCGCCGCCCGCGCCGGTTCCTCCGGGGAGAAGAAGGGTAAGCTCGACCGAGTGGAGCGCCAAGCCACCAAGGCGCCGCTGGAGCCGAGCGGGCCCAGCGGCGGAACGCAGCGCACCCTGCTTTGGGCGCCCTGGGCTGCCCTCGCGATAGCCGCCGCCGTCGGCATCGTCATCTCCGGCAGCGTGCCCGTGCAAGCCGCCTGCGTCGTCGTCCTTGCGATCACCGCGCTCGTGCTCGGTTGGCGTTTCGGCGAGAGCCGTCGCACGGCCCTCGAGGAGGAGATCGACGGGCGCTCAAACGAGCTCCGGCGCGCGCTATCCGAGCTCGAGATCGCGCAGACCGAGACCGTCCGGCGCCTGTCGATGGCCGTCGAGTTTCGCGACGAGGACACCGGTGCGCACATTGAGCGGATCGGCCGCCTCTCGACGCTGCTCGCCGAACAGATTGGCATGGACGCCGACTTCTGCGCGCAGCTCAGCCACGCTGCGCCGTTGCACGACGTCGGCAAGGTCGCGATCCCCGACGCGATCCTGCTCAAGCCCGGACCGCTGACGCCCGAGGAGCGCGCGATCGTCGAGACGCACGCCGAGGAGGGTCACAGGCTGCTGCGCGGCTCCTCCTCATCGATCCTCGAGATGGCGACCGTGATCGCGCTGAGCCACCAGGAGAAGTGGGACGGCACCGGCTATCCGCGCGGCCTCGTCGGCGAGGCGATCCCGATCGAGGGACGGATCGTCGCGATCGCCGACGTGTTTGACGCGTTGACGAGCGACCGCGTCTATCGCAAGGCCTTCCCCGTCGAGGAGGCCGTGCAGATGATGCGCGAGCAGCGCGGCCGCCACTTCGACCCAGTGCTGCTCGATGCATTCATGGAAGTGCTCGACAGCTCCGGCCCAGACGCGCGCGAGAACGAGCGCGCCGACCCGAGCGAGCTCGTCGAGAGCACGCTTGAGACCTACGGCGCCGCGCTCGAGCGCGGCGACGCCGAGACGGCCGAGGGTGCGATTGCGCAGGCGATCGAGGACGGCATCCCAGCGACGACGTTGCACGGCGAGGTAATCGCGCCGGCGCTCCTCCGGATCCGCGAGCTGCGCGGCGCCGGCGAGATCGACAGCGACCGCGAACGGCTCGCGAAGGGCATCACACGCCGCGTGCTAGCGACGCTCTACCGCTACATGGTCGGCAACGCCGAGCCGACGCGCGAGCGCGTCCTGCTCGCTGGCATGGAGGGCGACGAGCACGCGCTTGAGCTGCAGATGATGCACGACCAGGTTGCCGCAGCTGGCTTCGAAACCGTGCTTGAGACGGACCTTTCGATCGAGCAGCTGCGCACGAGCGTTGTGAGCAAGACGCCCGAGCTGATCGTGCTCGGCGCGACAGACGGTGAGCGCACTCAGGAGATCGGCGAAGCCGTCGAGCAGCTGCACGTAGCGCACCCCGAAATCCCGATCGTGCTCGGCGGCGCCGCCGTCGGCGGCGCGCAGCCGGCCTCGCGCAACGGCATGCGGGTGCTCGAGCGGATCGACGAGGCCGTCGAAGCCGTCGAGGAACAGCTGGCCAAGCGCCCGCAAGCAGCGTCCTTGTAGATTGCCCACGTGGCACAACGCGCGATCGTCACCGGCGGCGCCGGCTTCATCGGCTCGCATGTAGTCGACGCGCTGCTGCGCGACGGCTACGAGGTGACCGTCGTCGACGACCTCTCCTCCGGCGATGCAGCCCGCGTCGCGCCCGACGCCGAGCTGCGCGAGCTTGACATCGTTGAGCTCGACCGGCTGCGCGCGCTGTTCGAGGAAGTCAAGCCCGAAAAGGTCTTCCACCTCGCCGCGCAGTCGAGCGTCGTCGTCTCCGTTGAGAACCCGAGCCTCGACTGTGAAGTCAATGTCCGCGGCACGCTCAACGTGCTCGAGTGCGCCGGGAGCCTCGGCGTGCCTGTTGTGTTCACCTCGACCGGCGGCGCGCTGTACGGCGATGACGCGCCGATGCCGACGCCCGAGCAGCGTATTCCCGCGCCACTGTCGCCCTACGGCGCGTCGAAGTGGGCAGCCGAGGCATACGTGAAGACGTGGTCGCTGTCCTCCGGCATCCCGCACGCCGTCTGCCGGCTCGGCAACGTCTACGGCCCGCGCCAGAGCCCGCACGGCGAGGCTGGCGTCGTTGCGATCTTCTCGAACCATCTGTACACCGGCAAGGCGCCAAAGCTCTATGGCCAGGGCAAGCCGACGCGCGACTATGTCTACGTCGGCGACGTCGTCAGCGCACTGCTCGCCGCTTCGGGTAACGCCGGTACGTACAACGTTGCGACGAGCGTCGAGACTGACGTGATCACGATCTGGCGTGAGCTGCAGCGAATCGCCCAGCGGGCGCCCGCTCCCGGCGGCTTTGAGAACCCAGGCGCGCTTGAGCCGCAGCTCGCCGATCTGCGCCCCGGCGAGCTGCAGCACAGTCGCCTCGACATCGCCCTCGCCGAAAAGGAGCTCGGCTGGGCCCCGCAGATGCCGATCGCCAAGGGGCTCGAAGTCACCTACGAGCAGCTTGTAAAGGGGTTTCAGCAGGAGAAATAGCCGAATGTGCAGTTCGCAGCGCGGCTTCTTGTGCTTTGCAGAGGCCTGCCGACGTTAACTGCATGAGGATCGTCCGCATGCTCGCGCCGCTGATCGCCGGCACCCTGCCATTGCTGTTCACGGCGAGCGCTTACGCTGGCTCTTCCGGCGGCGCACAATCGCCCTCCGCGCCGCTCTCCGGCGGCAGCGAGTATGGCTTGGCCAGCTCGAGCGTCGTGCCACACCCGGTCGTGACGAAGCTGAATGTCCCGAGCACATCCGTGCCCGGCCGCCCGCCGCGCGTGACGTTGCGCCTCGACGAGGCGCACGTCGACACCGTCAACGCGACCGTCTCCGTCAACAACCTGACGACGCGCAGGCCTGCGTTTGTCGTGCACCTCGGTTGGGTCCACACCCGTCGCACGCTGAGTGTCATCTGGCCGCATGGTGCGACGCTTGCAGCCGGCAGCTATCACGTCAGCGTCAGCGCGCACGACCACCACGCGCGCAACCTCACGCGCACCGCGCACAGCTCTGGCATCGCGACGCTGACCGTCGTCGCGCCCGCGCCGCCGCCTGCACCGATCACGGCGCCTGCGCCTGTGGTCGAACCAGGCGTCCCGACGCCTGATTCGACCACAGGCGCAGG
>Ga0193728_1001007_pt1 | contig 14069 bp, 5 predicted proteins | sample U1c1metaG_FD_143037 | JGI IMG/M metagenome (GOLD analysis project Ga0193728, IMG submission 143037) | Soil microbial communities from a riparian zone of the East river system, Colorado, United States - U1c1 | ecosystem: Environmental > Terrestrial > Soil > Riparian zone | place: USA: East River...
TTAAAGACTACACTACCGCTAAGACTTAGTATAATATCGCTAAATTAGATATTTAGAATATAGATAAGACTGGCTACGCTATAGGCTTTACCTATAGTGCTAAAGTAGTAGTACTACAAGGTAGTCTTATTAATTTTAAGACGATTAATAGATTAAGAGAGTAGGTATTGTAGATTAATATAATTAGGATATATAGCTAAACAATACTACCATTTATTATTTTCTAAGGACGCTAGTATACAGCTTCGCTATAGTAGGAGGCTGTAGAGGCTATAGGCGACTATATAATTAGAATATTAGAAAATAGCTAGTTAAATTAAGAGCTTGGCATAAAGTGGCTGCAATACTTTAAGCAATATACTTAATAAACTAAGGCTTAGCAGGCTTATTAAGAAGATAAAAAAGACTCTTAATACTATAGCTATTGACTTCTTATTATAGATAGCTATAGTAGCTATATAAATATTAACTTTATAGAGTTCTGCTAGGCGTATAAAATTATTCTAATTTACTTGCCACCACATTCTACCCACTTTCTCTAGCCTCTTAATTTGGTTATATTTTTGGTTCTTAAGCGTCTTTATTTATCTAAAGTCGACGAGTATATAGTAGAAGGAGTTACTAGTATTAACAGGGAGTGGTTTCTAAAGATTCTTAGCGAGATTTAGCCCTAAGTATATACCACCGAGTTAATTAATAGCGCTTTTAAAGCAGCCGGCCTCCTACCTTATAACCCTAAATAAGCTCTAAATTACTATAGTAGAACGCCTTTATCTTAGTAACTATCTACTCTACCACCTAGTAATATACTAGTAACGCTTTTATCCTCTCCTTTATATCCTTATACGCCCTAATCCTATAATAATTAAGCTTAATACGCTTATACAATCCTTTACCCTAAAACTACACCTAAAGCGGCTAAGGCAGTTATTAGTAAGCTAATATAGCGGCTATAATTGTTAGAAGAGGGTATAGAGTTAATAGAGGTAGAAGCTATTAAGCTTTGTAATAATACTATAGAGAGAAATAAGAAGAAGCAGAGGAAGCGTACCGTACTCTCTACCGCATTAGTACTTACTACTTAGGCGATATAAGCTATTACTACTGCTAAAAATATTACTAAGGAAGATAAGAAGCAGGCTAAGGTTATATAAGATTAGGTAAAGATTTAGCGCTAAGCTACTACTATAGTTATAAAGGGGCAACTAGAAGCTTAGAAAGAAGCCCGTACAGCTATTATAAAGCTTAAGAAGATTGCTAATTAACATTAGAGGGAGGTCGGCGAGGTAGGAAAGGTGGTAAAGAAGATATAGAAGGCTACTAATACTACATCTAGTATATATAATAAAAGGCTTATAGAGGACTCTCTATAAGCGCTTAATTAGGCAGTAGAGGAAGTAATATCTATACAAGCTACTGCCGAACGGCTTCAAAAACAAGCTAAGGAGTCAATTGCTACTATATCTACTACCTCTGCTTACTATAAAGACCTTCTTACCACCTCTAAGAGAGCTAAGGAGGCAGCTACTTAAGTAGATAAGCTTCCTAAGGCGGATAAAGATAGCTTCTCTAGCGATAGTAAGGTGTTAGATAAGGTATTAGATAAGGAATTTAGGTCTCTTAGAGTAATTAGCTAGCTGCTATACTACAAAAAGTCAATATAGAGCTTCTCCTATATATATTTATAGCTTCATTTAAGCTTAATAATGTAATGCTTTCCGATGCTTTTTACTGCAAATTGGCGGTGGTTTTAGTATTTGGTAGTATTTTAGTATTCTAAAATCCGTCGGAACTACCGACACCGTTATAACCCCCTAACTTACGTTACTATATACAGCTAGTGGCAACCAGGCGAAACTAGATGCGCGTACCGAATCTGCAACTCGCTAAAGGGGGGGGGGTGAAGCTAGTCGTGCATATTACTGTATCTCTTCCTTACTAATATCGTGATATTTGCTCTAGATCCTAGTGTAATAGAGCCTTCCTCTCGTCAATATGAGCTCTAAACGTACTGCCGCTGCCGCCGTTGAAAGTACTTCTTATCCACCCCTTTAAAGGCCTCGACTATTACCAATACTATCCTTATCTACTCCTTAACCACCTATCTTAACGCTATATTCAATAGAGGCGATAACAAGAATTACACTACAATCTAGAATAAAGATCACGATATTAGTAAGGAAGAGATATTGCGAATAGCTTCAAATAGGGTCACTATATCTAATTCTGCTAGCTCTATATACTAATTTAGGCGAAGCTCAAGCAAAATTGGATGCTACCGCTGCTGCGCGCACCAGGGGGGCGATAGTAAACCTCGCCGACCCTGTACACGAGCCTTGCTCTAAATAGCTTTATTAATAGTTTAGTAAATAAAATTAGGTAGTTATAAAGGTTGGCTTGACACAGCCAAGACGGCGCCGTACCGGCGTAGCTACTCTACCATATTAATAGTAGATTGGATATTACGTATAGGATCAAAAGGTATAGTGGTAAAGGCAAAATATAGAAAATATAGGACTATTTAGAGGGCTTAATTAAAACATGTAAGCGTTTAAAGATTCCGATGTTATATAACATCGTTTTACACAGCCCAACTATTAGTATTAAGTCTGCACTACTAGTACTCGCTCTCTTTTATCGTCTCGCTGCCTTCCCTACCCCCTAATTAGTCTTTTTAATATATAAACTTATACCCCTACTAGTCCTAATTAGGTAATTACTTAACTAGGAATCTAAAATAGGTAAAAGATTTTTACTACCTAGCTAGCTTGCCTTGTAATATATAAACTAAGAATTTTTATTATAAAAATACTTTTTATACGTCCGAAATAGTATATAATATATATAAAAGTATAGCCCTACTAATCCTAATTAGGTAAATACTTAAGGGAGAAGTAAAGAAGGTAAAAGGATTTTAGTACTTGGCTGGCCTATTATAATATATATAACCTTATAAATTTAGTTCTAAAAATAGATTCTATATATTATAAATCGTATATTTTATATATAAAGTTATAGTTTTACTAATCCTAATTAGGTAAATACTTAACTAAAAACCTAAAAAGCTAAATTAATTTTTACTACCTATACAGCCTACCCTAATATATAGAATCTAATTATTTTTATTATAAAATTTAATTCTATAGGTTCTAAATAGTAGATTTTATATATAAAATTATAGCTTTACTAGTCCCGATTAAATAAATACTTAAAGAAGAAGTAGAAAGGGTAAGAGGATTTCACTACCTAGCTAGTCTATTATAATATATATAACCTTATAATTTAATGCTTAAAAATAGATTTTATAAGTCTTAAATAGTATTTTTATATATAAAATTATAGTCCTACTAGTCCTAAATTAGATAAATACTAAAAGTAGTAAAAGTTTTACCTTATTATATTTTAGTATTCTATATAAAGATATAATAATTTACCTTTAAGTTAGAGGCCTAAAGGATATTAGAAGCCTTAACTAAATAACTATATAGCTAGAGCTATAATCTAACTGCTATATAGTAAAGCTTTAATTAATATAAATAATTAGCTAAATATTAGATAATAAAGTTATATTATTTATATATATTATTCTATATAGTCTACTTAATATCTTATTAGTTATTTACTTAATTTTTATAAGTTTATATAATAGCTAAGTAGTATAAAGCTTATTATATTATATTAAATAACTAACTAATTAATTAAATAGTTAATATTTACTTATATCCTTTATAGAGGGCCTTATCTTATTATATTATTAAGCTTTTCTTTTAATTTTAGTTAAAAAGATTTTATAGAGTTCTATTAGATTATACTAGATTTTACTAGATTTTACTAGATTTTACTAAGTTTTATTAGTAATACTTATTAGTAATACTTATTAGTAATCCCTATTAGTAATCCCTAATCCCTATTAGTAATCTCTATTAGTAATCTCTATTAGTAATTTATATTAGTTATTTCTACTAGATTCTATAAGATTCTACTAGATTCTATTAGTTATTTCTACTAAATTCTACTAGATTCTACTAAGTTCTATTAGTAATCCCTATTAGTAATACTTATTAATAATACTTATTAGTAATTCTAATTAGTAATTCTAATTAGTAATTCTAATTAGTAATTCTAATTAGTAATCCCTATTAGTAATATATATTAATAATTCTTATTAGTAATTCTAATTAGTAATTCTAATTAGAAATCCTAATTAGTAATTCTAATTAGTAATTCTAATTAGTAATTCTAATTATTATTAATAGGTTTAGAAATCTATCTATATAAGAACAGCATCCCCTTCTCTCTTAAATTATTTGTTTTACCTTAACTAAATATCTTAGCTACTACCTTTACTCTTACTGCTACAATATCTTACTACTTTTTACTACCTTTACTACCTTTACTACCCTTATTATATCTAAAATATATAACCTTTTTACTTATATTATATATTATATAATATAAAAATAGCTTCTACTACTAATACTTATTCTAAAGTAGAGAATTTAGCTTTAGGCTTTAAATATAGTCAAGAGTTTAAAATTCTTATTTGTAGTACTTGTAAAATGGCTATAGAAACTAAAAATTCTATATCTAGCCATTTGAAAACGCATTCTCCTAAAGTAGATTTAGAGGATATTAATATCTTATTAAATCTTACTAAGGATTTAGAAGTTATAGAGCCTAAAAAGGTAGCTTTACCTACTTTTTATAAATATAACTTCTTAGACCTAAATAGAGAAGAAAAAGGTTTTATTTGTATAGTTTGTAATAGATTTGCTTGTAAAAGCTATAAAGTTTTTAAAAGATATCTTAATATAATCCACAATATTAAATCTAAAAATAAGGGTTTTAATAATATAGATTTTAAACCCTATTATAAAGAAAATTACCCTATAGAAACCTTGTTTCGAGGTGCTTATACTAAATTCTTTGCTATAAATACGTTTAGTAATACTAGTACTACGTCTATTTCTTCTATTAATAATAACTCTTTAATAGAGGATATTATTAATAATTATAAAGAACAAGAAAAAGAAATAGAAGGTAATACTAAAATTATTACTAGAGACGATTTAAACGATAAAGATATTAGTGGATTTTTAGAAAAGACTTATTTTAATCTCTATATATATAATAAAGATATTTCTAAATATCTTAATTATATATCTAAACCAGATATAGATATCGATACTATAAACTTTACTCTATTAGATAAAGTTTATAAATATACTATAAAAGTACTTAAAGGCTCTGAAAATCTTTTATTAAAATTTAATAGAAGATTATTACAGCAATTACTTACGGAATCTGGAGATTTAAAAGAACTAAATTTACGTCCTTTTAAGTTACTACAAGACACTTCTAAATCTAGATATTATCGTATATTAGCTGAGCTAATTACTTATATATTTAGATTATATTTTCTAAAAATACAAGATATAGAAAATATAGATCGCCAGCCTATTTTAGAAGACGACCTTTTAAATCTTTTATATCTTTTAATAAAAGATTTAAAGAAAGAAATTAATAGTCCTTCTACTATTATAGATTCTAGCTCTATTATAGAAAACTCTATAGTAAAGGTAGTTTTTAAATTATTAGAGCAAAAAACTATACAATTAGCTATAAATAGTAGAGGGTTATTAAACAGTCCTATTATTACCTTTTTTATATTAAAAAGTATAAACCCTATTACTTTAAATTTTAAAGATGAAAGTTTAATAGAGAATAACGCATCTTATCTATTATATACTTTTCGTCTTATATTTTTAAAGTCTTTAGAAATTAAAGATAAAGAAGCTTCTTTAAGTAATATATCTTTTAATTTAGAAGAAGAGTTTTATAAAGGCTATAATAACTTATTAACTAATAATTCTAATAATGCGTTTGAAGAACTTACGCAATTAAGAAGAATTACTAGAAAAATAGTTAGCAATAAAACTAAAGAAAGCCGTATAGTAGAAATAGATAACTTTAATATTTCTATAGATAATAAAGTTATTAATCTAACTAAATTAGAAGGGTTTTTCCATTCTATTTTAGAAAGATTAGAAATTATACTATATAAAGATCTATTAGAATTAGATAAAGAATCTATAGATATAGATCTAAATTCTATTTTAGATAATCCTTTAGATTCTACTCCTAATCTATATTTTATAGATTATATTACTACTAAGCAAGATTTATCTAAATATAAAACTTTATTAATTAATAGAGTTTTAGATATAAATACTTCTTTTAGTAAGAAATATATAAATTCTATAGAATCTACTACTACTAGAAATTCTACTATTAATAAAATAGAATTTAATGCTAGTTCTATTTCCAAATTTCTAAAAAATAAAAGAAAATTTCTAGAGTTACTTTCTATAGCTATTTATTTAACTAGTAGCTCCCCTATTTAAGGAGAAGAACTAGTATTAATAAAATATAGAAATTCTTTAGAAACTAAATTTAGAAATATAGTAATCGAACCTAGAAAAGGGTGGATTAGAATTAATACTACTTAGCATAAAGCTTATAATACTACTAGAGTAGGAGCTATAAATACCAGATTTTTAGGTCCTAAACTTAGTAATATTATAAAGCTTTATCTATTAGTAGTAATTCCTTTTTATAGATTCTTAGCTATAAAAGAACTAAATTATAAAGAGTTTACTAGCTATTTATTAGAAGAAAAAAATACTAGATTTACGGGAGACTTAATATCTAATTTATTAGCTAAAGAAACTCTAGCCTATTTAGGAGAAAGTCTTAGTCTAAATCCTTATAGATAGCTTATAGATTATATTATTAAATATAAAATGCAAATAGAAGGAGTAAATACTATAGAACCTCTATTAATAGAGGATTTACAAGCTAATAGATCTTCTATTACCGGTAGTAGGCATTACGGAAGGCCTAATACTCTAAGTAGGGGTAGTACTAAAACTTTAGAAGATAGATTTTTAGAATTTAATATTAAATTTCTAAAATATTTTAATCTTTTAGAGGAAAATACTACTTCGACTATTATAAATACTACTATAAATACTAAAAGGCATAGTAGGCAAAGATCTAGTATAAGTAGTATAAGAAATTCTTCTCCTACTAAAAAAACTAGATTTAGAAGCCCTAGTATTATTTCTACTACCTTAAATATATCTAGTAGTAATATACTACCTAGTAGCCCTCCTATACTAGATTCTAGTCCTAATAGAACTACTTTAACTAGTCCTATTCGAGAATTAGGATTTTTAGATAATTTAGAAGAAGAAGAAGATACTACTAAATTTAGCTTCTTAGAAGATTTCGAAAAAGAAGAAGAAGAAGAAGAGAATAATACTACTTTATTAGAGGTAGTAGAGAGATTAGAAAGCTATAATAACAATTGTTTATTTTGCTTTATTAAAAGAAACTCTACTTATTATCTACATTCTCTTACTAATTGCTCTAATAAAAACTCTAAGGTTTTATTTAAAGCTATAGAGCAATTAGAAAATAATATTAATATAAGAAATTTAATAGGTAATAATTCTTTATCTAAAGAATCCTATTTTCCTATTAATTTTTCTAATAAATATAACTTAAATAATACTAATTTTAAAGAATTAATATTATTAGGTTGCTTTATAGCTAGGGAATTAGAATATAAAAAGCTTTATAGCTTTAAAATATTTAGAGGAGATTCTACTACTTATACTAGTTTGGATAATTTTACTAGTTTAATAACTAGTAAAGATTCTAATTATATAAAAGCTTTAGATTTAATTTTAGAATTAGTATTTCTTTATTATTTCTTTAGTATTTCTTTAGTATTTATTTTAGTATTTTATTATATATTTTATAGGTTATAAATAGAATATTTTATATAAAGTTATCGCGTTACTAGTCTTATTTAAAGAAAAAGATAGAAAATAAAAGATATTTATAATCTAACTAGCTTGTCTTAACGTATATAATTAATTAGCCGTAGTTAGGTATAAAAATAATAAAAATAATTTCTATAGGTTCTAAATACTATATTTTATATATAGAGTTATAGCCCCGCTAGCCCCGTTTAGGTAGATTTAGTAGTAAAAGGTTTTACGTAGCTAGTTGGCTCTATTCTAATAGTAACTAAGTTAAGTAATAGTAGTTAGCTAATCTATTAATATAAATAGATTTTATAGGTCTTAAATACTATACTTTATATATAAAGTTATAGCCCTATTAGCCCCAATCGGGTAGATATAGGGGAGGGGAGAGGGGGGAGGAGGAAGAGGGGAGGGGGGAAGAAGAGGAAGAAGGAAGAAGGGGTAGGTTTTAAATAACTAATTAGCTTTTATATATTTTAAATACTATATTCTCTATATAAAATTAGAGTCTTACTAGTCCTAATCGGGCAAATATTAGAGAAAGAATAGTTAATTAGCTATATCCTAACGGTAAGTAAGTTAGATAGTAGTAGTTAGTTAATTTAATAATAAAAATAGCTTCTATAGAGGGGAGAAGGGGGTAAGAAAAGAGAAAGAAAGTATAAGAGGATAGGTTTTAAATAATAAAATTGCCTTATTATAATAAGCTAATAGTATAAATAACTTCTATAGGTTATAAATACTATATTATATATATATAATTATAGCCTAACTAGTCCTAACTAGGTAGATTCTTAGAGGAAAGAAAAGAAAAATATTTAATACTTAATATAAGAAGTCTAATTAGTAGAATTTAAAAAACTATAAAATAAATCTCTAAGAAAAATAGCTAGCTTATCCTAATATATATAATCTTATAGATCCTATATATTTTAAATAATAAAAGAGCTACTCTATTAAAAAGCGTTTAAAATATAAAAAGAAACTATAAATGTTATATTTTAAAAAGTATATCACTATTTATTTAATTAAGATTTTAAAATAGTAAAACTTTAAAATAACTTTAATTCTAATAAGTAATAGAATTATCCTCCTCGTCTATATCTTCTAATACTATATCTTCTCCCTCTTCTCTTATATCCTCCCTTTCTCTTATATCCTCCCTTTCTCTTATATCCTCCCTTTCTCTTATATCCTCCCTTTCTCTTATATCTTCCCTTTCTCTTATATCTTCCCTTTCTCTTACTTTATTCTCTCTAATACTTAAAGTAGTATTATTAGAATTTAATTCTAAATCTAAATCTAACTTAGAATTAGAATTAGATCTTAAATTATCTTCTTTTATAATACCTTTAGTATTAGGAAATATAGTACTAGTCCTTTGCAATCGCCTATTAAAAATATTAATATTTAATTTTACTATATATAACATAGGTAAATAAACTTACATTCTACCCTTTTTAGACAATTTTATCCTATAGCCTTCGGCTATTAGAGTTTTATAATAAAGAGTTTTAATATCTCTATTATTATATATTAACTCTAGCTTAGAGATAATATCTTTATTACCTCTAGCTATATAAATAGTATTAGGTATATTATTTTCCTTAGAATTATATAATATTATTATATAATTTCTAAGTTTAAAGCCCTTCGCGATATTAAATAATCTAGTATATAGATTATCTACTTCGCTAGGGCTATTATATATACCAATATAGCCAATATCTTGCTTAAAGTTTGGTGCTTTAATATTATAAATGCCTTTATCTAATTTTTTATTACTTAAAGCGTGTTCCTCTCCTATAGTAGCTTTAATAAAACTAGTAGGTTTAGGAAATTTATAATCTTTAAGCGTATAAGAAGTCGGTTTAGATAAAGACACTATAATTTAATTAGTAAAGGTAAATATTATTAGATTAGATTAAAACTTACTTTTATAATAAAAGTTTATATATATATTAATATAAAAGACTTTATTAAAGGCTTTTATAACTATAGAGCTTAATATAATAATAGAAGTATAGTACGTAGATATATAGTAATAGACTTTATAGACTTTGTAGTTTAAAAATAAACAGGAAAGAATAAGAAGAAAGGGCTTCTTATATAGATAAACTTTTAGGCCTATTAATAATTAGGATTAATAATTAGGATTAGTAATTAGGATTAATAATTAGGATTAGTAATTAGGATTAATAATTAGGATTAGTAATTAGGATTAGTAATTAGGATTAGTAATTAGTATTAGTAATTAGTATTAGTAATTAGTATTAGTAATTAGTATTAGTTTAGAATTAGTAATTAGTATTAGTAATTAGAATTAGTAATTAGACTTTATATTAGTAATAAGGATTAATAATAGTAATAGAAGTCTAGCTTATTCTACTACTTTCTTCTATTATTAATAGGTTTAAAAGTTTATCTATATAAGAAAGCCCTCTCTTCTTCTTCCCTCTCCTTTTATTTTCTTAACTACTAAGCTTATAACTTCTTTTACCAACCTACTACGCTATACTACTCTATTAAAATCTATATTAAAGGTCTTTATAATTATTTATAAAGCTTTTTACCCCCTATACTACTATAAAATAGCTACTAGCTTAAATACTACTGGTAATAATACCTCTAATTATTCTTAAGTAGATAATTTACCTTTAGGGTTTAAATATAGTATTGAATTTAGTATTATTATATATAGCTCTTATAAGTTTACTATTAAAAGTAAAGATTATCTAGATAATTATCTTAAAAAATATTATTCTACTTTAGAGAATAAAGATATAGCTTTTCTTAAAGATTTTACTAAGGATTTAAAAGTTATAGAAGATAAAAATATAGCTTTACCTATATTTTATAACTATAACTTTAAAGATTTAAATAGAGAAGAAGTAGGCTATATTTGCTTAAAGTGTAATAGCTTTACTACTACTAGTCTTAAATATATTAGAAATTACCTTAATATTATAGAAGGTATTAAAAGTTCTAAATCTAATAAAGGATTAGATTTAAAAGCTTACTATAAGGGGAATTACCCTATATAAAGCTTTTTTATAGATAATTATAAACGCTATTTTGCTATTAAAGTACTTAGTAGTTCTACTACTATTAGTACTATTACTAACTCTAGTAATTCTAGTAATAGAGATATAGAAATTAGTATACTTAATAGCTATAAAGCTAAAGAAAAGTCTTTAGATTCTAAAGCTAAAATATTTACTAGTAGTAGTAATAAAGATCTTAATAAAGACTTAGAGCCTCTACTAAATATCTTATATAGTAGAGTTCTAGATTTACTATATACTATAGAAAATATTATCTCTAAGTTTAATAAAAGGCTATTATAGTAGCTAAATACTAAAAATATAAATAAGGGGTATAAAGAAATACGCGAATTTAACGCATTAGATTCTAAATCTAGTAAATCTAAATATTATAGTACTTTAGCTAATTTAATTATCTATATATTTAGACTTTATCTTTTATATAAAAAAGGTAAGTTAGACTTAGATAGGCAGCCTATATTACTAGATGTTCTTTTAGAAAGATTAAATACTATCTTAGAAAATCTAGAAGCCTATTCTAGTAATAAAGACTTAATAGAATTAGAATCTATAGCTGCTAAATTAAAATTTAGTTTAATAGAGGTTATTGCTATATTATTAGCGTAAGAAACTTTATAAAAAACCTTAGATTCTAAAGGAATCTTTAATAGCCCTACTATTACCTTTTTAATTTTAAAAAGTATAGACCCTATAGTTTTAGGCTTTGGTTTTTAGCCTTTTTAGAAGTTATAGAAGATATCCCTACTACTTTAGAGGATATATTCTATAATAATTATAAGCTACTTCTTAATAATAGGTCTAATAACTGCTTTAAAGCTCTTATATAGATTAGAGCCTATAATAGAAGAATTAATAGTAATTTAACTAAAGATAGCCGAGTTATAGAACTAGATTTAGATAATTTAGTTATAGATAATAAAAGGTTCTCTATAAATAAGTTATATAAATTCTTTAGTTATATTATAGATAGCTTAGAAATTATACTATATAGAGATTTAATAGAAATAGACCCTAGTTTATTATCTATTAACCCTAACTCTATAGAAGACGATATTAGAAATACTATTCCCAGCTTCTATTTTATAGACTTTATTACTAAAATATAAGACTTCTCTATCTCTTATATAGATAATAACGCTCTATAAAATGCGGCCTATGCGTACTAATTAAAGAGGTGTATATATAGGCGGTAAGTCATTCTACTGCATTACTAAACCAAAACTCTTTAAAGTTTTAATATTCTTTATGTACGGGCTATAAAATATAGCACCCTATCTATGCAAGGGATATATAAAGACTTTTTAATAAAAAGGCTTTTAGATAGAAGTAGTAGCTTTAGTATAAAGTATTTAAAGTCTATAAATAGTATAACTACTAGATCTAATAATAGTAGTAGTCTTGAATTTAATTCTAAATCTATAAAATCCTTTTTAGATAATAGAAATAAATTCTTAGAGCTACTAGCTATAGCTATTTATTTAACTAGCGGTTCTCCTCTTAGAGGAGAGGAGGTAGTAGTAATTAAATATCTTAATACTTTAGAAAGTGGGCCTAGAAATATAGTAATTGAGCCTAAAAACGGGTGGATTAGAATTAATACTACGTACCATAAATCTTATAATATTACTAGACTAGATTCTAATAATATTAGATTTTTAAGCCCTAGACTTAGTAATATTCTAAAGCTATACTTACTTATAGTTATACCTTTTTATAAGTTTATAGCTATAGAGTATTTAAATTTAAAAGAAATAAGTAGTTTTCTTTTAGAGGAGAATAATACTAGATTTACTAGCTCTAGACTTAGTAATATTTTATCTAAGGAATCTAATAGTTTTCTATTAAATAGCCTAACTTTAAATCCCTATAGGCATTTAATTACCTATATAATTAAAAATAGGTTAGATTTAGACTATAATAGCTCTTCTAATAGCGAGAATGAAAATCTAATAGAAGATATTTAAGCTAACCACTCTACTAAGATAAGTAATCTAATTTACGGTAGAGAATCTAAGCTATTTCAAAATAGTACTATTAGTTTAGAAAAAAGATCTTTAGAGTTTAATACTAAATTCTTTACCTTTTTTAATTTATTAGATAGTAATAGTAATAGAATTAAACACGCTAGGCAAAAATCTAGTATATCTAGTTCTAAACCTCTTACTAAAAGAACTAGATTAACTAAATCTAGATCTAATAGTATTAGTAGTTCTATTAGTAGTTCTACAAATAATTCTATAGATTTAGATATAGATTCTAATTTAAATATCTTAGAAGAAAATACTAAAATTAGAAGTTTATTAGATTATAGCAATATAAACCTTAATACTATATATAGTAGCTCTACTTCTAGTATAGAAAATAGTTTAAAATTACTATTTAATAACTTAGAAGCTAGCTTTAAATCTATAGAACAAAAGGAAGCTATAGAAGCTATTATAGGTAATAAAGATCCTTTTATTACCTATATAAACGGAACGGGCTCTAGTAAAAGCCTATTATTTTTTCTACCTTACTATATAAATCCCAATAGTATATATATAGTAGTAACTCCTAGAATAAGCCTTAAGAAAGACTTATATAATAGAGCTACTAGTTTTAATTTACCTAGTGAGATTTATAACTCTACTAAGTGGCCAAGTAGTAATCTACTATTTCTAAGCTTAGAAAATCTTTTAGATCCTAATTTAGATAAATTTTTGCACCATTTAATATCTAAAGGAGTCTCTATTACTATATATCTAGACGAGGCGCATACTCTATTATTAGAAGTAGATTTCCGTCCTATACTAAATTATATCTCTAGTATAGTTAAATATAAAGTAAAGCTAGTATTTTTAAGTGCTACTTTACCTATAGAATTACTTAATCTATTAGAGCTTAGGTTTAATATTAAAAGTAATAGAATTATTAAAGGCTCTACTACTAGGAATAATATTAAATATATAGTAAAGAAGTTAGAAAAAAATAGTCAAGAGCTTAAAGAGCTATCTACTTATATTAAGGAAGAAGTTAAACCTAATCTAGCTTTAGAAAATAAAAAAGCTATTATCTTTATAATAAGTAAATCCTACGCGGATACTATAAGTAAATATTTAGATATATTAGCTTATTATAGCGGTAAAGATAAGGGAGAAGAAATATTAGCTCGCTTTTTAGCTTCTAATAC
>Ga0193728_1001008_pt1 | contig 14060 bp, 6 predicted proteins | sample U1c1metaG_FD_143037 | JGI IMG/M metagenome (GOLD analysis project Ga0193728, IMG submission 143037) | Soil microbial communities from a riparian zone of the East river system, Colorado, United States - U1c1 | ecosystem: Environmental > Terrestrial > Soil > Riparian zone | place: USA: East River...
CTTCGAATCGGTTGAAGGGGGCGAGCACATCGGACGCTATTCGTTTGTGGGCTGCAATCCGCGCGCCACGATCCGCCAGTTGGGCGCCACTGTGGAAGTTTTGGAGAACGGCAAGATCACTGAGAGTTTCCTGATTGGCGCTCCGCCCCACGCCAGCGGGACAAAAACCGTCCGCGACGGATTGGAAGTGGTCGAGGCCGTCATGCGAAAGTACCGGCCGGTGGCGGTGGCCGGTTTGCCACGATTCACCGGCGGCGCCGTCGGTTTCATCGGGTACGAATTCATCCATGACGTCGAGCCGGTGGTCCCCCGTCCGCCGCGCGATGACCTCCAGACGCCAGTAATGTATTTCCTGATCGCCGACCAGTTGCTGATCTTCGATCGCGTGGCCCAAACCATTACCGTGGTGGTCAACGCCGTGGTGGACGAGGCTTCCAGCCCGGAAGAGGCTTACGAAAATGCCTCCGGTGAGATCGACCGGCTCATTTCGCTGCTCGAACAGCCGAGCGAACATCGCCCCATCACCGTCCCTGATGAAGTCCCGCCCGTGCCCTTCGAATCAAATGTGCCGAAGGAAAAGTTTTTCGCCAATGTTTTGAAGGCCAAGGAATACATCACCTCGGGCGACATCATCCAGGTGGTCGGGTCGCAGCGCTTTTCGACGCCGGTGAAAGCTGCGCCGCTGGATGTCTATCGCGCCGCCCGCTCCATCAATCCTTCGCCGTACATGTTCCTTCTGGAGTTGGGCAGTTTCTCGCTCGTCGGCGCATCGCCGGAAATTCACGTGCGTTGCGAAGACGGCAAGGTGGAAATCCGGCCTATCGCCGGCACCCGCCGGCGCGGGCGGACCCTCGAAGAAGACGCGGCGCTGCAAAAGGAATTGCTGGCCGATCCCAAGGAGCGCGCCGAGCATGTAATGCTCGTGGATTTGGCCCGGAACGATCTCGGTCGGGTGTGCGATTTCGGCACCGTGCACGTCAAAGACCTGATGATTATCGAGCGTTACAGCCATGTGATGCACATTGTTTCGCAAGTCGAAGGCCGCCTTGCCTCCGCCAAAACGCCTTACGACCTGATGCGCGCCACCTTTCCCGCCGGGACCCTGAGCGGAGCCCCAAAAATTCGCGCCATGCAGATCATCTCCGAATTGGAACAAACCGCCCGCGGTCCGTACGGCGGCTGCGTCGGCTATTTTTCTTTCAATGGAAATCTGGATTGCTGCATCACCATTCGCACTGCGCTGCTTAAAGACGGCCGCGCCTACGTCCAGGCCGGCGGCGGCTGGGTCAACGATTCGACACCGGAAGGCGAATACGAAGAGACGTTGAACAAGGCCAAGGCCATGTTGAAAGCCGTGGCCTTGGCCGAAGGATTTCCGCGATAGAGTTGGATGCCTGGCCTCATAGAACAAACCGATCCGACCTCCTTTTCCTAAACCCCGTCGGGGTGACCTGTTTATAGAACCAGGCGCACCCCAACCCTCTTTTTCCTTTTGTTTTTCCGCCCCGAAGCACTTCGGGGCGGAAAAACAAAAGGAATGATCCGCGTTCAACCCCAAATGGCACCATTCTAGCTCATACCTTTCCAAGACCTTTCGTTGAAGCGAGGCGCGTATTCCCCCAGCGAGATAAAAATATCTTCAACAGAACACGAAAAAAACAACCATTGAAAACATCTCATAACAATCTGTTTCTCCTGCCCGCGTTGATCGCCGGTCTCAGCTTGGTGCTGGCTGGTCGGGTGCCCGCGCAAACCTTGACGACCCTGTACAGTTTTACCGCAGGCTCTAGTTCTGATCCTGTGAACATTACCAACAGCGACGGGGCCCATCCGGAAGCGGGCCTGGTTTTGTCGGGTAACATCTTCTATGGGACGACGTTCCGTGGCGGCAGCTCGGCCAATGGCACGGTCTTCAAGGTCAACACCGATGGCACGGGTTTTACGAATTTGCACAGTTTTGCGGCCTTCTCAAATTCTACCAACGGCGACGGAGCTTATTTGCAGGGCGCTCTGGTTTTATCGGGGAGCACCCTGTATGGAGTGGCATTTCGTGGCGGCAGCTCGGGCAACGGTACGGTGTTTGCCATCAACACCAATGGCACGGGTTTTACTAACCTCTACAGTTTCACGGCCACCTCAAATTTCACCAACAGCGACGGGGCTAATCCGGTGGATGCTCTGTTTTTGTTGGGTAACACCCTCTATGGCACGGCGTCTGCCGGCGGTAGTTCAGGCAGCGGCACGGTGTTCGCCATCAACACCGATGGCACGGGTTTTACGAACTTGCACAGTTTCACGGCCTTATCAAACTCCACCAATAGCGACGGAGCTAATCCGAATGCTGGTGTGATTTTGGCGGGCAACACCCTGTATGGAGCGGCGTTTTATGGCGGCAGTTCGGGCAATGGCACGGCGTTCAAGGTCAACACCGATGGCACGGGTTTTACGAACCTTCATAGTTTTACGGCTCCGGCTATCTCTGTCTCGCTTTGGACCAACAGCGACGGAATCTGGCCGACGGGTCGTTTGATTTTATCTGACAACACCTTGTATGGGACAGCATCTCAGGCCGGCGGCCTGGGCAATGGCACGGTGTTCGCCATCCACACCAATGGCACCGGCTTTGCGATCCTGCATAATTTTAATCACTACGACGGATCGATTCCAAATGCGGGTCTAATTTTATCAGGCAATACGCTGTACGGGTCAACCAGGGAAGGATGGGGCACTGTGTTCGCGGTCAACACCGATGGCTCGGGGTTTACGACCCTGCATAATTTTACTTCTTACGACGGTGGTATTCCGAATGCGCCTTTATTTTTATCAGGCAACACGTTATACGGGACCACAATTATTGGCGGCAGCTTTGGTTCCGGCACGGTATTCAGTCTTTCTTTGCCGCCGCCACAACTGACCATCATTCCTTCCGGGGCAAGTGTCATTTTGACCTGGCCGACCAATGCCGCCGGGTTCACTCTCCAATCCACCACAAACCTTGTTTCACCCGCGGTCTGGACCGCCGTGTCACCCGTTCCGACCGTCGTCAACAGGCAGAACGCAGTTACCAACCTTGTCTCCGACATCAAAAGGTTTTACCGATTGAGCCAGTAGTTTTCCAACGCAATCCCCGACTCTGGCATTTACAGGGGTTTAAAATAATTCCGCCGCTTTTTGGGGTTGAAATTTCAACCTTTGACGCTTTTGACAACCTCGGCAAATACGAAGCCAAACCTACTTCCCAGCTTATGACAAAACACAAGCTCCGTCATAAGCTGGAAATCAAAAAACCTCGATAAAATGCAGCTTGTCAAAAGCTCACCCCTAAATTCCAAGGTCCGGCGGGGGGGGAGAATCGGTCAATTTGGATTTTTCCGCTCTCCGTTAGCTCTTCTCCTGTTAAATTATTAAGTGCTCGTGGCAATTTCTCATCCTTCAGTTTCCGCGCCTCAAGCCATTTCAAAGCAGCTCAAGCCAAATCAAGCACCTCCGCTTCCCATCATACGCCAGCGTGATCGATTCACAGGAACAAGCGAGAACTCGCGGCAAACACGGACGGAGCGCCCGACTCCGATCGGGCGAGTTCCTGGAGGTGCGAGGAACAAACCAGAGCCCACGTCAACGAGGATCGAGCGGCATGGTACGGTAACCATTCGTCGCTCTACGGTCACCATCGGTAACCATCAGTAACCATCGGTAACCACTCAGCGTCCAAGGCAGTTGCTCATTCCTTTTTCAGAAGAAACTCCTGCAACCCGGCCAGATCATCCGTATTAATCAGGTCCACACCATTAGCCAGCATTTCGCTCCAAAACACCGGTTGGTCTGGCGCGCCCCAGAAACGCACCCGCCGACCGTGTTGATGCGCTTTGGCGACGATTTCTTTCAACTTAACTTTTTCCCGCTCCGGCATTGGCCCTTTGCCCGGCCAATGAAACGTCTGTGCCCAATTACTGCTGATCCACGGAATCAGGCTCGCGGGTTCGTTGGATTCCAGGTCGTCCAGATCGCCATCAAGGGCGGCGTAGCGCACAGCTTCGCCCGCGAACATTTCACGGGAGCGATTGCCGGTGATGATCGCGACAATCGCGTTGGTTTCGATGGTTCCCTCGCGGAAGATTGTGAACATGCCGGCGTATTCCTTCAGGACTCCGCGCAGGACCGGATAGATGACGCGCCAGTCGGATTTGAGATCGATCAGCAGTGTGCACTCAGGGCCGCCGCGATAAACCCGGCCGCTATTTTTCCTCACGCGCTCGCGCAGCGGATCAAGATAGAGGTTTTGCAAGGTGCGCTCGGGCCTGATCTGAGATCGATCGTGTGCCACGAGCAGTTGGCCATCCACGAGATAAATGTCGGCTTCGATGCTGCAAAAGCCGTGTTCGAGCGCCTCAAACAGTGGACGCTTGTGCTCATAGTCATTGTGCGCATGGACGTTAATCAGGGGTTTGGGTTCGGCGGCTCGGACCTCCACGGCGCTCCGTAAAACAGCGGCTGCCAAAACCCAGCTTGCGAGCGAATTAAGTTTCATGATGCGGTCTCTGCGTTCAGTTAGGTTTGCACTAGTAAAGCATCGCGCAGAGTTCACGATTTTGCTTTCTTCCATCCCGGTCCGCGCACGACCTGGCCGGGTTTTGCTCCAGTATGCTCACCGTCTTTCAAGACCTGGACGCCGTTCACAAACACATCGCGCACGCCGGTGGCGTATTGGTGCGGCTGGTCGAAAGTCGCATGGTCCTGGACTTTGGCAGGATCGAAAATGACGACGTCGGCGAAATAGCCCGGTTTGAGAGCGCCGCGCCGATTCAATTTCAGGTTTTCCGCCGGCAGGCTGGTCAGGCGCCGGATGGCTTCCTCGAGCGGAATGATTTTTTCGTCAAGCACGTAGCGGCCGAGCAATCGGGCGACGTTGCCATAAGCGCGCGGGTGCGGGTTCGCTTTCAGAAACACGCCTTCCGGCGCCAGCGAGGCCTCGTCCGAGCCGAAACTCACCCACGGCAGTTTGAGTTGCTTGCGAACATTATCTTCGGACATCAGGAAATAGATCGTATCCACGCGGCCATTGTCCTCGATGACCAGATCCATCGCCGTTTCCTGCGGAGAAGTGCCGCGCGTTCGGGCCACTTCGGCCAAAGTTTTTCCCGTCAGTGGCTTGAGTTTTTCGTTCTTGAAGCCCACCACCAGAATGTTCTCGGGCGAGCCGGCGGCCACAAAGAAGTTTTCCCATTTGTCCGTGGGGAGCGACATCTCGGCCTTGACCCGCTGCCGGATGGCCGGGTCCTGAAGCCGTTTGACCCATTCCTTGAGGCCGCCCTCCTGTACCCAGGGCGGCATGGTCGCGTCCAACCCCGTGCCGGCCGCCACATAGGTGTACATGTTCGCGGTAATCCGCAGCCCCTCGTGTCGGGCCGATTGGATTTTTTCGAGAAGTGGATCCAGTTTGTTCCAATTGGGTTTGCCCGCCGCTTTCAAATGGTAAAATTCAGCCCGGATTTTTGCCTCGCGCGCGATGCGAATCAATTCGTCGGCGGCTTCGAGCAGCCGGGTTCCCTCGCTGCGAATGTGCGAGACGTACATGCCGTTGTACTGGGCCGCCGTTTTGCACAGAGCGATTAACTCATCGGTTTTGGCGTAAAACGCGGGCGCGTAAATGAGCGCGGAGCCCACGCCAAGCGCGCCCTCTTCCATGGCGTCGCGCACCAGCTTCTTCATGCGTTCAAGTTCATCGGGCGTTGGCGCTCGGTCCGCGTAGCCAAGTTCGTGCACGCGCACCGTCGTTGCACCGATGAAGGAAGCCACATTGCAGGAGACACCGCGCCGGGCGAGGTAATCGAGGTATTGGCCGAGCGTGGTCCATTCAACCGAATACTTAAGGTCCCCTTGTTCCGAACTCATGTCCTGCTTCATCTGGTCGTTCAGGGGTCCCATGGAAGTTCCCTCGCCGAAGATTTCCAAGGTCACACCCTGGCGAAGGTCACTTTGCGAGCGGCCGTCCTGGATGAGCGATTCAGTTGCCCAACTGAGCATGTTGATAAACCCCGGGGCCACCGCGAAACCCCGGGCATCGACCTCTTTCTTGCCGCGGGCTCCGTTGAGCTTGCCGATCGCGGCAATCGAGTCGCCATTGATCGCTACTTCACTCTCGAAGGGAGGTTTGCCGCTGCCGTCATAAATTGTCCCATTGCGAATCAGCAGGTCGTACTCGGCCGTCCGACCCGGCACGACGCCCAAGAACAGAAGGGTGACCAGGCAGAGCAGTTTGCGCATGAGCCATTTCCGCCAACCCGGAGCCGGAAGCAAGCCCAAAAGCAGGGAGAGAATCCCCCGAAACGAAATTTCGTGCCTTGAACCCATGAACCGAGCGAGCGGGCGCGAGTGAGTCACTGGAGGCCGCTTGCTCGCTTAGCTTTAGCGGGTAGTGAGGAAGCAGGTCATGACACGGGGACCGCGTCGGCGACTATAAAGGCAACCTTCGTTCCTGCGCCGGGCGAGGTTTGCATTTCGAAACGTCCCCCGATTTCGTCAAGGCGATGGCGCATGTTCGCCAGGCCGCTGCCATTGGAGTACCGCGCGGGGTCGCCCGAGGTGCGCGTGGCATCCTCCTGGGGCGCGAACCCGCGACCATAATCCTCCACGCGAAGAACAAAACCGGTGGAGTCAATGCTGACCGAAACGCGGACCTCTTTGGTGCCAGAGTGTTTGACCGCATTATTCAGTGCTTCTTTGAACGCCAGAAACAGGTTGTGGCGCACCTCCGCAGTGAGCGGCCAGGCCGGGAGTTGCATGGGCATATCGAGCCGGCACTTGATATGGGCGGCAGCGAGAAAATCCTGCGCGAATCTTCCGAGGTACGTCGCGAGGCTGTCGAGGGTATCGTGACGCGGGTTGACGGCCCAGACAATTTCATCCATCGCCCGCGTGACCTCGCGGGCGGTATCGTAAATCCGATCAAGATCCGAGGCGGCCGCTGAAGGCCCGAGTTCGGCGCGGGCCGACTGGCTGAGCATGGTGATGCGAGTCAAACTCGCGCCGAGGTCGTCGTGGATGTCTTTGGCGATGCGAGCGCGTTCGCGTTCGACGGCGCGCTGGCGTTCAAGACGTTCGAGCTTGTGCCGCATGCGGCGCCGCGTGGCCACCAGCACCGCCGCGGCCACTCCCCCGCAGGCGATGAGGCCGGCCAGCATGCGGAACCACCATGTCTGCCAAAAAAAAGGCAGAACGCCAAACTCCAGCGAGGCCCCGTGCTCGTTCCAAACGTCATCGTTGTTGCACGCAATGACGCGGAACGCGTAATTGCCCGGTGGCACGTAACTATAATTAGCGGTCCGTTTGGTCCCCGCGTCGGTCCAATCCGGCTCGAGACCTTCGAGGCGGTATTTGAAGCGGACCTTCTCGGGAACGATGAAACTCAAGCCCGTGTAATGAAACTCGAAGCGGTGGCGGCCTGGAGGAATCCGAACCGGCGGCGCGCCCGCCTGGTTTTCGACCAGGCGATGGCCGTCCACGAGCACTTCTTCGACCAAAACCGGCGGCGGCAATTGGTTCTTTTGGACATCGCCCGGGTCCACGGCGACCAGTCCGCGGCTGGTCGGAAACCAGAGACGCCCGTCGGCGGTCCGGCAACCTGCTGGCTGTAATCCCCCCGAACATTCGTCGGTGGGCAAGCCTTCGCCCTCTCCATAAGCAAGGCAGGCGACCAGGTTGGTGCGGCCATCAGCGCAGGCGTTCAGTTCCTCCTTGCTGACGCGCAGGATGCCATGGTGAGAGCTCATCCAAAAATAGCCACGCGAATCGTCCTCGATATGGCAAATGACATCATCGGCCAGGCCGTTGTTTTTTGTGATGGCGGCGAAATGTTCCTGCTTAAAGCGATTCAAGCCGCCGCCGGACGTGCCAATCCAGAGGGAACCATCCGATTCCAGCCGAAGGCAATGGACGTAATCGCTGGAAAGACCGTCGCCCCTTCGGAACTGTTTGAGAATGCCGTCGCTTAAGCGGCCCAGGCCTCCACCCGACATGCCAAACCAAATTGTGCCATCAGGTGTTTCGAGCAGCGTGCGCACATCGGGCAGTTCCAGGCCTTCCTTTTCACCGAAACGGGTGACACTCCCTGATTGGTAACGAATCAAGCCGTTGTCGGTCCCGATCCAGGTGACGCCGTTTTGAGTATGAAGCAAGGCAGGCGCCGGGGCCGTCACGTCCTCGAGGCCTAGCGGACGTGCGAAATGCGAACCGTTATTCACGAATATTCCTCCCCCCCAGGTGCCGGCCCAAAGCTGTCCCTGGACATCCTCAGAAACGGACCAAACGAAAAGGTTCGATAATCCATTGGTCTCACCAAACTGCTGCCATTGCCCGGCTTGCAGACGATATAACCCGGCGCCTTCCGTGCTCACCCACAAGGCTTCATTGCGCCCGGCACTGACGGACAACACCGCCCGTCCCTGCCACCGGTCCGGGGGACTGATCGTCGCAACCTTGCAAGCGCGCAACGCGACCAGGCCACCGCTGCCAGCGCCCAGCCAGATGTTTCCTTCATGATCTTCGCAGAGGGCCCGCACCCAGTCCTGCGGCAGGCCGTTCAAGTGATTGAAGTTGAGAACCTCCTTATGCGGGATGATCACATAAAGTCCCGTATGAACAGTCCCTCCAACCAGGGCGCCAGTGCGGGTCTCGATGATCTGAGTGAGGCCATTAACGCCCCAGGGCGCGGCGCCGAGGTCCTCGGCCCATTGGTTTCCCAACCAGCGCCGGAGCCTTCCGTTGCTGGCGATCCAAAGCCCGCCCCGACGGCTCCCGCAGATGCCCTGGACATAGACGTCCGGAGATTCTCCGCTGAATTCTGCCCGCACAAGGTGGCCATGCTCCAGACGGGAGAGCCTGCCGTGGCGCACCACCCAGATATGGCCGCTGGAATCGCGCGCAAACCCGAGGACGCCTGAGGCCGTGCCTGCGGCAGGGACCAGCACGCGTTTATCGGACAAGCGGGTCAGAATACCTTCGTCGTTTACGAGCCAAAGATTTGCTTCTTCGTCCGTGCCAATCGCAAGAATCTTTCTGCCCCGGCCGGGGACCGTGGCATCCATTGCTTCGAACCGGCCATTTTTGTACCTGGTCAGTTCGCCTGTTTCCTGCCCGATCCAGAGATTTCCAGATGCGTCCTCAAATAAGCTGGTGACACGGCTGCTTTTGAGTTCGGGTGTGGTGTTGTTGTCGAAAACGGTGAAGCGAATACCGTCGAACCGCACCAGCCCACCATAGGTGCCGAGCCATAAGTAGCCGTCGCCAGTCTGGACAATGGCCGTCACGGCATTCTGCGGCAGACCGTTCCTGGTCTGCCAGAGGTGAGTAAAATAATCCGAAGATGCGGTGGCGGTCGAAAGGAAGGCGCCGGTGAGAAAATAGAAAAAGCAGGGAACTAATGCGAGCAGTCCGCGGATTGGAAGAGTTGCCCAGCGGGAGGAAAGACTGGAGCGGGGACTGGGCACCCGACAAGCATAACTATCGCGAGAGCCGGCCGCAAGATTGGAAGAGCGCACGGCGGTGCAAGGGGTGCATCATCCAGCTAACCGCAGAGGAGATTGGATTAGGGTTTCCACACGGCCCGCCAGAAACTCCGGCTGGAGCCCGCCGGAATAGGGTTCGTCACATTGAGAGTGCTGCCTGCCAGCGTATTTGTAGCGACCGTGGCCCAACTGATCAAGTCCGCCGAGTTCTGGAGAAAGTAACGCGTAAGGGGCTGGCCCTGAATTTGGATGACGAGCTGCCCGCCAGCTTGCGGCGTCGAAGACACCACGGCCAGACTGGGAGCCGCAGGGACCAGGGTGAGCAGGCTTAGCGAGAGCGGGGGAAAATTGAAGTTGAAACTCGCGCCCGCGTTAAGAACGGTGTTGGTGGCGATGTCCTGCGCCTGGGCGGTGCCGTTCGTACGTGCGGCTTCGTCCTGGGGGATGCCGTAAGAACGAAGGATCGCTGTCGGCGAAGGGAGGAGGTTCGAGAGGGAGATTTGCCCGTTGATGTTTGTGGCCGAGTCTTTGTTGATGACAAGGAGGGTGAGCGCGCCGCTGACCTTTCGCACGGCGTAAGTAGAGAGCGACAAATAGTCGCTGGTTGCGTTCAACACGGCATCGCCCGGACGGGCAAAGTATTGAAGGAGTTTTTCGGCATAAAACGTGGGATAACGACCGGACAGGCCGTCGATGATCCCTTCATCTCCGTACGTGCGCCAGCCATAGATGGTCGGATCGAAAGTGCCGCTGCTATCGTGTCCATTTCGTAAATCCCACCAGAGATAAGCATTGAATTCGGTTTTCATGAGCTGGCTGACGCTGTCCGCCAGGTAAAGACCATTGACCAGGCTGGTCAATTGCCTTCCGAAAGCGCTGGACGCGTCACTATTGTTCTCGGTGCAAACGAGTTCGATGTTCGTGCCCGCCGTTCCAAAATAATCGCTGATCTGCTGCCGCAAATCCGCTGCGTCCGACGACCAATTCGCCGACACCTGGAGCAGAAACGGATCGCTGTCCGCAGTGGGAGGGGGATTGGGAGGAGGCGGCTGAGTATATTCGGGATAATAATGGTAAATGGCAAAATCCGGAGTGACACCGATGTTTTTCAGGGTGGTAAGCAACACAGGCGTCCAGCCGTTATGGGTTTGGCCCGTGCGCGGATTAGTAGTGGGATGCAGAGCGTTGTTGGAATAAGCGTCCTCCCCGGTCACAACCACCACGCCAATTTTGATCGTCGGATCGGCGGCTTTCATGAGCTGAAGATAACCTGCCGTGCGCACCGCGTAGGTATAAGGGTCATGGGGCTGGGCGTTGGTGTCAGTTTCCCACGAGCCGTAGCACTCGTTGCCAATTTCCCAATATTTGAATCCGCAATGATTTGTGATATTTGCCGAGCGCACCCAGCCAGCCGCTTCGTTGCTGGATCCGGAACCATAGTTAACCGTGATAAAAACCTGGGCGCCCAAATTAGTGGCATTGTTTCTGAACCGCGAATTTCCAGTGCTATCCGCCGTCCAATGGTATGCGTCGGAAGTTGAGCCGCCTGGAAAGCGCAGCGCCTGACAACCCATCTCCTGAAGGAGGCTAAGCGTTTGCGGGGCACCCAGGTTTCCGTCCCAGGTGGCGGTGTTGACTCCGAACCAGCGCGCGTCCACTGAGCGCAAGGTTTGAGTGGCGTTAAGGCTGATATGAACAGCCGCCGGTGCGGGTTTGGCGGTGAGTTCGACGTCGTCCACGAAAAAAGTGTTGGTTGTCCCGTTGGGAGTGAGTTGGATGCTGAAGCGGTTCACATTCGTTGCGTTTGCGACGCCGAGGGTGGTTAATGGGGTAATGTACTGCTGCCATGCATTGGCCGGCAACGGCATTGACGATAATGAATATGTCGGTCCCTGGCCGCTCGAGCCGTACTGAGCATAAACCTGCAGTTTTTGGCCGCCGTTTGTCCCGCCATGCGCCCAAAAACTGAGGCCGGCGTAAAGAGTCGCATTGAAATCAGGATGCTCGAAGGAAAGCGCCTGGTAAGCCGTGCCGACCCCGGTAGCGCTGATGGAATTGGCGCCCGAATGGACGGGCGATGTATTGGTGAGGCTGCGCGGCACCCAACTCCAATCCTGGAAACCGTTTACCAGGTGATCCGTGTAAATGGGCAGGTTCGCCTGGCCGCTGGCGTTCATTGTCGCAATGGCTCCGATTGCCAAAACGCAGAGATAATTAAGCATTCGCATGGATGGGCCCGGTTTCAACCCAAGTCGTGAAAGTAAAAGATAAACCAATTTCAGTCGGGATGCCTGTAATCAGTTTTAACGACGCGCGGCCGAACGCGTTGGCTGGATCTCAGTCCGGATTGTCTTTCAACCACTTGTCCATCGCTGCCTGCCACTTGGTCCAGTCGGTCCCGTAATCCTCTTCGAGGAAAAGTTCGAGCACATCCTTGGCCTCGCCGGCTTTCGGGTTTTGCGGGTCGCGCGCTACGTCCAGCAGTGCCGGCAATTTAAGATTGTTCGGGCGATTCAGGACATCCTCCATCAACACATCGAGAACGGCTTCCGGCAGCGTATCGTTCGTCAGGTATTTACCGAACGCGGCATAATCTTCGTCCGGTAACAGGTTCGAAAGATGATGCGCCACTTCCTCCTGGGCCTCTGCCGACAAACGCGGGAACATCTCCAGCAGTTTCTTGGCTTTGTCCGCATCCTCCCCGTCGGACGTCAGGATGGCATCTACTTTGTCTTCCCAGTCGGGAATACCATTGGTATTACCCGCAGTTGGTGGCAGAGCCGGGACTTCCGTCGTTCGGACCATGGCCGTGCCGTCAGGGTTCGTGTGCCGCAGTTTAAACGGCGAGCGATTGGTTTTAGGTGGAATTTCCGAGTCAGGTGAGACCTGGGCCACGGGAGCGTCGGGGTTTGGTTTAGGATTAGGGCTTCCCCACCAGCCGACCACCAATCCGAGCACCACGACCGCGGCGAGCACGGCAATGACCATGACAATTTTCGAAAAATTACGCATCTTCTCAACGATTCAATCCGGGCCAGTCAAAAACAATTTGATGCAAGCCGGTCTTATTTCTTCAATTCGACCCAAAGTCATTGTCATCCTTTTGGAGCAGCAAAACAACACTATTAGGCCTTTTATCAAACTCCTTGCAGGGCAAAAAGTTGCGTGCAAATCGAGGCTCTGGCCCTCTCAGGCCAGGGCGGGCTCAAATTGAAGTTCGTGAAGTTTCCAATAAACGCCCCGTGCGCGCATCAATTCCTCGTGCGTGCCCGTTTCGGCAATTCGTCCCTGCTCAAGCACGACGATGACATCCGCCTTTTGGATCGTGGAGAGCCGGTGGGCGATGCAAATGGTCGTGCGTCCTTCGAGCAGTTTTTCCAGCCCCGCCTGCACCGCGCGTTCCGATTCAGCGTCCAGTTCGTTGGTGGCCTCGTCCAGCACAAGAATCGGCGCATTTCTGAGGATCGCGCGAGCGATCGCGATGCGCTGTCGCTGTCCTCCCGACAACGCGACTCCTTTCTCACCTACCATGGTCTCGTAACCCTGGGGCTTTTCGAGGATAAATTCGTGGGCGAACGCTTGCCTGGCAGCCGCTTCAATATCGCCATCCGTCGCTCCTGGCCGCCCCAGGGCAATGTTGTGACGGATCGTGTCATTAAACAGAATGGTCCCCTGCGCCACGAGGGCGATCTGCTCGCGCAACTCCTTGAGCGCGACCTGCCGAACATCCGTCCCGCCGATGCGCACCGCTCCGCGCTGCGGATCGTAAAATCGCAGCAACAGGTTGGTCAGGGTCGTTTTTCCCGAACCACTACTCCCCACCAGGGCCACCAGTTGTCCCGCTTTGACGGTCAGATTAATGCCCCGAAGGATCGGCTTCTCACCATAAGCGAAATCAATGTTTTGGAATTGAATTTCGGCCTGGGCAGCTCGCAAAGGCACCGGCTCAGGGGGATCTACAATCGTGTTAACCGTCGCCAGCAATTCGAAGACCCGCTCGCTGGTCGAGGCCGCCTGGTGCAATTGATTGTACAATTTCACCAGCGACTTGATCGGGCCGTACATCAGGACGATGCTCAAAATGAAAGTTACAAAATCTCCCGGCGTGGAGGGCTTCGGCTGGAAGGCCACGTAGAGCAACACCAGCGCGACGCCGATGACGCCCAGGAATTCGGTGAGCTGGCTGGGGATTTCGTTGGCCCGGACAACGCGCATCATGTGCCCGACGAATTTGCGCGTGCTTTCAATGAATTGTTTGAGCACGACCGATTCAAGGTTGTAGGCCTTGATGATGCGATTGCCGGTGAACGATTCGTGCATCACGCTGCTCAAATCGGCCAGGTGACCTTGCATCGCGCTGGCGGACTTGCGAACTTTGCGGGAGTAAATGCTGATCGGCACCAGGCAGATCGGAAGCACCACGATCGAGATGAGCGTCAGCTTGCGGGTCGCGGTTTGCATCAGGAGAACCGCCAGGAGCGTCAGAACGGTGACGGGATCCTTGATCAGCGACGCCAGCGAATTGGCGATCACGCTGTGGAGCACATAGGTATCGTT